>Ga0256913_10001958_pt1 | contig 10501 bp, 6 predicted proteins | sample Axial_MatmetaG_FD_185970 | JGI IMG/M metagenome (GOLD analysis project Ga0256913, IMG submission 185970) | Deep-sea worm associated microbial mat communities from Axial Seamount, Juan de Fuca Ridge, Pacific Ocean - Axial_Mat | ecosystem: Environmental > Aquatic > Marine > Oceanic > Microbial...
CCGCTTTTTCTTTATGATCTAATAAAGTACCTCCGCGATAGTATGCGTCCATAGTAATTAAGTATTTGCTTTTGGCATCAACAATTCTATCGGCACAAGCCTTACCTGAAAAACCAGAAAAGACTTGGGAATGGATAACACCCAAGCGGGCACAAGCTAACATGGTAATAGGAAGTTCAACAACCATAGGCATATGCAAGGTAACGGTGTCCCCCGCTTTCAATCCGCAGTAATCGCGCAGCATTGCGGCAACTTCGTTAACTCTGTTATATAATTCTTGATAAGTCATGTGAACAACAGGCTCATCTTCTGGCTCGGGCACAAAATGTAACGCCGTTTTATTTTTGTATTTATCCAAGTGCCTATCAATACAATTATAACTTGCGTTAAGTTTTCCGCCGACAAACCATTTATAAAACGGAGGATTATCAGAATTCAAAACCCTATCCCATTTTTTATCCCAATCCAACATTTCAGCATATTCCTCAAAACAATTCGGGAAATTTTCTTCAGCAAATCTTTCAAACACAGAATTATCTTTTAAATTTGCCTGTTTAACAAATTCGGGGTTCGGTTCAAAATATTCCTCTTCTTTCCAATGAACGGCAATCTGCGATTCACTTACTTCATCGGTCTTTTTTTTGTTTTCATCAGACATAAATCTTCTCCTTTGTTGTTAACACTGATAGTATTATATCTTATTTAATTCAATTGTAATCCCGTTTTGCTTAAATAATTTGAATATTTTTTGATTTGTTTATCGAAACAGAATAATAAAAAAATTTAATCTTTTTATATTAACAAATATCAATTCGTTTGTCAATTTTACAGTTAACAATAAAGGAAAAAGAATAGATTCATTTTCGTATATTTGCTTTTCAAAAAATATTACAAAAAATTATTATGAAATTATTCCTTATTTATTTAGTGCTGTGCACCGCCGTTTTTTCGCAGAACCATATTGACCACACCAAACTACGTTCCGAATTTGCTTTACAAAAAAGCAAAGAAAAATTCAAAACAGAATTAGATAATAAAATAAAATCCGTATTTGCTTCGCCTCTTAACAGAAACAACGAAAAATCTTGGAGGAAAGTTTTTAAAGAGATTGGTTTGCTATTGTATAAGAACGAAGAAATTTACAAAGGGCTTGAAAAAGCTGCAGGATATGTAATAAGCGGGAGCGAAAAATTTAAGCTCTCTTTTATGGAAACGGTTATTACCCTTTATCCAAGCGACTTTGATGATACAGCCGACACACTTTTTGCCACCACAAAAAATCCTACGCTCTTTGCATATTTGGTTCATTATTATTTGAATAAAAATATTGAAGATAAAAATTATTTTGTGAAATTAATTAAAAAGAGATTTCATAAATATGAAACTATTCCTCAACTGAAATTTTTATTGTATAATTTACAGAAGGACAGTGTAAAAACACCTCCGTTGCAAGAACTTCTTTCTCATAATTTTATGAAAGGAGAAACAATTATTTATACATTGCAACGCAAAGACAGACGTTATCCGGGGATAACCATCATAAAATCTCCCGACGGAAAATTTGTAAGGGAGAAAAACGATTCTATTTTTTATGTAAAACAATTAGCACTTTCCGTTACCAACTTGCCGGGCTATTTAAGCCAGGGGAATACTCCGGAAGGAATTTTTTCTATCGTCGGTTTTTATAATTCACCCACTCCCTCAATTGGCCCGACAGCAGCAGTGCTTACACGCATACCGTTTGAAGTACCTACTAAATTATGGTACCACAATTCCGTAAAAACCAACTATTGGAACATTGCAGATTATAAATCTTTATTGCCGGAAACTTGGCAAAATTACCTTCCGATGTACGAAGCGTTTTATGCCGGTAAAACCGGACGAAGAAAGATTGTAATGCACGGTTCGGTTGACGATTTGAGTTTTTACAAAGGATTGCCTTATTATCCGCTTACACCCTCGAAAGGATGCTTGACTACAATCGAATTATGGGACGAAAAAACAGGACAAAATATTCGCAGCGATCAAGCAAAATTAATGAATGCTTTTTTTTCGACAAAAAAATTAACCGGTTTCCTTATTGTTGTTAATATTGATAATAAGAAGATGCCGGTTACAATTGATGAAATTTTGCCTTACATTACTAATTATTAATTTGATTTATTTCTTATTTCTTGCCAAATTAATGCAGAAGCACCAAGTATTGCAGCATCACTTTCGGGTAAACCTGATTTAATTAATTTAATTTTTCCTTTATGAAATTGCAGCAGATTATTTTCCATGCTTTTGCGTGTCGGTTCAAAAAGCACATCGCCTGCTTGTGCCAAACCACCGAAAATTACAATAGCCTCGGGACTTAGCAAAGCAACAACATCGGCTAATGCCTCGCCAAGCAGTCTTCCTGTATATTTAAATGCAGACATTGCAATTTTATCTCTCTTTTTTGCCGCTTCGTAAATTTGTTTTGCCGTTAAGTTATTATAAGAAATATCACGTAAAATACTTTCTTCCCTAGAAGTGGCAAGCAATTCAAATGCAGTACGTTTTATTCCGGTTGCCGAAACATAAGTTTCCAAACAACCTTTTTTACCGCAACCGCATTTTCTTCCGTCCGGAACAATTGTAATGTGCCCCATTTCGCCGGCTGTACCGCTATGCCCGTAAAGCATTTTTCCATTAACAACAATTCCGCTGCCGAGCCCGGTACCAAGAGTAACTTCAACAAAATTTTTCATTCCTCTTGCGGAACCGAATTCCATTTCGCCAATGGCTGCGGCGTTTGCATCGTTAGTAAGCGCAAAGGGAAGGTTATAGTGTTTTTTCATTGCCGAAGCTACATCCACATAGCCCCAATTAAGATTGGGCGGATTTTGAATTGCACCCGTGTAGTAATTTGCATCGGGAGCACCCATACCTATTCCCACCAACTTATATTCATCGGAATATTGTTTGAATTTATCGTTAAACGCCTCAAAAAGCCGTTCAAATAAATCTTCGGCAGGCTCCATTCCCAACGTCGGTATTGAATCACTAAAAATAATATTCCCTTTCGCGTCAACAATACCGAAAACAGTATTTGTCCCGCCAATATCAATTCCTAATGTTACATCTTTCATAATACTATTTATTCTCCTTTATTAAAAACGGAAACCATTTTTTATAAATTGCGCATCTCCACAAATACTCGATGGGACCGAATGCAAAAAACTTAAACCATAAAACACTAAAACCGATTTGAAATAATAAAATAAATATTGCCAGCAAATATACATCAGTTAACGATAGTTTGCCAAAATATCCGAAAGCAACAATCGGATAGAAAATTACAATTCCTATAGTTGTTTGGCCTATGTAACTTGTTAGAGACATTCTCCCGTAATTTTTTAACAAATTCCAAATAAAAAATTTAGGAAATTTTAATACAAGCAAATTGAGTAACACCATATAGGATATGGCTAAAGTGAATTGTCCTATTTCATGCAAAACCTTATACAGTATATTTCCCCACGTTTTTGAAAATATTGCAATGCTGCCGCCATATTGAATTGAACCGGTTGTAAATAAAATTCCTATAAGAAAAAGTATTGTAAAATTTTTCCACTTGGTTGCAAAAGTATGGAAGAAGTTTACTTTATAAAGATAGAAACCCAGTATAAAGAGAGCCAACACTTTAAATGGTCTGCCGGTCGGAATAAAATCGAACCAACGCCAAAGGAGATTATGAAAATTTGTTTTAAATGTTGTAATCAAATCGCCCGATTGAAATCCCCTTACAATATCCAAAGGAGGAAGATCGGGATAAACTTTAAGAGCAATTTTGGGAAGTACCTTAATACTGTCGGCAAAAGTAAACATATAGATAATATCCAGCAATACCGGCATTACAAGTAAAACAAGTGCGATTTTAAAAAGTTTTTCGGTTTCCATATTGCGAAAAAGAATAAACAGAAAACCGATTAGTGCATAAAGCGTTAATATATCCCCCGACCAAATAAGCGCATGGAGCATTCCTATTACAAACAGTAATGCAAGTCTGCGACGATACAAAGGAATAAATCCCGGAGTATCTTTATACTTACTTATCTGCAAAGAAAACCCTATACCGAAAAGAATGGAAAAAATTGTATAGAATTTGGTATCCACAAAATATTTAAGAAGTTTGTATAAAAAAACATCGGAAGAAAAATCTCCGAGTGCTTTTATTTCTTCAATAGGTAAAAATTTTATTCCGCTCCAACTTAAAATATTTGCAAATAAAATTCCCATAAGAGCAAATCCTCGCAAAACATCAAGTACAACAATTCTCTCTTTTTTCGTTACAGGTCTATAATTTGCCGCCATAGTTTCTCCTATCAATTAGTCGGTTTGTTAAAATAGTTTGCCTCCATTGCATCAAAGCGTTTATACTGTTTTATCAAACGTTCCTTAAAATCATTATAATTTTTGTTAGAACTTTCCGTCCATAAAACTTCAGCCATAGCAGACATTCGCGGCAAAGCCATATATTCAACTTGTTTGAAATCCGGCATATATTCCGTCCATACGTTACCTTGCCCTCCAATAATATATTTTTCTTCTTCGCTTTTTATTTCGGGGGGAACAGGGTTAAACGAATAAACTTTTTTAAGCGGAAGATATCCGCCTATTGCCAAAGGTTCGTTTTTCGTATTTTGTATTTGATAATAATCGAAATAACAAAATGCTGTAGGTGTCATTACAACATTATGCTGTTCTTTTGCGGCAGCAATTCCGCCGGTATTACCACGCCACGACATAACAGTTGCATTCGGAGCCAATCCTCCTTCAAGAATTTCGTCCCAACCGATAATTTTTCTTCCTTGTGAATTTAGAAATTTTTCTATCCGTTGAATGAAATAGCTCTGTAATTCGTGCACGTCTTTTAACTTCTCTTCTTTTATTCTTGCTTGGCATTCGGAACAATTTTTCCAACGGTCTTTAGGTGCTTCGTCTCCACCAATATGAATATATTCGGATGGGAAAAGTTTCAGAACTTCAGTTAAAACATCCTCCAAAAAATGGAATGTTTTTTCTTTGCCGGCACAATAAATATCTTTTGAAATTCCCCACGAAGTTCGCACTTCGAAAGGGCCTCCGGTACATGACAGTTCCGGATAAGCGGCCAATGCTGCAACGGAATGCCCCGGCATTTCAATTTCAGGTACTACGGTAATAAACCTATCGGCAGCATAATTAACTACATCTTTAATTTCATCTTGCGTATAAAAGCCGCCATACCTTTTACCGTCAAATTTTTGCGAAGTATTCTTTGAAGGATGCCCTATAATTGTCTCCTTTCTAAAAGCTCCTATTTGAGTGAGTTTGGGATACTTTTTTATTTCAATACGCCATCCCTGATCTTCCGTTAAATGCCAATGGAAAACATTCATTTTGTGCATTGCCAAAAAATCGAGATATTTTTTAATATCCTTTACCGGAAAGAAATGCCTTCCCACATCAAGATGCATACCTCGCCATTTGAATTTGGGTGCATCCGTTATTTCCACAAATGGAATTTCCCATGTGTTTCCGTTATTTTTTTTATTTCCGTATACTTCCGGAGGCAATAATTGCAATAAAGTCTGAACTCCATAAAAAAGCCCTGCGTAATCTCCTGTAATTACAATTTTGTTTTCATTAACAGAGAGCTTATACCCTTCATTACCATATTTTTTATCCTCAACTTTCTGCAGTAAGATAATATTTTTACTTTCCCTTTCGGATTTTACCTTGGGAACATATCCTAACATTTTCATTTTGGAAATTAGATAGTTTGCTGTTTTTTTTACCTCAGGTAAATTATCGGCTACAACTATCTTTGTTGAATTTGAAATTAAAAATTCTCCATTACTAATCTTTATTTTATTCGGCTTGGGAATAATACTCATCGGATTTTCCTCAATTACTTTAGGCGTAAAACAAAAATAACTTAATAAAGCCGTTATTAATAATAGCATAAAATTTATTTTTGAATTCATAATGAAGTCTCTTTTTTATAAAAGCTTTATTTATCGAAAATTTTTTTATTAACTTTATAAGGTATTATTATTATAATCAAAATTAAAGGATTCCCATGAAAAATTTAACCGTTCTTATTTTTGCTTTATTAATAGGTTGTCAAAATGTTGAATTTAAAACCACTTTTTCTACTACTCCTAACAAACCGCAAATAAACCAAGAAATAACTATAAAGTATTTACCAGAAAAAACCGAACTTGCCGAAAGTAAAAAAATAGATGCCGTAATATATCAGTACAACACAGATTTAATTTCCGCCACTCAAGTTGAAATGCAAAAAAAAGACAAAGGCTGGCTTGTTAAGTTTTTTCCGACGAAAGAGACAAAAGGAGCAATAATTATTTTTACAGACGGAGAAAAAACGGATGACAACAAATCGAAGGGATATGAAATATTATTATACACAAAAAACGGCAAACCTTTGCCTGAAGCACTTGCAGGTAAAGTTGTTGCACTTGCTCAATGGGGAAGATGGTTCATTGATTTGGATTCCGACAATGAAATTTCCCGTAAGCAATTTGAAGAACTGTTTACAAAATATCCCACTATAAAAGATAAATACTTGGAATTTTATTTATATGTATTAAGCCGTATCGGGACAGAAGAAGCCATGGCTAAACTTGCCGAAGAAGTTGAATCCTTAAAAAGTAAAGAAAAAATTACCGAAGATAATCTGGTTGTTATTTCAAAATATTCCCAACTATTGGGAACCGATGCAAAAAAATATGAAAAATTGCTTCAAACAAAATATCCGAAAAATGAATATGTAGCGGAAATAGCTTTTTCTGAAATACAGCAAAATACCGATAGACCGCAAAAACTCGTGAAAGATTTTTTGAAATATGTAACCGAATATCCCAATGCAAAAAATCTTGATTATTACTCATACAAAATTCTCAAATCACTTTTTGATACCGAGCAAACTGAAGCAGCAATAAAAGCCGTAAAAAAATTAAAAGATATTACACATCCTTATATTTTCATTTATTCCGCAAATGCATTGGAAAACAAAAATAATTTTGATGCTGCTCTTAAAATTATAACAATAGGGAAAAAAGTTGTAACAACCGATAAATTGAAAAAACCGTATTATCTTACAAAAAAACAGTGGGAAAAAGAAAAAGATAATTACTATGCCCAATTATTGAAAACAGAGGCAATAATTAAGAATAAATCCGGCAACATAACCGAAGCACTTAATGCTATTCAAAAAACAATAAATATATTGGGCAATGACGATGTTGAAGCAAACGAGTTATATTCCGGTTTGCTGATTACTTCAGATAAATATGCCAAAGCGAAAGAAGTAATAGAGAATTGCCTGAAACAAAACAAAGCCACTAATAAAATGACCGAATTACTTAAAACAGCTTACACTAAAATTAACGGAAGCGATAAAGGTTTTGACCAATATTTTGCAAAATATACTTCGGCCGCGGAAACTACTTTATTGAAAAAATTAAAGACCGAAATGCTCAACTACCCCGCACCAAATTTCGAATTAAAAAACCTGGATGGAAAAATTGTTAAATTTTCGGATTATAAAGGGAAAACCGTTGTTGTGGATTTTTGGGCAACATGGTGCGGCCCTTGTAAACATTCATTTCCGGCAATGCAAAAAGCAAACAACAAATTTGCAAATGATGATAATGTTCAATTCCTTTTTATTAATGCATGGGAAGATGTCGATAACAAATTTCAAAACGCAAAAGATTTTATAACAGCTAACAATTACAAACTAAATGTACTTATTGATGAAAAAGACGAAGTAATAAATAAATTTAAGGTTACAGGAATTCCGACAAAATTTGTTATAGGTCCCGATCAAAATATCAAATTTAAAAGCGTAGGTTTTTCGGGCACAAATGATGAACTTATTAAAGAACTTTCCGCCATGATTAAATTAGCTTCGGATAAATAGTTTTTATTTTTACAATGTGGGCGTACAATTTGCGTCCACTTAATATTATCAAATAAAAAAAAGAGCGGCCACATATAATTGCAACCGCTCCTTATCAACTAACAGAGGTGTTAGAACTATGAAGCCTTCTTTCCCAAGAAAGTCTTCATAAACAGATCAACAAAAATAGTTATACCACCTAAAATCATTAATGAATCGGGAAGTATTCTAAACCACATCCATCCTTGTACAACCTCGATTGCTTCTCTGGTTCTGGTGTAATAATATCCTATCTCGGCGGCAACTCTTGTTTGCTCCAAACCAATCATCAATGTAGGCAAAGCAAAAAGTAAAACACCAATTGTTAAAGACCAAAATCCGATTTTACTTAATTTGTCATTCCATTCCCAACCGTTAGCCATTGCATTAGCACGGGAAGTCATATATAAAAATGCAATTGAGATATACCCGAAAGCACCAAGTAATGCCACGTGACCGTGAGGCATAATTAAATACGTACCGTGAGAATAGTAAGAGATTGTAGGGGTGTTAATAACCATTCCGAAAAATCCGGCACCTATCCAATTTAAAATTGCGGAACCAGAAATCCACATAAACGGTGTACTGAATTTGTTTTTATTACCGGCCTCTCTTTGTTCGCGATAATTTTTCCATGCTTCAATAATCATTAATGCTAACGGAAGAGGTTCTAGTGCCGAAAAAATTCCTCCTATTGCAATCCAGTACTCATCAAGTCCTTGCCAAAAATAATGATGACCAACACCGAGCGTGCCTGACATCATAATTAAGAAAAGTTCAAAGAACATTGTTCTTTCTGCTGTTTTTTGAGAAATCAATCCAAGTGAAACCGTCATAAATGCAATAACACCGGCGGCAAAAAGCTCGAAAGTCAATTCTACCCATAAGTGAATTACCCACCAACGGTAGTAATCATCAACGGTAAAATTGGGCATAACTTTATGAACAGGCATCATTCCGGCAATATACAACGTTGCAATACCGAAAGCCGACCAGATAATTGTGCCAACCAACGGATTATTAGTAGCCGATTTTTTAATTAATGTAATAATTAATAGGAACCAGAAAACCAAACCTACCACAAGCCCGATATCCCAAACACGTCCTAAGTTAAGAAGTTCGCGCCCTTCGTTACCTAACCAAAACCAAACATCTCTCATTTGCCCGGTTGCTCCCATATATAAACCGATTACGGAACCAACTGCAATTACCAATAACGCTCCCCATAAAACATCCACTAACCATGGGAATTTATGATCTTTATTGGCAACCCAAGGTGCAATTAGCAATCCACCTACTAACCAACCTACGGCAACCCAAAGTATTGCCAGTTGCGTATGAATGGAACGAATAACGTTAAACGGTAAAAGGCTTTGAGAAAAAACAAAGTTTTTTGTAGGTTCTGCATAAAGGTGTGCAAGATAAGCTCCTAAAAAGAGTTGAACAACAAAAAGTAAACTAACAATAGGAACATATTTTAAAAGTTTTTTTTGAGATTTGAACAGTGATGTAACTTTTAATGCAGGCGATAATTTTTCATTTTCATCTTTTTTGAAAAGATACTCGTATGATAAGAAAATTACGAAAATGGTTAATGCCCATAAAAGCAAAAATTCCCATAAAGAAACTATGTGATTATTATAAGCTGCATCCTGATCTACCAACGGTTCTTTCGGCCAATTGTTAGACCAAGTTCTCTCCTCTCCTACTTTTCCTTCGGTTCCCGGGCGAATTGTAGAAGCAACCATTTGCGACCAATCTACAAAAGCTGCAATTTTTTCCGCTTCTTCCGGAAGAATAACTCCACCGGGAAACGCTCTCTCTTTATCACCGTTTACAAGCATCTCTTTTAACAATTCAACATTTTGTTTATAAGCAGCAGCCGAAGCATCGGTATAAACCACCTCGCTTTCAACTAATTTTGTTTGTTGATGGAAATCTTCCTTTACACGTGCTTTTACCGCACCTCTTTCCATTTCGTTTAAATCTTTTTCGGATTTACCATAAAGTTGCTGTGCATAATATTCATATAAAAATTCAGCTCTGTGATGGAAAAAATCCGTAGTAAAATCGGGCCCCATATATGCCCCCATACCAAGCATGGTACCCCAATCCATTAAATCGAATTCTTGAAAATATCCTTTCCCTTCAACAACATCATCATAAGTATAAAGAACTTCTCCGGAGGCAGATTTAACTTCTTTAGGAATTGGCGGCACTTCTTTCTGCAAATTTGCAGTAAAATAGATTAACGCCGCAACCATAATAATTGCTATGAACCAAAAACTGACGTAAAGCCCTTTTTTGCTCATAAATTTGTCAAGTAATGTTTCCTTCATAAAAGTTACTCCTATTTTATATAATGTATAATTAAATTAGACCGAATATCCTAATATAAAAGTTTTTCAATAATTACACAATAAAAAAAGAATAAAAATTCCGATTTTATTTATTTTGTTTCAATATCACAAAAAAATGTTTAATAACTTTTTATCATTGTAGGAATAATAGACGTGCACTGTTTTA
>Ga0256913_10001959_pt1 | contig 10488 bp, 8 predicted proteins | sample Axial_MatmetaG_FD_185970 | JGI IMG/M metagenome (GOLD analysis project Ga0256913, IMG submission 185970) | Deep-sea worm associated microbial mat communities from Axial Seamount, Juan de Fuca Ridge, Pacific Ocean - Axial_Mat | ecosystem: Environmental > Aquatic > Marine > Oceanic > Microbial...
TGTGTGAACACGACGGTTTCCTTCCATACCGCTTTTCCGTCGGAGAGGCGTATGACCCTTGAGGTCCAAGAGTATCGTTTGCCGCTTCCGCCCTTGAACGGGAGCTGGATTATTTTTCCGACGATCTCATATTTCGGTTTACGGCCAATCGCTCCGGCGGGAGTGACCAGTCCCATTCTGACCAGTCGCCGCCACACCTCCATCTGGAGGTTGTCGATCTCCTTTCCGGAGGCCACGAGTCTGTTTGTGAATAGCGGGGGGGAGCTTCCCCCCGCGGCGATGGGAGGGCATCTCGTGGCCAGGGAGGTGACCATGGCGTTGAGGGCGTCGTTGTCGTCGAGTGTGTCTTTCGACGCCCGCGCGTTGTTGTCGTTGGCCCGCGGAGCCGTCGGCTCCGTTTTTTTCTCCGGCAGAAGGATTGTCGGCTCGTTGACCACGATCGCGCCTTCGGGCGGTTCGCCCGGCGGGACCGACTCGCACGACGCGGCGAGGGCCATCAGGACCGCCGCGGCTCCCGCGGCGCGCCAGCCGCGTGTCTTTTCAGTTTTGTTTTCCATCGACATATCCACGCGCCTTTCAAAATGGTAGTTTGGAGAGGAAGACCATCACCTTGTGCTGCCAAGAGTCGGGGATATGGCGCAGGGCTTCGAGTTCCTTGTTTATGTCGTCGAGTTCCCCGCGGTCGAGCCATATTCCGCCGCAATCCTGGCAATAGTCTATCGTTATATCGGAATACTCGATAAATTTTCCGCGTTTGAGTTTTGATCCGCACGCCGGGCATGGCGCGTCTTCCGCGGGGTCTTTTTCCGGGTGTTCGGTGGAGCAGTATTCCAGATCCCATCCATCGGGATGGAGGAGCGCGTTGAGTTTTCCTTTGTCCAGCCACAGCCCCCCGCATTTCGCGCATGAGGGTATCGTTTCACCTTCCACCTCTTTTTTTCCTAGCGCCAGATGGCAGACCGGACATTGGTGCATATTGGGCACTCCTTTTCTTTACGATGGTATTGTTTTGACGACCGAGGCGCGTTCTCCTTCGAGGAGGATTTTATAGACGCCGCAGGCCGCCGGTATCAGGCAGGTCCTTCCCCTGGGAACCTCCACCGTGGTTCCTTGGGTCTCCACGGCGATGTCGGCGTCCACCGGCGTGAGCAGGTGGAAGACCGATTCGTTCGTGTTGTCGCGCCAGGAGTCGACGAGGAGGAGGTTGTCCACGTGGAAGAACGTGCAGTTGTTCACGACAGGGAATTTTCTGTTGAAATCGGCCTTGTCCGCGACCGCCGGGACGCGCGGTGAGTTTCTGTTTGCGAAATCCACGCATTCGAGGGCCTGTTCCAGATGGAGTTCGCGCGGTTTGCCGTCGGGGCCGAGGCGTCCCCAGTCGCTGATTCTGTATGTCGTGTCGCTGTTCTGCTGTATTTCGAGAAGGAGGTTTCCCGCGCCGATCGCGTGCACCGTTCCCGATCTAATGAAGTAGGCGTCGCCCGGCTCCGCTTTGAAGGATTGTAGGCACTGCTCCACCTCCGGAGTGGAGGCTAGTTGTATGAACTGCTGGCGGGTGCAGGAGCTTTTCAATCCGGCGAAGATTCTAGCGTCCGGTTCCGCGGCGATGACATACCACATCTCGGTTTTCGGCTCGGCTCCCGGGAATTTCCGGCAGGCCTCCTCGTCCGGGTGGACTTGGAGGGACAGGCGTTTTCCCGCGTCGATAAGTTTCACCAGGAGGGGGAACCGTTCCCGCGGGGTCAGTCTCGCCTCTCCGACGGTTTCGTCCCTTCTTGTTTCGATGAGGGAGCGTAGCGTCGTTCCCGCCAATGGGCCGTTTTCGACGACGCTTTCGGCGTCTTCCCGGTCAACGATCTCCCAGGCCTCCGCGACGGGTATCTCGGTCTTCGGGATTTCGCGACCCAGGTGTTTCGACATCAGGTCTCCGCCCCACATTATCTCTTTGTATATGGGACGGAAAAGGAGGGGGTGGATCTGTTCTGTCGTTTTAGCTGGCATCCGTCGTTCCTCCTTCTTTCGCGGGAAACCGTTTCGATACGGCTTACCATATTCCGCCGCGGGTTTTTTGGCAAGGCGTCAGAGGGAGAGAATCAGAACGGAATTGACGCCTCCGAAACCCGAGTTGGCGTTTACGACGGGGCCGTCCGCGATTTCCGCGGATTCGGGGGAGACCCAGGGCGCGGCGTCCTTGTCCGGAGTTTTCAGTCCCACGGTCGGGGGGATGCGTTTCCGGCGGGCCGTTTCCAGCGCCAGGAGGGTTTCCAAGGCTCCCGCCGCGCCCATAGTGTGTCCCAACGCGCCTTTCGCGGAAAATGTCGGGATGGTGGATGGGAATATCCTTTCGAAGGCTTTTATCTCCATCGCGTCGTTGTAAACGGTTCCGGTTCCGTGCGCGCAGACCGCGGCGATTTCGGAGGGGGCTGTTTCCGCCGTCGCCAACGCCTCCCCGAGGGCCGCCGCCAATCCGTCGCCGTTTCTCGACGGCCCGGTGACGTGGTTCGCATCGGACGCGGAGCCCCATCCCATTACGGTTCCGAGGCCGGTTCCGGGGAGGCCTTTTTCCAGCAGGATGGCGGCGCAGGCCTCACCCACCACGAGTCCGTCGCGGTCGGCGTCGAAGGGGCTGGCTGTGTTCGACGGGGAGAGGGCTCCGAGCGCGGAGAAACCGGAGACGACGAACTCGGAGACTATGTCGATTCCGATGACCGCGACGCGGGTGGCTTGTCCGGACAGGAGTTTTTCCGCGGCGACCGCGATGGCGATGTTGGATGACGCGCAGGCGGATGATACGAATACGGCGGATGGGATTCCCAGGCGGGATGAGACGCGTTCCAGGAAACGTTCCGGGCGGATGTCGTCGAAGAGCGCCAGTGGCGGCGGTCCTCCCGATTCCCGCCGCGCTTTCCGCGATAGGCGCTCGAACACGTCGATCTCCCCTTTCGTGGAGGCCAGCACGAGAAGGTCGCAGTTCCACGAGGCGATTTTGGCGGCTATCGGATCGAGGAGGCGCTGGACGCGGGATTCCTCCGGGCGTTCCGCCGGAGGGGCGGGCGCGTTTTCCGCGCGCCGTTTGTCCAAGAGGGCTGACCATACGGCGTCCGTCCCCGTTCCGAACGGGGTGGACAGCGCGTGGTCCATCACTATCGGTTTTCTTTTTTCCGGCATATGGCGCGCCTCTTCCTTGGAGACCAGCGAAAACAAGAGGGATAAAGCTAGAGCGGTGGGAGGAAAAAGCAATCGTTTCTCTTGAAAGGGGGGGAGGGGGACGCTAGTTTCCGCGGTTGGGAATAGATTTTCGCGAAAGGCGGGAGCGCTATGGGTAGGACTCTTTTGTTGCTCAGGCATGGCAAGTCGGACTGGTCGTCCGGGACCGGCGACTTCGACCGTCCGTTGGCTCCCCGCGGACTCCGCGACGCTCCGATGATGGGGCGTTTTCTGAAGAACGCCGGGCTGACCCCGGATCTGATATTTTCCTCCCCGGCCAAACGCGCCGCGGAAACCGCGGAATCGGTGGCGGAGGCTTCCGGCGCGGGCGGCGGGGCGTTGAGGTTCGTCGACGGCTTCTACGGGTGCTCGGTCGGCGCGTATTCCGCGGAGATACGGCGCGCTCCCGACTCCGCCGGGGTTCTGCTGCTGGTCGGGCACAATCCGACGATGGAGGAGGCAGTCTCCTCGTTCGCCGCGGAGGGACGGCTCTCCCTGGATTTTCCGACGTGCGCGTTGGCGTGCCTCGATATTCCCTACGGCGCTTGGAGCGATTTCGCGCCCGGGACGTCGTCGTTGCGTTTTTTCATAGTTCCGAAGGCGCTTAAGGGCTCGATGCGCTGAAGGCTTTTCCCCTTTTCCTTGCAACCCGGGGCGTCCGGGGGTATGATTCGTTTTTTGGATGTTCGGTTGGAGATTGCTCGATGGATGGCGGAACGATAACCAGTTTCAGAAATCCCAGGGTGAAGTTCGCCCGCGAACTGCTGCGTTCGCGCAAATCGCGCGCGGAGAGCGGACTGACGTTGATCGAGGGATATCGGGCCGTGTCCCGCGCCCTCGACGCGGGAATCGCGTTCCGCGAGTGTTTCTACGCGCCCCGCCTGTTCCTTGGCGGCAACGAGGAGGCTCTATTGAAATCGCTCGGCGGTTCCGGCGCGGTTTTGACGGAGGTTTCCGAGGAGGTTTTGAGAAAGATGGCCTACCGCGACCGTCCCGAGGGGGTCGTGGCGGTCGTGGAGACGCCGAGGCGCGGTTTGGACGGATTGCCAGCCAGGCGCGGGGGGCTGTATCTCGTGGCGGAGTCGATAGAGAAGCCCGGCAACGTGGGGGCGATGCTCCGTTCCCTCGACGGGGCGGGGGCCGACGGGCTCATCCTTTGCGGCGCGAAATCGGACGTCTTCAATCCCAACGTGGTGACCGCTAGCACGGGGGCCGTTTTCTCCTTTCCGTTGGCGGAGGCGTCGAACGAGGAGGCTTTGGAGTGGTTGAGGGAGCTCGGGATACCAGTGCTCGCGGCGACCCCCGAGGGGGCGGTGGACTACCGCGGGGTGGACTACTCCAAGGGCGCGGCGTTGGTCGTTGGCGCGGAGCAATACGGTCTGAGCGGTTTTTGGAAGGATAACGCCGACGCGCGCGTGGCGATTCCGATGCGCGGGAGGGTGGTGGACTCGTTGAACGTCGCGACCGCCGCGGCGGTTTTGGTGTTCCACGCCGTTGCCGGCCGCGGGGAGCGACAGGGCTGAAAAAAACGCCCGTATTCCGCGTGTTCCGCGGAAAACGGGCGTCAAATTCCTCCCGCCGCCATTTTGGCGGGCCGAGTCTAGTTTTTATGTATCAGCTCGCGGGTCACCAGGTTGAGCGTCAACTTGCAAGACGCGCCCGGCTTGAGCGGTTCGCAGGAGACGGAGGTTTTGACTAGCTCGCCCCGTTTGAATTCCGGAATCCACCAATACGGGTTGAATTGCGGGATATAGACTTCCCTGCGTATGTTGTGGTCGGGGCCATAGACGAACACCCGGTGGAGGAGGTGGGGATTCGCGATATACTCTCCCGGTTTCAACGTGGTTGGGATGAGCATCGACTGTCCCCTGGCGAATACCCTTATGTTTTTCACGGCGCAGGGGGCTTTGGGGTCGAGCCGTAGGACGAATTGCAGTTTCACGTTCTGCCTGGATTTCGGGTTTTTCGCCTGCGGATAGGTGACGCTCCACTCCTGTTTTCCCTTCGCCGTGTCATACACCATGTCGTCGGAGATTCCCGCCACCGAGTAGATTCCCGGATCGTGGGTGGGAAGCCACTTTATGGACAGCGGTTTTATCGTTCCCGAGGGGCCGTCGATTTTGAATTCCGATGGAGGAATCATTTTGAAATCGGCGTGCCAGAATCCTTTGAAGCTCAGGTCGAATTTTCCGTCCGGCTTTTTCGAGAGGTGGTAGAGACGGTCCGTCTGCCTTAGGAACATCTTGGTTTTCTCGCTGAACGCGTTGACGGCTTTCGCTTTTTCCCATAGGCGGACCGCGGCGGTGATCTCGTTGTATTTCGGGTTTTGGCGAATGTTGTCCACGTTCACGCAGAAATCCACGCCGGAATCCCATCCGGCCGCCCGGGCCATGACCCATTCGATATCCTCGAGAGAGGATTTCGAGTCGGGGTAGTATTGTCCCAGCTTCGCCGGAACGAGGTTTGAAAGCAATTGCTCCTGGCGTCCCAGACGGTAGTCGAGCATGGTGCCACGGAAACCTTTCTCCATGTCGAACTCTCCCCAACTGAAATACGATATCATATGCCAGTTGAAAAGGGTCTGGCTTGGGCTGGCCGTGACGAGGATATGCTTTTTGTTCTTTTTGAAGATGTCGTATAGCGCGCCGAGATATATGTTTTTCGCGTACTCGCCGTGGCCTGTCGCCTCTCCGAATCCATCGAGGCATATGGCTCCGAGTCCATTGGCGCAGATCTGGTTGCCCTCGCGGACGGCGATCTCCTTGTGCATAGGCACTGTGCCCGGGAAGGCGTTGTGGTATCCCGAGACGACGAGTATCCATCCTTTCGTTCCGGCCTTGTGGGGGGCGGGGGAGCTCATAAACTGTCCGCGGGTCAGGTCTTTCAGGATGATTTTGTCGCCTTGCACCTCGACAGAGCGTCCCTCTATTATCTCGTTTTCGAGGACGAGCACCTTGTCGCGGTGCTTCCAGTATTCCGCGATATCCTTGTCGTACGCTAGCTCCAGTTGTTTTTTATCGTCTTTCAGAATGGCGGATAGGAGTTTCGCTCTGGGTTTGAGGTGGGCCAGTCTGGGGTCCTGCTTCGGCGCCAGATATGGTTCGGACTTTCTTGTGGGTTTGAGGAAATAGGTCAGCGTGTAGTATTCAAGCTGGATGCCGTTCGCCTTCGCCTTGGCCGCGACCTTCTTGATGTCCTCCCAACCTCCGGGGAAGGAGTTGGTGTCGACGTTGAAATGTCCCCAGTTGGAGAAGAAGCCGTGGAAGGACCCGAGGGTTATGGCGTTGAAGTCCTTCGCCAACGCGATGGCCTTGTCGTAGTTTTTGTGGTTGAAGCCCGCCCAAACGCGCATTCGTGACATTTCCCTGGAGCGCTTGATCCACACCTTGTTCCATTCGGGATGCGCCAAATGTTCTCCTATTTCGATGGCCTCCATCGTATCGAGTTCCGATTTCCTTCCCCTGGGGCATCCGAAGAGGGCGATCGCCGAATTAAGGACCGTCACGTTCGGCACGGGAGTGATTTCCAACGGCACGTTGCGGTATTCGCCGGATATGTTCCTGTCGGTCGTCTGGTTGTAGGCTCGGAGCGTCATTTTGATTCCGTGCCCGTTGAAGTGGGCGTAGTCCCTGACGGTGTTGACTTCCAGCGGGGTCATTCCAAGCGTGAAGTCGTCGGAGCGCGCCAGGAATATCCATTCCGCTCTCGGCCCGAGCATGGCCACGGAGACGGGGCCCCATTCTATCCGCCATATTTTTTTCAAGGGTTTGGCGCTGACAAGCTCCATTCTTATATATTTTTTCTTCTGGGTGACTTTTACGCGGAGCACCACTCCGGACTGATAGGAGAAATCGATGTAGATGGCGTTGTTTTTCTTTCCCGCCAGTTTCGCCGAGACGGGTTGTTGAAGCGGCGCTTTCTCGTCCGTCGTCTGGCACATTATCACGCAACCGGGCTGGACGTTGGGGACGGCGACGTATTCCTTGCCCGTTTTCAGATCCTTGACGGAGGATATCTTGCCCTTGTCGTCTATTTTCATCTCCATCGTCCCGCCTTTCAGCGTTACGATATCCGCGGCGGTGGCGCCGGCCGCGCAGAAGGTTAAAATTAAAAACAGGGCGAACGCCGAGAGCTTGCCGAAGAGACGATGCGCCGCGGGGTGTTGTCTTCTTGTCATTATGATACCTCCGTTTTTATTTCGCGCGGAATTACGGCCATTATAATCATGATTTGATGGTAATCAACCGTTTTTATTCCGTGTTTCTTGAGATTCCTCTATAGCTATTGAATCCTAATTCATGATGGCTTCTATTTTAGAGAAATTAGCACGTTTAATTATGAAATCAAGCAAGTCGGTCTCCCCAAGGCTCCCGGATTTCAAATGTTTGTGTGGATAGCGGATATCGCTCAGGGCGTGTCGGCTTCGGATTCCTTTTTATGCTTTTTCTCCCGCCAAATGAGGTATAGGTTTCTGAAATAGACGAGGAGTCCTGCGCTTTGCCCCAGTATGAACACCGGGTCTTGGCGGTATATGGCGTAGGCGAGTAGGAGCGTGGAGCCGATTACGCTGAGGTACCAGAAGAGGACGGGCATGACGCTTTTTTTAGCCTTTTCGCTGGAATACCATTGGACGAGCATCCTGGATGTGAAGAGGAGTTGGGCGACGAATCCCAGGGCGAGCCAGAACAGGGGATCGGAGGGGGCGGGGTACGGTGTGGCTCGGCTGGCTTTGACGACCGCCTCCGCGATATCCTCGGGGATTTCCGTTTTCACTTTCAGCTCGCCGTTTTCCTCCACGATATACGTTTTTTTGAGGGAGTCGAAGAGTTTTCCGTTTATCAGGAGGCGCGTTATGCCGTCTTTGAGCTCGTTGGCGGATGAGATGTCATAGGTTTTTCCGTTTTTGGTTGTGACTTTCTGCACGAGCGCGATGTCTTTCTTAGTGGTGACTAGGCTGTCGGATACCGATGCGGCTTCGGGGAGTGATAGGACGTATCCGATTTTGTGTTTGTTCGTGTACCATGCGATGGTGCGTCCCGCGTGTTGGAATATTCCGGAGCGGAACTCGCTTTTCCGTCCTCCGCATCCCCCGGAGAGGAGGAGGGCCGCGATAGCCGCGTAGAAGGCGATATGGCGCGCCCCGAATATTCTTGGGTGTGTCCGGGGGATGGATTTCATTTTTTCTTTTCCGCTTTTCCGCTCTTCCGTTTTTTCTTCGGCTCCTTGGTCGCCGGGACTTCCGACTTGGGAAAGACCATGCGCCATCGCATCCAGCAGACGGCGAAGGTGTCGGCGATGCCCACCCATAATCGGTTGTTGATGCCGTATTTCGTTTTTCCCCGCTCGCGTGGTCGGTGGTTGACCGGCTCCTCGATAATTTTGTCGTGTCCCGCGATTCTGACGAGTGTCGGAAAGAAGCGGTGCATTCCTTTGAATACCGGAATGTTGTGGAAGCATTCCTTTTTGAACACCCTGATGGCGCATCCTACGTCCCTGATTTTCTCTCCCGTGAGGATGTTTCTGTAGGCGTTGGCGATTTTCGAGGATAGTTTTCTCACGATGGAGTCCCGTCTGTTTTGCCTCCATCCGTTGACCATGTCGGCGTCCTCGTCCAGTAGTTTCCGCACGAGCTTGGGTATGTCGGCGGGGTCGTTTTGCCCGTCGCCGTCCAGTGTGGCGATGATGTTGCCCTCGGCGATTCCGAATCCCGTGGCCAGGGCTGCCGACTGTCCGTATCCTCCGAGGTGTTTGACTAGTTTGTGGTTTTGTTTTTCCGCGTTGATCCCGGCGATTTTTTCCGGAGTGGAATCGGTGGAGTAATCGTCGATCCAGAGGCATTCCCAGTCCCACGGGGAGTTGTCCAGGGCGTCCGCGATCTCCGCGGCGAGCGGCGCGATATTGTCCTCCTCGTTTTTGACGGGGACGACGACGCTTATCATTGTTTTATCTTTCCGTTTTCCGGGCATTTTTTCCTTCCAGTTCCAGGATGATGTAGCGATGGGACTTATAGTTAACGCGTTTCCCGCGGATTTCACGCGTCCCAGTGGTTTTCTTGTATTTTTCCAATTCCAGCGATTTTTCTTCGCCTATCACGAGGATTTTCGGGATGTCCGCCAGGTCCTCTAGTTTGTCTACGGCTATCGACTTGCTGGAGAGGTGGGCGGCGAATGGTTCCTCGCCGAAGAAGCCCACGCCGACGATCCGCGCGTTGTCGACGTTGAATTCGTCGACGATTGCGGCCGTATTTCTGGCGTCGCGCTGGAAATCCAAGGGTATGATGTAGGAGAATGTGGCGTTGAGTCCCAGCGCCACGGCCGTGGCGAGCGCGATGGCCGCTCCGGTAGAGGAATGGAAGAGCTTTTTGTTTTTCCCGAACAGGGCGAGGGTCAAGGCCGCCAGGATCGGGGGAATGACGGCGTTGCGCCAAGGGAGAGATGATACGGCCGCCGCGGTTTCCGCGGGGAGTTTGTCGAGCGGCGCGGTTCCCGTCCAGGCGAGGAGCAGCGCGGCGGAGGCGATGAGCTCGAGCGCCAGGAGAGCCCCCATAAGCCATAGGATCGTTTTTCCCGCTATTTCCAGCCATTTTTCCTGGAGTTGGAGTCTCGCCAATATCAGGGTGGCGGAGAGTGTGACCGCCGGGAGCAGGGGGAGGGAGTATCGGGCCTTTGTGGCCGGGAGCGCGTTTATCATTACGAACACCACCACGATGGCTATTTTCGCGCCTCCCGCGAAAGCCTTTTCTTTCTCCGTGGCGTTTTGTGTCCATGCGTTTTTAGCGAACCAAAGCAGGGGGAGGGGGAGGAGCCAGGGGAGGAACTGGGCCACTCCTCCGGCGATGCGGCCCGCCCATTTGCCGAAAGCGATTTCGCCGAAACGGAATCGGTAGGCCATCTCGTGGAACCAGGTGGCGGCCATATTGCCCGATTGCGCCGTTTCCGCGGCTGGCGCGGTTTGGTGTTTGGAGGACAGCGCCCAGAGGATGAATGGCAGTAGGGTCAGCGCGATTCCCGCCGCGTGTTCCAGCGAGAGGAGCTTTTTCGTTTTTCCCGATTTCGCGAGGACCGCGGCGACGAGGACGTAATAGACCAGAAGGATCAACGGGCCTTTCAACAGCATTCCCGCGGCGAGTGGAATGGCGGGAAGGAGCCAAAGCCTCCACGGCGGGGAATCGTCGCTCCACGCGTCCAGCCAGAGGGCCGCCGCCATAACGGAGCAGCATACGTAGTTGGGGTCTATGTCCGCTTGGCGTCCTTGAACCGCCAGGCCGATAGTGGAGAGGAG
>Ga0256913_10001960_pt1 | contig 10488 bp, 5 predicted proteins | sample Axial_MatmetaG_FD_185970 | JGI IMG/M metagenome (GOLD analysis project Ga0256913, IMG submission 185970) | Deep-sea worm associated microbial mat communities from Axial Seamount, Juan de Fuca Ridge, Pacific Ocean - Axial_Mat | ecosystem: Environmental > Aquatic > Marine > Oceanic > Microbial...
GCTTTATTAACTGATTTAAACTTTGATAATGTTGATGAACTGTTATTCACTATTTCCACAGGTTATAATTATAAAGACCGGGTAATGTGTGCGTATTTTGTTGATAAAGATTCAATGATTAAAACAGGTAAGTCCGCAAGTTGCATAAGCTTTCCATATAACATATTAAAAGAGGACAGCAACCTGATAATTGCCGGTATGATCAGGGAGCCGGGCAACACAGAACTTTCATACCCTTATACCGATCAGCTTGCATGGTTTATGGCATGGGATGAAAATCTTAACTATTTATTTGAACCCATTGAGATTGGAGAATATCCTGCTCTTATATTTGTGAAACCATTTGTTAAAAATGATAAACTTTATTTTGCCGGATTATATGACTATATGGGAGTACATGATAGCTCAAAAATATTTATTGCAAATAGACAAGGAGATATAATTAAACAAAAAGCACTCCCTTATTTAAAAAGTAAAACAGCATTTCTGCCGAATGACACCGAAGATGAGTTGACAATAATCGATTCTGACGGTAACATTATTACATTTGATAATAACTTAAACAGAAAAGGCAAAATACAGGGTGAAAAAATTTATTATTATGATCTGTTTCGGGAAGATATTACCGGCGACGGTATTCCGGATAAAATCTTCTTTAGTGATAATTTCAGCAGATGTGTTTTTTTTGATCCGGTTTCTTTGAAGATGATACCTGTTGACATCTCTTTGCAGGGTGAACATTTAAATGTTTCCAAGTATAGTATTGACGGGGAAAAATATATTAATTTTCACTTAAATGGTAAAAATCTACTTTATCATTTTTCCGATAATTTACTTTATAAATTCAGATATCTCATTCCATTTGTGCTGATTGTTGTATTCCTGCTTTTGGTTTTTTCAGTTAAAGCTGTTTTTAATTACTACCTGAACAAAAAGATGTCACGGCAGAATCAGATTTCTAAACTCCAATTGTTAAATGTAAAAAGCCGTCTTGACTCCCATTTTACTTTTAATATGATCGACTGTATCGGTAACAGTTTCAGGAAAAATGATTTTGAAACTGCCGATAAGCTTTTTATCAGATATGCAAGATTGCTGCAACAATCGGTACAGCTGTCGGGTGAAATTGCCATTCCGCTTGAACAGGAGCTTGGCTATATTGAAAACTACCTTACCCTGGAAAAGATACGAAGTAACAATATGTTTGATTTTAATATACACAACAGTGTGAAATCACAGATTGACATGCCTAAATTTATGCTGTTCACATTTGTTGAGAATGCAGTAAAACACGGGGTATTACCTTTAAAAGACAGAAAAGGACATATTTCTGTTGAGATAAGGCAAAAAAACAAAATTTATGAAGTGGAGATAACGGATAATGGAACAGGCATGGATTATAAAAATAAAAACTTGCCGGGAACAGGTAACGGTTTGAAGATCATAGATCAGTTGATCAAACTTTTCAAAACAGAGTATGGTCTGATAATTAATTATATAATAAGCAATAACGAACCGGGAACAATAATTACTATAACAATGAGATATGGAAACTGAAATTAGATGTTATATAATAGATGACCAGCTTAATTCTGTAGAAAGACTCGTGTACATGCTTGATAAATGCCATGAAGTCAAGGTAGTTGGCAACAATACCGATCCGTTGGAAGCAGTTGAGGATATCATCTTTTTAAAACCTGACATAGTTTTCCTTGATGTTGAGATGCCCGGCCTGACAGGATTTGAGTTGATAGAAAAGGTTCGTTCTCATCACATAGCTACAAAATTTATCTTTACTACAGGTTACTCACAATATGCTATAAAAGCAATAAAAGCCCGGGCTTTTGACTACCTGCTTAAACCTATTGACCTGGATGAACTTAAACAATCGCTCTGCAGGATTACCTATAATGAAGATAATGACAATCTGATACATCATTTGAAATTAAGTAACAGAGAGCGGGAAATAATTGAATTAATTATTAAAGGTTTCTCCAGTCAGGAAATATCCGAGAAACTATTCATTAGCATCAATACCGTAAATACCCATCGTAGAAATCTTCTCGAAAAAAACAACTTCAAAAACACCAAAGAACTTTTCCTTGCACTCACTACCCGAAAGCAGTAAAAATACCTGCTATTAAGTATACTTATTACCAGTAAACGTTAGTTCCCGGAACTTAAAGTTGGCCTAAATTTGTTTCTGAGTTCCCTTCTCTATTTGTTGTAGTGTAACATTCTGTGATATTGTGGTTGGAGAATGGGAAGATTATTTACTAATCAAAAGGAGGTTTTCTATGAGAAACAAAGAGCTAAAATTAATTACTCTTATTACTCTGATCTTTGTATTACCGAATTTAATGGCACAAAACTGTATTGCAGTTTCGGGTGGCGAAGCTTCGGGTGATGGAGGAGCGCTAAGTTACACTATCGGGCAGATATTCTATAAAAATAATTCAGCGAATAGTGTTTCAGTAACAGAGGGTGTTCAACAACCTGCTGAGATATTTGCGGTAACAGGTGTAACCAAAAAAGATATCAATTTGGAATTATCAGTTTTTCCAAATCCGGCCAAACTGTTTGTGATTTTAAAAGTTGATGATGAGAAGATAGAAAAATTCAGGTATCAACTGTATGATATTGACGGAAAACTCTTAATAGCTAAAAATGTAACAGAGAGTGAGACAAGTATTGATATTAGTATGCTTAAGTCATCGGTCTATTTTTTAAAGGTTATAAACAGTAACAGTGAAGAAAAAACATTCAAAATAATTAAAAACTAAATACTATGAAAAATCTATTTACACTTATATTATCTCTATTGTTAGCAGTAAGCACATTTGCCCAGATACCGGATAAGATGAGCTATCAGGCAGTAGCACGCAATAGCAGTGACCAGTTAATAGTGAATCAGCAGATAGGTATGCAAATCAGCATACTGCAAGATGTCGAAGACGGCACGCCGGTTTATACCGAGACACAAACTCCAATAACAAATTCCAACGGTTTAGTAACTATTGAGGTTGGAGGAGAAGCAGGGTGGGATGCAATTGATTGGTCAAGTGGTGTGTTTTTCATCAAAACAGAAATTGATCCTGACGGTAGCACAAATTATACCATAACAGGTACAAGTAAACTACTTAGTGTGCCTTATGCAATTTATGCCAAGGATGCAGGAAATATCAACTCTATGCCAAGTGTGTTTACAAATACAGTTAGTGAAGTAACTGTTAAAGGAGCTTTGTGTGGAGGAAATGTAGTAACAAACGGAGGTTCAGAGATTACTGCACGGGGTGTGTGTTGGAGCACCGGCCAAAACCCTGAAATCAGCGATAGTGTTACTACTGACGGTACAGGAACAGGTTATTACAATAGTGAGATAACGGAAGTGGATGCAGGGAAAACCTTTTATGTAAGGGCTTATGCAACTAACAATAAAGGTACAAGTTATGGAAATCAGGTTGTTTTGGAGATTCCCACAAATGTTGTGTTTCCTACTGTAACCACAAAAGCAATAACAAACATTACTGCAAATGCAGCAACTTCGGGCGGAACAGTTACTGAAACAGGAGGTGATGAAATTACTGAACGTGGCGTATGTTGGAGTACTAATCAAAATCCTACCATAGCCGATAGTAGAACAATTGATGGAGAAGGTGAAAGTCAGTTTTCCAGCCAATTGGACAATCTTAATCCGGGTGTAGTATATTTTTTAAGAGCATACGCTACCAACAGTTCCGGAACAGGTTATGGAGAACAGGTCACATTTACTACCCTCAAAACAGTACCGGTTATTGTGACAAGAGATCCTATTAGCATAACGGCAATGGGAGCTGTTTCCGGAGGAACAATAACACTTTCCGGTGGTGGAACTGTTTCGGAAAAAGGTATTTGCTGGAGCGAATCGGAAAACCCGACCATAAGTGACAATAAAATTCCTGCCGACTCAGGAACTGATGCATTCTATTCTGCTATCAATATGTTAAAACCTAATACTGCCTGTTATGTGAGAGCTTATGCCGTAAATGAGATTGGTATAGCCTATGGAAATCAACAATCATTTACAACATCGGATGCTTTTTACGATGGATTTGAAACAGGTTTTAGCGGTAATACCGGGGGATGGGGAATTGTTCTTGGAGATGCTGTTGAAGGTGCTTATTCGTTACAAACACGCATAACCGGTTCGGAAGCAAGCCTTTCAAGAACATTAACGACTTCAGGTCAAGTATCATTTTATGTAAAAGCTGATAATAATGCTGTCATTGATTTTTACATTGATGATATTTTACAAGGTACTTCCGGAAATACATTTTGGAGTTTGCAAAGTTTTCCGATAACAGCCGGTGAACACACATTAAAATGGGTATTCAGATGTCCCAGTTATCCGACCTTCAGCGGTTGGATCGATTATATAGTAATGCCAAAATAATGAGGAGATTAAGATGTAGCTCTTAAAATATGGTTGTGTTAGAATATGCTATTGATTATCAATAAGTCGAAATGTAAAATCAAAAGTGAAAGGTTTTATGTTTCTTCTTACTGTTTTATTTTAAGCAGTAGTATGAATCATTGGTAAATTATTATTACATAATAAACAAAAATACTTTTATTAAATAAGGAAAAATTGCGATACTATTGAGTGAAACCAAATGTCACTATTATGAAAAAAATGTCTACCTCTTCTAACCTCAGAAAACAGGAGTTATTAAAAGTTGTATTACTTACTCTGCTTTTTATCTTGCCTACTGTAACTGTTACTGCCCAACACACTATTACCATTGATGATGTCTCGTTTGATGCATCTACAGGAACGATTAACTATTATTCTGCAAATTATACAGACATTATAATTCCGGAGACATTTAATGTTAATGGTGAAGATGTGGAAGTAACGGCTGTTGGATTTAATGCATTTTATGGTAAATCCTTGACAAACGTTACTATCCCAAACAGTGTTACAACAATTGGGGATTATGCTTTTAATAACAACTCATTAACAAATATTGTTATACCCAATAGTGTAAAGACAATAGGTAGATTTGCTTTTAAATTGAACTCGTTGATTAGTGTAACTATTCCCAATAGTGTTATCAGAATTGGAGATGCAGCTTTTAACAACAATGCTATTATACAAATAAATGGTGAAGCATCAAATGGTATAATTTATGCACGCGATTCGCAAGGGAACGATATTGACTACGTTATAGTTTCGTATGGAGGAACGGCTACGGAGATTGACTTTATCCCCTCTGCGGTAACTATTATTGGCTCATACTCATTCTCATCAAATTCACTAACAAATGTAATTCTTCCCGATAATCTGACTAATATTGGAACAAATGCATTTAGTTTTAATTCTCTTACTGCCATAACAATCCCAGCTACTGTAACGACCATAAGTGGGGGTGCATTTAATAATAATACCATTACTCAGGTAAACGGAGAGGCATCTAATGGTATTTTTTATGCACGTAACAGTGACGGAACAGTTAATGATACAACGATAGTATCGTATGGCGGAACAGCCAAAGTGATTGATTTTATTCCTAACACGGTGACAGATATTAGTGCTTATTCATTTTCTTCAAGTGGCATTACTAGTGTTACCCTTCCTAATAGTATTATCTCTATTGGATACTATGCATTTTCATCCAATGATTTTACAACTCTAACTTTACCAAATCAACTAAAAACAATAGGTGCTAATGCTTTTTCCAGAAACCATTCTCTTACAAATATTACAATTCCAAGTAGCGTAACCACTATTGGAGAAATGGCATTTTATTGGAATTCCCTTACTAGCGTAACTTTTGAACAAAACAGCAACATTCAATTTATTGGAAAGGAAGCATTTAATTTCAATTCGGAATTGACAGGAATTACACTACCCTCTAACGTAAGTGAAGGGTTCACAGTTTATGAAGATTACAACGGGAATAGTTATAATCCAGGAGATATTATAACTGACTTCAGAATTGAGTATTTTACTACAACTTACCCACATACATTAATGCTTGAAGATGTTTCATTTTCAAATGGTGCAATTACTGAGTATTATAAGGATTTTACTAATATTATTATTCCTACATATTTTAATATTAACGGAGTTAGTGTTAATGTTACAACGATTAGAGCTGAGGCTTTTAAGAACAAAGGGTTGAGTAGTGTAACTTTTAGAGATTATGGTTATTTGCGCCTGATTGGTTCAGAAGCTTTCAATAACAATCCAAACTTAACCAAAATAACTCTTCCGCAAAATAGAAATAATGGCTTTGTCGGGTACAAAGATGAAAACGGTAACAGCTATGCTCCGGGTGATAATATAACTGACTTTGCAATTCCATACTATGCTCAACTGCCGACACATACATTAACTGTAGATGACGTGTATTTTAGCCAAGGTAGTTTAGGCGAATATTATGGTGGATATGTAGATGTTTTAATCCCGGTATCATTTAATGTTAACGGGGAAGATGTGAGCATAACAACAATTGGAGAGGATGCTTTTAAGCAAAAGTCTCTTATAAATGTATCTCTTGAGCAGAATAGCTCTATTCGATTAATCGTTAGTAATGCTTTCAGCTATAATCCGTTGTTAACTGGTATTACACTGCCAACGAATATCAATAGTGGGTTTGCAGTGTATAAAGATGAAACTGGAAATGATTATGCAGCTGGTGACGACATAACTGACTTTAGAAAAGCATACTATGCTGACCTTCCTTTGCATACGTTGACTTTAGATGATGTGGGTTTTAGTGATGGTATGATAACCGAGTATCACGGTGGGTACACAAACATTATTATTCCGGAATCTTTTATTGTTAATGGAGAGGATGTAAATGTGACAATAATTGCAGAATATGCATTTAACAAAAGATGCCTTGAAAATATAACGCTAAATAATGGCCTGAATAGAATTATGGAGGCTGCGTTTGAACACAATATCCTTAATGAAATAAATATACCTGATGGAGTTGCTTCTGTTGAGGTGTTTGCATTTCATGACAATCAAATTGCCAGAGTAACTATTCCCAATAGTGTAGCTGATATTGGTTTTGCTGCATTTAATAGAAATGCTATTGTGCAAATGAATGGAAGTTCCTCAAATGGTATTGTTTATGCCCGTAATAGTGATGGCTCTGAGAACAAGAGTACTGTAGTGTCATATGGAGGTGTAGCTGATGTAATTGACTTTATTCCGGCTAGTGTAACTAATATTGGGATGGCTGCGTTTTGCAATAACTCTCTTACAAGTGTTGTAATACCAAATAACGTAATGACTATTGGATTTTTTGCATTTGCAGACAACTCTTTGACAAGTGTAGCCATTCCCGGAAGTGTATCTTCGATTGGAGAGGGTGCATTCAATAAAAATGCAATTGCTATGGTCAACGGAGAGGGGTCAGATGGTATTATTTATGCTCGCAACAGCAATGGAACAGAAGATAACACAAGTATAGTTTCTTATGGAGGTGTGTCTGATGATATTGATTTTATTCCGGCTTCTGTTACTACGATTAAAAGATCTGCATTTGAATCCAATTCTCTTACTTCCGTTGTTATACCCAATAGTGTAATAACGATTAGGCAAAATGCATTCTCCTATAATTCCTTAACAAGCGTTATTCTGGGGAATGGTGTTGAAACTATTGAAGAGTATGCGTTTACGGATAACAGTCTGGGTAGTATTACTCTCCCCGCCCCGGTCATAAAAGAGGGTTACACATTTACAGAGTGGCATGACGAAAATGGAAATATAGTTACAGAGATAAATAATTTTGATATCTCACACCAAGCGCAATTTAACTTTACAGGAGTAATGGTTTCAGGTAGTATAACAACAGGTGATGAACAGGGGTTGGCTTTAGAAGGACTAAAAAGTATTTCTATTGATGAACCGGAGGGTATTACTCTTTACCTCTCAGGTGATATCACAAGTACAAGACTTGTAAATGCTGATGGTACATACAGCTTTGCGTTAAATACCGGACGAAGTATTGTGATTACTCCTGTTAAGGAGGGTTATTCGTTCTCACCCGAAAGTATTTCCTTAAACAATATTCAGACAGATGTACAGAATCAGGATTTTACTCCGGTTGTTACCGCTATGAATACTCCAAAGGCATCATCGTTTCGGATTTATCCCAATCCTTTTACTACACATACAACTATTGAGTTCGATAATTCGGACAACTCTCCTTACGATTTATCGGTTTATGATATGACCGGAGTTAAAATGTTTGATGCGAAGAATATTAAGACAAATAGGTTTGTTTTAGAAAGAGGAACTTTAAAACCGGGGATGTATATTTTCAATATAAATGGAAGCAACATGTCATACAAAAGAGTTGTTATTGTAAAATAGGAGGGATAAAATGTGCTTTTTGAATGAAATACACTAATATCACCTTAATCTTGAATAAATCTGTATTTTAAACTTGAAAAAAGCGCAATAGAGTTATTAAATAGATTGGTAACTATCCACAGGTTTGTTTAACCAATTATCAGAAACAACCTTGTGAATTTTGAAAATTTAATAGTAATGGTAAAGCAAATTGTAGTCTATTATTTTTTTTTATTGGGTTCTATAAATTTATATGCTCAACAATATGAATTGATCCCGATAAATCCGGATTTCGATATATTAATAAAATATGACATTGTATTAGATAAAAGTCATAATTTATGGGTTGCTACAGACAAGGGAGTGCTTGAATATAAAGACAAGAAATGGAAGTTGTATTCCAACAATGACATAAACTTTATTAATATCACTGAGTTATTTATTGACAGTAAAGATCGTAAATGGTGCATAAGCTACAGTCATAACCCTTTGTCCTATAAGTATCTTGGCGGACTTTTTATGATAAACCAGCAAGGTGACATCATTGACTATTCAGATAACATTGAAAGTGTCTTCATTAATGATATTGAGGAAGATAACCAGGGAAATATTTGGATTGCAACCGGTAGAAGATTAACAGGAATAAATAATAAAAAGGATCATACTTTTAATACGGCATTAAAAGAGATTGAGGGTGTACCACTTACAGATTTAATTAGTAAAAAGATAGCAAAAAATGCTTCCGGAGGTTTATACAAGTTTGATGGCGTTACATGGCAAGACTACACTTCCGATGGCACTATGCCCATAAAATTTATTGATAAGATAATAAAAACAAAGGATGATGCTATTTACTTCTGCGAAGCAAGGCATGGGAAGGAACGATTGGTAAAATATGATGGTGAAAGTTTCATGGATCTTTCAAAAAAAAAAGATTACCCAGGCGATGAAATTGAAGATATAATTACAGATTATGAGGGAAATGTGTGGTTTTTTACTGCTGATAATCGTTTGAAGATTTTCAAACTTGATTCAAACAACAGTCTGAGTGAGATCTTTAAAATGAATCCTTATAGGCTTGGGTATGGGAAATTTTATAAGTTTAATGGCAATATTTATATGTCATATTTAGGTACATTCATGGCATATGACAAGCAAAACAAAACCTGGATATGTCCCAAAAAACAGACTAATCAGAAAAAGAAGCGTTTCATAAGGGACATTGCACCCGGAGCCGACAATACGATTCTCATTGCAGATGGTGAAGGAATTAGAATTTATAAAAATGGAGAATTTATAGAAACCAGATTGCTGAAAAAAATAGACATTAGAGTGCTTTACTCTATTGATAAAGATAACATATTAGTAGGCACAAAAGAAAATGGATTATTTTTAATAAATAGAAATAAAACAACACCAATTAGTGTTGACTCAAACGGGCAGAAAATGCCAAATGGTTATTCTACATTAAAAGTAATTGATAATAACATAACCTATTTTAATGCCACAAATGGTATCCTTAAAGTTACAACTATGTAATATTATTTTTCAAGTAACAGCAGCTAGTGTTCATTCAGCAATTCCCTCACGATCTCTATCTTTTCAGGTGATACTTCAGCCTGTACGGGAATGATCTCAACACCTGCTTTGTAAGCCTTTGTGAGTGATTTGGCATATTCAGGGTCAATATCTTTTGCAGGTGCAAAAATGCTGACGTCCCCCCGCTGTATCACATACAGCATCACGGCACGAATGCCCTGCTCCTTTACTTTTATCAGTGTTTCAAGATGTTTGCGGCCGCGGTTTGTTACGGCATCGGGGAAAACGGCGTAATCGCCCTCTTTCATCGTTACGTTTTTTACCTCCACAAAACACTTCTCCGTGTCATTCTCGGCATAGATATCAAAACGGCTGTCGCCGAACTTTACTTCTCGTTTAACGGTTGTGTAGCCTTTTAATTTTTCGATCTTGCCGTCGCGTATGGCTTCGTAAGCAAGCAGGTTGGGAATGGAAGTGTTTATACCTATCCATCCGCCGTTGATGAAAATCATCTCCCACGTGAATTTTGTTTTACGCTTCGGGTCGTTAACCGGCGTAAGATATACAGGCGCCCCCTCTTCGATGCAGGTTTTCATGCT
>Ga0256913_10001961_pt1 | contig 10485 bp, 9 predicted proteins | sample Axial_MatmetaG_FD_185970 | JGI IMG/M metagenome (GOLD analysis project Ga0256913, IMG submission 185970) | Deep-sea worm associated microbial mat communities from Axial Seamount, Juan de Fuca Ridge, Pacific Ocean - Axial_Mat | ecosystem: Environmental > Aquatic > Marine > Oceanic > Microbial...
AAATAGAGTCAGAAAATCCTTTCTGACTCTATCTGTAAAAGAAATGAGACGCAAATATATTTGCGTCTCTATTTTTTTATTCAACCTCTGTTTCAATTTTTTCATTCGGTAAAGATTGCTTATTTTTAGATGTAGGATAAAGCCAATCATCCAGCCATTTAATTCCGGTATGATGTTTTTTATTATCATCTTTTTTGATATCTTCAATATCTAAATTCAACTCCTTATGACCTTTTTGGGCTGTTTTATGTCGACTTATTCTTTTTAGTAATTCATCTGATACTTTCTGTGTTTCTCCAGGAGCTAGGAGCACATAAGGTCTAATCAATATAATTAGTTCAGAACGAATTTTCTGCTTTGTCGTGCGGTTAAACAATGTTCCGATTAACGGAATATCTTTAGCAATAGGAGCTCCCTCTATCCTCTCTTCAATACTTTCTCGAATAAGTCCTCCAATAGCAATAATCTGACTGTCTCTTGCTTCAACGGTTGTGGTAACAATTCTCTGATTTATATCGGTTGTATCAAAATACTGTATACCACCTAACTGATTAGTACCATATACAACTTTCTGAATCCCACCGCGATCTGAAGTTTCCTGCATTAATCGTATAGTAACAGAACGGTCTGCATGAATTTTAGGTGTAATCAATAAAGTTGTACCGACATTGCGGCGCTGAGTTGTTGGCTCATAGCTGTAAGTGGTAACAGGATTATTTCCGCTGGTTGTATTTGACTCAACATTAAGTTCTGTTAAAATAGTTGTTTCTGTACCTATAAAAATCCTGGATGCTTCATTATCTGCAACTAAAAGAGAAGGAGTTGATAATAATTTAAGATCTCCATTCAACTGCATTGCCTGAATTCTTGCTCTGACATTTTTTGATATATAGTTAAAAACTGCCGAACGCTGATCAATTCCAGTTCCTCGCGGTCTTAACAATGTTCCAGGAGCAAGCATAGCATTTCCCCCTCCCTCGCCTGCAATATCAAAAACCCCATTTGAATATCCGCCCGAGAAGTCCCCGGTTTTAAATAAAATATCAAAACCCCGTTTTGATTCATCTCCAAGTCTTAATTCCAGGATTTTTACTTCAAGCAAGACTTGAGGTGCCGGTTTATCCAGATTTTTAATAACATCATAAACTCTTTTCATCGCAGTCTTATCTGAAGAACGAAGAAGAATCGTATTTGAAGCAGTCATCCCAGCGACATATACAATACCGGGCTTGAAATCTTCTTCATTTGCAAGTTCAGGAGGTAAATGTCTCATTCTGTGTTGTGGCCTGTAGGCATCATCTTTTTCTCTATTTTCATTATAGGAAATTTTTTCTCCGTTTGAGCCTATACCTGATGAATATGAAGAACTGCTGTTATTAGATATTGAATCCGTTGCTTCCCCATTTTCCAAAGAGAACTGCCCTCTTTCTGCAAGAATATCCATTCTATTTAAAGCTTTATCCATACGGTACGATGCATCATTAAGCTCCTGATTTGGTAATGTCCATACAATTTGTTCCCTGAATAAATCTTTTAAAGTTTCACCAATATCCTCAACTGAGGGATAAAGAAGAGTGATACTTTCAATATACTGTTCATTATAGACTTTTGCATTTTTTCTATATTCCTTTACCGTTTCGATAAACATCACTTCCTGTATATCAGTCTGACGATACCATAATCCATTTGAACGACATACAATTTTCAATGCATTTTCGCAGGAAATATTTTCAAGGAAAACATTGATTCTTTTATTGGCAGTTTCAGATACAGCCAGAGGTTTATGCCATACTTTACTTAACATTCTAGCAAAATCACGCATAGAAATATCATTCAACACCAATGATTTCATCATAGGAGAAACTTGTGTTTTTTTAGTTTTATTAGTTTTATTTATATCATTATTTAAACCGGCGGTTGAAATAGAAATAAATAATATATATAACAAAGCTATGAAAAAATATTTTTTTACCATAATCAACCTACCTTATAATTAAAGTGTTATTTAAATCACCAAGCGGAGCTGCAATAACTTCAGATTCATGAATTTTCAAAATTTTCAAACTGATTGAAGCTCCATGAGCTTTACTTTTATCTACAGGTTCCGGTGATATTTGAATAACATCATTTTCCCTAACAAAAAATGTTTTTTTAAAACCCGGGACATTTAAAACTGCCATTTTATCACCCGCTTCCATAACAAGTATTCCGGCAACAGACAAAGAAGTATTCAATCCTTGTGCGTCAGGTAAAAATAATTCATTTCCTTCAGAAAAAGGATCCCGTAACCGTTTATCATTTAAAGTATTTGTCTTTGTTAATGGCTCTTCTTTAATTTTCACCTTACCTCTTTCGCCAGATCCTGAAACAGAAAAAGAAAGGCTGTATACAATTCCGGCAGATACAGCAATTACAGCTAATCGACTATTTAATTTGCTTTTCTTTATCATAACATTTTCCCTCTATATTAATAATTATTTATTTACATTCCAGCTCTTCTAGTAATTGACATAAGACCAATAAAAAATGCTAGATAGACAAACGCGACCATTCCCCCTACAACAACCAGTAGTACAGGCTCAATAATTTTTGAAAGAAATTCTAGTTTCCTTTCGAGTTCTTCTTCGTTAAATGATGAAACATAAAGCAATCCGTCATCAATTGTACCTGTGTTTTCTCCGATTTTAACCATTGAGTACGCTAATGGAGTCAGTTTCTTAATAGTTGTAACTTTTATAGCATCGGAAAATGGGATTCCACTCTTTACTTTCTCAATAATACGCACAAATTCCTTTTTATAGTGGAGATTAAGCAAACCTTTTTCTGTTAGGTGCAATGCCGAAACAATATCAATCCCGCTTCGAATCAGAATCCCTAAATTCCTACCCCATAACGCATTTAATGACGCTCTGAAAATTTTCCCGAAAAGCGGTACTTTTAACATATATTGATCTATTTTCTCTCCCACTACTTTCTTCTTTCTTGCAAAAATTATGCCTATAATTACAAGAATTGGGAAAGCTACAAGTGCTGGCCAGTAATTTCTGATAAACGCGCTTGAATCAATCAGCAGTCTGGTAATCGGAGGTAACGCATTCGGATTCTGCCCGAGAAGAGAAGTAATTTTTGGAATAGCGACAACCGTAATATAAAAACCTGCACTTAAAGACATAACTGTAACAATTGCCGGATAAACCATTGCCTGGATAAGGTCATTGCGTATTTTTCTTTTTCTTTCCAAGAGCGACGCGGCATATTGAAACATTATATCCAGGCTGCCATTTGATTCTCCTACATGCACCAAGCCTAAAGTTAAACGCCCAAGAAAAGCCATATCCTTTTCCATACTCTCAGTAAGAGTATGTCCTCCTCTTATGCCTTCTGCAACTTTTATCAGAGATTTAGCAAGTTTCCCCTCTGCCTGTTCTGAACTTATCTCCAATGCTGAAAGAATCGGCACACCGCCTTTAATTAAAACAGACAGATAACGAAGAATCTGTTCTAAAGCTTTTGAACTTACAAACAATGAAGATAATGAGATATTATATGCGGATAAATCTTTATTATCCCCTTCCAGAGTGGTATTATCCTCAGTTTTTTCAGCAATTTCACTAAGGTTCAGAATAATACCTCCACGCTGCCTGAGCATTGATGCTGCTTCTTTTATATCAGAAGCATTTATCGTCGATTTTTCAGGCGTTCCTTTTATAACAGCTTCATATTTAAAATTAGGCATAATTAATCAACCTTATGATTGTAATTTAAAGAACAAATTGATTCGAGTTCTTCAAGGGTAGTGAAACCATTTAGAACCTTATATATACCGTCGTCTCTTAAAGTTGGGAGAGTATAAGATTCCCGCATTTCTCTGTAAAGTTCCACCTCCCCTGCTCCTGCAATTATCATTTGCTTTATATGGTCATCAACAGGAAGCATTTCATATACAGCAGTCCTGCCGGAATAACCTGTTTCAGCACAATAAGAGCATCCGTTTGCTTTTGGAACCTTTTCCTCATATTTAACTTGAGAAGCAAGAGGACTATTCATAAAAGTAGCAATAATTTCTGACTCTTTTTTATCCGGTTCAACCCATTCCATACAATAAGTACAGGGTTTTCTGACAAGCCTTTGAGCTACAGCAATATTCAAAGTAGCTGCAACTAAAAACGGAGAAATGCCTAAATTAATAAGCCTTGTTAAAATACCTGGAGCACTATTTGTATGCAGAGTTGAAAAAACTAAATGACCGGTTAAAGCACTTTTCACAGCAATATCAGCTGTTTCAAAATCTCTGATTTCTCCAATCATTATAATATCAGGATCATGACGCAATACACTTTTTAACGCCTTGGAAAAACTTACTCTATCATCGTCAGCATCAATTTTTATTTGAGTGACATTTTCAATCGGCATTTCAACCGGATCTTCAATAGTAATAATATGCAAATCTCCACGAACTGAAAATTTACGAAGAGAAGCGTACAAAGTAGTAGTCTTTCCGCTTCCTGTAGGTCCTGATAAAAGAATTATTCCATTAGGAATGGCAAGTGCTTTTGAATAAATTTCATAATGGGTATGCGACATACCTAAATTCTCAAGATTATTAAGGCCTGAAATCATTCTGCCTGAAAGAAGACGCATTGTTAAATGCTCACCGTAAACGGTCGGAACAGTTGCAATCCTAAGATTGAGATCCTCTCCTTCGGAAGTTATGGTGATACTACCATCAAGAGGAACTCTTTTTTCAGAAATATCAAGTCCCGCCATTACTTTGATAAATGAAACTAATTCCATCATAGCAGTTGTTGAAAGCTCCAGTTCTTTATGAATTTTCCCATCAAGTCTAAGTTTGACTTCTCCTCCGTCATGAGTCGGAGAAAGATGAATATCTGAACATTTCATCTGCAGAGCTCGATTTACTACAGTATCAAATATATGTTCAGCTGTTCCGGCGTTTCTGTAAGAATCAGGATAATATCTTTTTACTGCTAAACTTAACTGTTCTATATCATCCGCCTGTATTGGACGCACAAGCAGTTGAGTCAAGTTTTCAATTTTTCCTACAGTATCAAAATTTGATGCATCTGCCATAAGAACACTAAGCACACCACCTTCCTCAGCCAAAGGCAAAACCTGCATTCTCCTGCAGAATGCACCAGGAATCAACTCAAGAACATCACTTGAAATCCTGATCTTATTCAAATCTATGTTTTTTATATCTTTCATTTTTTTAAATATGGTATTTTTAATATAAAGTTAAATGTTATATAGTTGCCGGTCTGTTTTCTCTTTAAAAGAATATTATTTATAAAAAACGGCTGTTTCATTTTATTCACAGCTGCTAAAAAACTATAAATACTTCTGAAACCTCCTTCTGCCGTATAAGAACATGATAAAAAACTAACCTCAGGCATACCTGCTCCTATTCTCTTTTTCTTCACATTTTCGGACGAAATTCTATCATCATCAACCGTTACTCCATTTCTTTTGATTATCTGAAGATGACACTGCTCCATCAATGCATCAATGCCTGCAATAACTCTAATATGAGCATCCTTGTTAAGTAAATCCGGAGGGAATCCAGTTTTTTTAGCTTCACTTAATTCCTTTTTTATTGACATTATTTCTTTTTCGGTGGCACTTAAATACTTTTTACCTTCAGAAGCATTACCGCCAAATTTATTAATAAAATTTGATTCCAATTTTTTATTTTTTCGTTTTAATCTATTAATAAACTTCGAGTGAGCAAAAGCTATAAGTATAAAACCAAACAGCAAAGCTACCAAGATTTTGGCAACTGGAGTTAACTTATTCCATTGTTCTTTAAAAAATATCACAAATATCAGCTCCTAGTTGTTATTTTCAGTTCAAATATTTTTTTCTTATCTGAACTCTGCTTTAATGAACTTGACTCTATTTTTAACTTCATATCTTTTAAAGCCCTATCAAGCTTAGAGCAAAACTGACTAAATGCCCCCTGAGATAAAGTACTTCCCTGTAATTGAATATTACCTTTTGAATATTTCATAAAATCAAGCTTGACTCCATAAGGAATAACAGAAGCTATATCTTTCATAAAGTTCAAACATTCAATATTTGCGGACTTTCCTCTATTAATTAGAGAAAAAATCTTTTTATATTTTTCTAACTGTTTCGCCAACTTCTCTTTTTTACTATTTAAACTTTGCTCTTTATTTAAAAATTTCTTGGCCTGAATATTATGGCGTTTTAAGTTATAATTCTTTATAAAAAGAAATCCTCCGATAAATGCAACATACAAAACAGCTCCAGCAGCAATAAGTGCTGCGAGACGGTCAGCTTTACGAGTTTTCTCCATTTTCCCCATAGGCAAGATAGCCATCGGGCACGGCATATCTAAATTTCCGTATTCTGCACCTAAAGCTATTTTTAAAAATAAACTCTTAATATCTTCAAATTTCAGCTTTCTTTCTATCGCATCAGGAAATTCTTCAAAAAAGATTTCTGATACACTTTTTGCATCATTAAGTAAATCTCTCCTGTTTCCAGCTATTTTTAAAATCGACTTTTCATAATTATGTTTTTTTTCAATATTAGGTTTTTTGATCTCATCTTCATTAAGCAAAGCTGTATACACTGACAGATTCAATATATCAGATTCTAACCGATGTAGCATATTTCGAAACCGATTCGTATTATCAGGACTATTTTGATTAAACCCTGAATCAAGAGAAATATTTCTCATCATAACTCCACCGCTTCTTGAATCTTTAGGAGAAAAAGCAAATATCGAATTTTCCCCTAATAATATCATTGCTTCATTTACTTCTCTGCATCTTGCAATATGTAGTGCCAAAAAGACACTTTGAAGAGACATAACTCCTTCAAAAACTATCCCGAAAGCCTTACTTTCTGATCGATAGTTTTTTAAAGCATTTACGGAAAAAGATGCAGTAATAATTTGTTCACTGTTCTTTTCTATACCAAATGCTGATACTCTGCACGAAGCATGACGCACACCTATAGAATTCGCTCCGGTTAACTCAGCAGTCTCCCATGCAATCGCTGTATGCGTCTGCTCCATATCAAGTCTTTCCGGTAATTCTAATGTTATATTATGCAATTCAGACGGTAAAACTACCCGGAAACGCCAAGTTTCATTCTCAAGCATCCATTCAAAAATTCTATGAGGAATTGTATCCGATTTTTCACAATTAACTTCTTTTAATTCAGCTAAACACTCTTTATCTCTAGAAGAAAGAATAAAGACATGCCAGGATTTATTCCCATACACAAGAACTGCGGTTCTATTTTTTTTATTTCTGCCTGAATTAAATAATTTCATAATCCCTCCGTTAAATATACATTTAATACATTCATTCCGGGATGTAAATTTATTGTAAGTAAACTGCTTCCGAACTTATTCGAAGCAGTACTGCTTTTAAAACCATAAACAAATATTTTTCTGCAGCCTGGCGATAAATTATATAAAGTAACTCCATGTACTCCTTCCCATAAAGCCGGAGTTTTATTTTCATAATGAGGGTAAGAAACATCGGCAGCAGGCGTTATTGTTATATTTTTTGTTCCTGCATTATTCACTGCAAGAATTCTCTTGACATTATCAGAAGCAGTTCCATCATGTGTTACATAAGGAGCAAATAGAGCAACTCTTATATGATCCATAAATGCTGAATCAAGTGGACGAAATACTTTAGGAGAAACACTTGTATCAGGATAATAAATCTGGATATTTAACATACTAGTCATTCTGTTTTTATCAAAATTAAATTGTAAATCTCTATTTGTCCAGTCTGTTGGTGCTGAATCTTTAAGATTATTTTTTCCAAGAGAAATAATACCGAATATTGTCTTTTGGAAGGAAGGTGTATCCGTTTCAGAAAAAGTTCCAATCCAGGAATTATCAGAAGATATTTTAACAGACCATGGATTGCCCCAACCGTCATAAAACGAATTTTTCGACACATTCAAATAAGGACCGCGCCAACCGCAATCAAGTTTAACAGGAAGAAGAGAAGAAGGAAAAGAGAAAGCACCAGCACTCAATACACCGCCCCAGTCATTCGTTGAATTACTGTATTCTGAAGTACGATACAGCATACTTGAATCAAATATATTAATCAAATCTTCAGAATAGTAAACCTCAGCCAAAAGAGCCTGTTTTAGAGGATTAATAACATAAGGTAAACGCCCCATATCTGAAACAAAAGCCCCGGCAGCAAAAGTAGAATCTCCGTCAATTATCTGTTTTACCAGACCGCCACGGCGCTTTGTTTCTGAATATCTGGAATTATCATTTATTCCATCCATCGAAACAATCGCAACACTTGCAATTGCCACTATAATAGATAAAACGACAATCAACTCCACTAATGTCATTTTTTCATTAACTAGTTTTACAGATTTCAATTTCTTGTCCTTTCTGTATTTCAAATATATAAAAAATATATTTAAAGCATTTACATATTTCTGCCCAAATATCTATTTATCAATCTATAATCTTTACCTTAAACTAAGGTAAAAGCCTCATTACCGTATCATCGCCCTGTGATTCGATATTGCCATCACTATTTTTCGATGAACTCAATGTATCCAGCTCACGATCTTGACCGGTACATACTACAACCAGTTTAATCTTTGCTTCTCCCTGCGGAATTAAGACTCTGTAGTAACCGCCGTACGGATCTTTTAAAACTGGAACTTCCACTGCTGTACCCGCGGTACTTTCCGGTTGTCCATCTAAGGTTGAATTAATTTTTCTGGTCTCTTCTATTGCAATATATTTACCTAACCACCCCTTACCTCTTTCAGGATCAAATGCCTTCAAATCTTTTGATGAATCAAGAGGATGCTCCCGCTGAAAGAGAGGCCATAAACCAAATTTTTCACATTCCGACAGCTCTGAATCGTTCAATAAACAATCTTGATTTAATCGAATAAACGCTGTCTGTATCTTCTTCATTTCGTCAAACTCAGCATCATTCAGAGCTTTACTTTCAGTATCGGAAAGCAGGGGTATCAAAAAAGCAGCAAGCACCGATATAATGCTCACAACTATTATCAATTCTAAAATTGTAAATATTTTTACTCTCTTATACATTCCGATTTTTCTCTATTTGTTTATTTCTGCATTAATATTAATTATTGTATTTTTTCTCAACATAAAAAATAAAAAAGTACTTTATGGTCGAAAAGGAAGATACCGAATAAATCCGGTATCTTCCTGAATCAAGGATCAAAACCCGATCTTTACAATCGGGTCACAAACTGTCATTCAATTATCCTCTTCTTGCACCATTCGGCAATGATTCATTATACTGGTCAATTGTATAGTTCAAATATCTGCCGTACGCATCTATAACTCCTGCAAGAGAAGCTCTTTCGCCAGTGTTATAAACCATCAGTACTACAACATAATGACCATAATAATATCCGTCACATCCTGGATATACAGGAGCCTGAAGAGATGTTGTGCCCAGTGCACTGTTTGAAGGTCCATATCCGAAACACACAAGTTTAGCTCCTGTTGGAATCCCTCTCGGACCTAATAACCCGTGTATAATTTTCTGTGCATCTTTATTACTCGGATCATCATCAATCACCGCAGCATTAAATACTTGACCTGTTTGTTTTCCACTTTGTAATTTATAATAGAAAACTCCGCTATTATTTGATTTGCACTCTTTACTTCTGTCGTGATTCATTACATATTCAAGACCACTTCTTGCTAATGAACGAAGATAAGATCCTGTTCCATAAGTTCCTGTTCCGAGATCTTCCATCATCAGTGCTCTGTCCAAATGTGGACCGCTATCCGGAAGACCTGTTTCTTGTTCGCCATCACCATCTGCATCATTCGGAGTATAGACACCTGTTGGATCTGTATAGTTACCTGTTCCTACAAGTAATGAATCCATATACATCGGATATCTTTTCTGCAATGTAAAATAAAGCTGAACATCTTTAGCTATATCACCTTGACATCTTGCGGAAGCAGCCATATCTGTAGAACGACCAATCTGTGAAATCTGAGGTATCAGAAATCCCGCAAGTACCGCAATAATTGTTACGACCAATACAAGCTCCACAAGAGTAAAACTTGAATTCCTTCTAATTTGTCTTTTACAAAACATCTTTTCTCCTTTACTAGTTAAAATGTTTTAAACTTAAACTTAAAATATTAAGCCGGCGCAATTACTGTAGCAAAAGCTATGCCAAAGTTAATTTACATTAATCAAATCCCAAGAAAACAGCAAGGAAAAAATAATTATATAGCATTAACTATAAAGATATTACAAATTTAACATATTTTATTACAAAAATATTTTCTAACCTTAATTAATTCTATTAAAGTAAACAAAACATTAGCTGATTTTAAATCGTTTTTCTCCTTTTTCTAACGGAAAATTCAAAACATACCTAATTGAAATGGGAGAATAGAGCAAAAAAACTACAAATAATAACAATAAGAGCAATTCTTGCCCA
>Ga0256913_10001962_pt1 | contig 10471 bp, 8 predicted proteins | sample Axial_MatmetaG_FD_185970 | JGI IMG/M metagenome (GOLD analysis project Ga0256913, IMG submission 185970) | Deep-sea worm associated microbial mat communities from Axial Seamount, Juan de Fuca Ridge, Pacific Ocean - Axial_Mat | ecosystem: Environmental > Aquatic > Marine > Oceanic > Microbial...
TTCCACGTTGATATCGTTTCCCGCGTTTTTCGGAGCGTTGACGAGTTTAGGTATGAGTTCCTCGAAGAATTCCTTGAGTGAACGTCTGGCGTCTTCCCGGACGCCTTTCAGTTGCGCCATCGCCGCTTTGCGTTTCAGATTGGGGACGGCTTTTTCAAGGAGGCGTTTTGTTTCGTCCTCGTCGAAAGTCACGCAATCCACGGTGACGATGGTTTCCAGAGGTGATGTCAGTGCTGGTGTATCGCAACCGGCGTATGGCGGGTTGAATGGTGGTGCGAGGACGGTAAGGCGTTTCGCCTTTCCGTTCCATTCGTATTTCCATCCGTTTTGTTTGTCCAGGTCGATGTAGAACGTGATTTCGAATCTACCGGATGCCTTCGCCACGGAGTATTGCCCGACCGCGACTTTGACATCTGGAGGGGCTATATGCCCTGGTCCGGTCCAGCTTGATTTTTCGCCCGTGAACTCCCTCCAGCGCATTATTTGGAAATCGAGGGTGAGCGTTCGTTTTTTGAATTGGAAACGGTGTAGGCGTTTTTCTTTGAAGAAGGTTCCCACGCTAACGTCCAGGGTTCTTTTTTCGGCCATTGCATCGATGAAGTCGCTAAGGCGTTTGAAGTATGAACCCGGCAGGTTTTCCCTCGCGGTTTCCGCGCAACTGTGGAGGGATATCCCCAGTACCGCTATAAGCGCTAGAGCGATAACCGTGAATGAGAGAATTATGGATATTTCAAGTGATTTGGATGAGTTTTCCTTTTTTCGGTTGTTTTCTGGAGTTTTCGTCATAGTCCTTCCTTCTTTCGTTTTTCCGGTATCGGGTCTTTTTTGAAATGTTCGAGACGTTTCATTAGATTGTCTCTGTCGGCCGCAGTGGTTGTCAGCGCCACGGCTTTTTCTTGGTTTTCCATGGCCTTCGTCCTATCGCCTTTTTTGAATAAAACTTCGGAGAGAGTGTCTATGTACGCTGCGTTTTCCGGTTCTGAATCCAGTGCCTCGGCGACGAGTTTTTCCGCTTTGTCGAGGTCTCGTTCGAGGGATGCCATGGTCCAAGCGATGCAATTTTTCAGGAGGGGGCTTTTTGGTAGTGCTTCCAGGTCTTTTTCTAGGAGAGCGATGTATTTCGAGTATAATTTATCGCCCAGGTCTTTTCTTCCTTCGAGATCGAATTTTTTGACTGTGTCGATAACGATATCCGAGCAAAAGTGGCTGAGTTCTAAGGCTCGTATGAATTCATCGCATGCGTCGTCGTATTTTTTCTTTTTGAAGAGTCCTTTAGCGCGGAGGGAGTGATACCATGTCTTGAGTCGAACATAGGATCCTGCGGTTGGATATGCCGTGTTGGTGTTCAGTGTTCCGAATAGTGAGAACATAATATAGTTCGCCGCTTTGATGAACTCTTTTTTTTCTTGCAAGACGTATGCCAAACGGTGCGTTGCGTGTCGCGCTTGCCAGTTCACTGGCAGGTGTGCCTTTTTCCTTATGGTTTCTTCTTTTTCCGCCTCGTCCAAATAATTTTTATCGATCAAGTTCGTCACCAGGTCGTTTCTTTTTGTGTCGTCGTCGAATATCTCCATACTTGTTTCCGCCATTATTGCGCGGCCTTTTTTCTTTTGTCCGTCTTTCAGGAGAGCTAGACCTCTGAGATAGGGAGGTGTTTTGTTTTCCGGATCCGCCTCCGCGAGTTTTTTGTATAGTTCCGCGGCCTCCGCGAAATCGCCCTTCATCGCCTTTTGGTCGGCTAGAATCTCAATATGTTCCCGCGAGGGGTCGATTTCCGCTATCAGTTCGAGTATCTCCATAGTTTTCTTTTTGTTTCCGATCCAGCGGTACAGTCTCGCCAGGTAGGGTAGGTGAAGCGCGGCTTTTTTCGGCGGCATTTTTTCGAGATATGTTTGTTTCGCGTCGTCGAAGATTTTCTCTGCGCCTTTCCATTTCAAAAGGTTCCGCTTGGATATTTTGTAATATTCATCGATGATTTCGTCGTCGGGTTTATTTGGGTGTTTCAATTTGAGATACGTTATCCAGAATATCGGAGCGAAGCCGTGTATCATTTTGAATACTTCCATATGCTTCGCTTTTGGTTGTCGCAGTGCCGTTAGTTCCAGTTTTCTAGCGGTTTGCCCGTCGCCGATTGCCAAGGCCGTTTTCGCGAGGTTCGCAATTGTTTCGATGGCTGTTTTCTTTTTTATTTTGTTTTTCAATGAACCGTCCGGGTTCAAGGTTTCACCGATGAGTTTTTCCAGGAGTTTCTTGGCTTTTCCCTTCTCCCCGTGTATAGCGAGGAATTGTATGTATTCCGTGGGGATTTTTCCGGTTTTCTCCACATATTTCGATACGGTTTCCATGTATAGTCCCGGGAGGTTTTGGGTTATGGCGGGGTTGAGGGGCGGGTTTGTTCCCAAGTAGAGTTCAGTTGTTTTCTCTACCATGTCGTTTATCAACATTATTTCCAAAGCGTACCACGCGTTGTTGCCGTCCGCGCCCACTTTTTTCAACGCTTTTTTCAAATATAGTTCCGCTTTTTTGGGTTTTCCTTGGAGGTTGAGAAGAGTTACCGCCCAGCCCAAGTATGTGAAATTCTGTTTTTTTGTATTGTCAGGCCACCAAACTTTTTCGTAGTCTCCCGTGTCCAGCGCGATAGCGTAATCCACCGCCCGTCCGTCGTTTCCGACATCCAGAGCCAATGCCTTGTCGTATTCGTCCGCCAGGAAGTAGAGGCGCTTCAGCAAGGCTTTCCACGCGTTGTTTCGTCGTCCGCCGCGTTTGACGCGTCGTTCGAGTTCCGCTATTCGTTTTTTTGTTTTTCCTCGTAGGCTCGTCCAGTAGGCGTATTGTTCCCATCGATTTTCGGATGAGATGGCGGCGGCGAGGAATACCTTTTCGGCGGTTTTTTCGTATATTTTCGGGTTTTCCAAGTATTTTCCGACGATATCACGGGAGTTTTTTTTGACGAGCAGGTTAATGTCTTTTTGATTGATGGGCGCCGTTGAGGGGGTGAAATTTCCCGCGATGAGGTTGGAAGCGAACATTTCCACGACTCGCGCTCCCGCCGGTCCGGATTCGAGTATTTCCAATATCGTATGCCGTTTGTTTTCTGGTGTCCTTCGCGGTAGCGCTCGGATTTTATCGACGATTTCTCCCGGCAACCCGAATAGGATTCCCTTGTTGATTTTTTTGATGATTGCCAAGGCCCGCGAACGCACCTCGGGGTCTTTGGATCTGGCGGTTTTTTTTATGAGTGGAAACACTCCTGGACTCAATGCGTTTTCCCAAAGGTATTTTGAGGCTTTTTCGCGTTCCTCGTATGAATTCGCTCCGAGTTGTTTGAGGGCGTCCGCGATTTCCGCGTCGGGTTTTGTTTCGGCGCGTCCCGCGAATCCCGCGGCGAAGAGGATCATCATGGCGAGTGGCAATAACAATCGTGCCTGCATTGTTTTATTCCTTCTTTCTGTCCGTTTCTCCGCGGAGTTCGCGGACGAAATCCAGCAACGCTTTGGCATGGCGTTCCCAAGTGAAAAGTTTTCTGGCCACTTCCATCGAGATGTCGCCCCAATATTTCAATTCGGAACTGTTGGTCCAGAACAGGAGTTTTTTCTCCAACGCCTCGGCGGAGGCATTGGGGATTAGAAGTTCGCGGGATACGCGTCCGAGGATTTCCCCCGTCCCCCCGATGTCCGTTCCTATGGCCGGGATTCCGCTCGCCATCGCTTCGACGGTGGAAAGGCCGAAGCCTTCGAGTTCCTTCGTTGGCATAACGAAAAGTTCGGATGCTCTGTATAGTGCCGCCAGGTCCTCGTCGGAGACGTGTCCGGTGAAAACGACTTGGCGGTCTACTCCGAGCTTGACGGCCAAGTCCCGCAGGTGTTCCCGAATGGGGCCGTCGCCAGTCAGGAGTAGCACCGCCCCCTCCGGGAGTCGGCTGGCTGTGACCGCGAACGCAGCGATCAATGTGTCGAGTCCGGTTCGAGGCACCATTCGCCTCGAGGAGATGATGACGAATCTATCCTTTGGGAGGGAGAATTTTTCGCGGATCGCGCGTTTTTCCTCTTGGTTTTTCAGGGGACGGAAAAGGTGGGTGTCGGCGGCTCCGTGGATAATCTTCGAGGGCGTGTTGTCGAGGAATGGATGGACAGTGACGGCGATCCGCCTCATTGAATCGGAGAGTGTGACGTATCCCTTCGCTGCTGCCAGGCATTTCGACTCCAAGTGTTTTCGTGCTCGCGCCAGGATGGTCAATTTCAAGCGTGTCATGGAGAAGCTGGGTTTAGCGTCCAATCCCATCGCGCTTTCGTATTCGAGATGCCACGGGGAATGGAAGTAGTTGATGACCGGGATGTCGATGTTCGCCAATGTTTTCGACAAGCCCAAGGCGGCCATCGTCGAGTGGACGATCACGATGTCCGGCGCGGTTTCCGCGTAAACCTTGTTGAAAAGACGCCTGATGTTTTGTTTGTAATGCCGGAATCGTCGCGGAGTCGATGCGTTTTCCACGTCATCGTATCGGAAGTACTCGACGCCGTCGTTTTTTGGAACTCCACTGGCCGTGGGGTATGTCCTGGCGATGGCCGCGACGCGGTGTCCGGCGTCCGCCAAACGCTTTGAAGTTTCCCTGAATACCTTTGTCGAGCCTCCCGGACATCCGGTTCCGAATGTCTCGTGCAACACAAGAAATGATAAATTGCTATCCATAGGGTATCTATGTACTCCCGAATCAGTGGAAAAACAAGTGTTTCCGACTTTTTCAGCGAGCTCTAGTCTAGGATATTCGCCACAGCGTTTAGCAATGCGGAGCGTCTTTTTTCCGGGGATTTGGGTAGGACGACCGCGTTCCATCCCGCGGAAACCGCGGCTTGGACGTTTTCCGCCTTGTCGTCGATGAAGATGGCGGGGAGGCCGTATCTCCGCTCGAAGAGGCGGAACATCGCCATGTCTGGTTTTTTCGTTCCGGTTTCGAAGCTGTAAACTCCTCCGGAGACGATATGGGCGAAGGAGAGTTTGCCGCGGACCTCGCGGAGATGGATTTCCGAGGTGTCGGAGAGGAAGATGAGTCTGAATCCGCGCGCCACGGCGTTTTCCGCGAATTCCGCGGTTTCGGGAATGGTTTTTCCGATGATGGAGTTGAAGGCTTCCAGTATCTCTCCGTTTTCGAAGCGTCCGTCCGTCGCTTGTCCGACGGTGTCGAGCCATTCTTTTTCAGATAGCTTCCCCTTTTCCAAGGCGTCTGTGGCCGAGACGATTTCGGACGGGAACGCCCCCGGATGTGGGCCCAACGCGTCGGCGCAACGCGCCGGATCTATCTCCAAGCATACGTTCCCGATATCCAAGGCTATGATTCTCCGTGTTTCCATTTTCGTTTCCATTTCAGGCGTTTGCCGCCAAGGGGGAGGCGGGTTGTATTGCGGCCTCCATCCCCGGGGGAGGCTTCCTTCGTCCGTTTGCCGATCCCTAATCGCGTTTTCCCTAGTTTAGGCGTTGGATCCCTCTCCAAAACGCCCTAGGCGGCACTTATACTGCTTGCCAACCTACCTGTCTTCCTACCTGTCAAGTATGGTCGCGAAAAAAAATCGATTTTCTCTTCCGCGGTTCGGCGGGGAGATAAAAGCGAAAAAAAGATGCCGGTGATGGTGGTAAGCCGGATTCTGTTTTAGACGGCCATCTATCTAAGCGGCCAGAACCCGGGACTCCAATGCCGCGGGCAGCGGCGTCGTCCCCTATTTGGCCTTGCTTCGGGAGGGGTTTACCCTGCCGCCTCGATCGCTCGAAGGCGCGGTGGTCTCTTACTCCACCATTTCACCCTTACCCCGCGAGGGGCGGTATGTTTTCTGTGGCACTTTCCTTTCCCGGGCGTATCGTCCCGGGCATCCCGCGCGAACGGGACTCCCTGCCCTGCGAAGTCCGGACTTTCCTCCCCGGAACGCCGAAGCGTCCGGCGCGACCGTCCTCCATCACCGACATGGGGAATCTACAACCGCTGTTCCTCTATTCAAGGGGGAAGTCCGCGGAGTCAGATGGCGCGTGTGTTTCCGGGTTGTGTTAGGTGTCAGGGTTGTCCCGTGGCCTTTAGTGATTCGACGAGGGCGTTTTTAGCTTCCGGGGTGTAGAGTTCGCCCATGTGCCCACCGTGTTCGAATATCACGGCTCGTTTTCCGAATGTTTTTGCGATCCATTCGAGATCGCCGGGAGTGAGCAGGAAATCATCCGCTGCGGTCACCATTCGTACGTTTTTCGCTTTGGAGCTGGCGAGGAATTCGTCCATCCGTTTCAGGTTGCTTATTTCTCCGAGTGTAGATATGGAGAAACGTTTTCCGAGTCTTTCCGCGGCGGCGTTCACTACGAACGTTTCGGCGTACTGGTTGAATGATATGGCGTTCACCTCTTTGTAGAGGTCGTTTTTCGTGAAACCGTATTCGGCTTTTATCAATCCCATGTCGTTTTGGGATTTCTTGACGGCGACTAGAAGTTCGCGGAGAGACATTCTGTATGCGAGGGCAATGATGACGCTGGCTTGGTCTTTCGATACGTCCGGTTTGCCGTCGGCGGATAGCCCCCTGGTCATTAGCGCGAGATACGCGGCCACCCCTTTTTCGAGGTTGATGAGGGTTTTATCCGCGGGCCATTGTTTTCGAGCCGCCATTAACTCGTCGAGTTTTTTCATCGCCTTGAACGCGTCGATTGGGTGGTGGACGGCCAGGTAGCCGTCGAAGGTTGGTTTGTTTTTCGATTTAGCCTCCAATTCGGCTATGAGGATCGTGTGCAAGGCTCCGAGGGAAAATCCCGCCAGATATACGGATGAGACTTTTCCTGGATAGTTTTTTTTGATATGGGCTATGGTTTTCCGTATGGCTTCTCGGACGTCTATCGCATCGGTGGATGGCAGTCCCGGAGCTTTGGATCGCGATGCTGCCAAGTAGAATTCCCAATTCATGGAACTGCAGATTAGCGCCACGGAATATCCGGCGTTGAAAAAAGTCTGGGCCAACGCGTTCGGGCCTCCGGAGTGGTAGTGTCCCCCCAACCCCGGAAGGATGAACACCAATGGAGCGGCTTTTTCCCGCGGCCAGAGTTTGCATATCAGTTTGGGGCGTTCGGGGAGGACCTGTATTTTCAGGAAATCGGCGCGGTCTCGGAAGCCGGCGTCAACTGGATATTCCCTTTGCCAGAAATTAAGGTTTTTATTCGTCACTTTGCAGAGGGCGTATCTGAGGGAGTCTCTGACACCATCCTGGGCCGTGTAGTTTGCGATCGGGACGGTTTTGATGCTCGTGTCGTTTTTTTTCTCCGCGGAAAGCGCGTGGAGTGAGATCGTCAGCGTCGCTATGGCTAGAAGGGTGACGGCTGTCTGTGTCGGATTGGGTTTCATTTCATCGTAGCCTTTCCAGCGTCGGGACTCGATTCGGGTATTCTATCGAGATTGTCTATTTGGATTAGCCTATTGATATACCAGAGGTCGCGCATTGTGGCGTATTTGTCGAACGCGGCGGCTCTGGTGTCCATATACGGTCCGATCCTGAGCGAGGCTCTGTTGACGAATACGAAGAGTCCTATGCCCGGGATTGGAAGCCAAGTGACGGGATGGAACGCGAAGAAGAAAATCTCGCCTATCGCGTCTCTGAATGTGGAGGGGCCTAGGATGGGTATCACGAAATAGAATCCCGGTCCGATGCCCCATGTGGCGAAGGCCTGCCCGAAGTCCTCGTTTCTCGGGTGCAGGTCGAACCAGTCGTCCGCGACGTCGAAAATGCCGGCCACGCCGAGCGTGAGGTTTATGAAGAATCGTTCCGTCACGACCCAGGCGTCGTTGAATTCCCCCTCAAGAAGGCATGAGACGCCTCGGATGATGAATTCGAAATTGACGATGATCATGTCGATGCGGGTTCTCGCCGTTTTGGGTAGGATGAAGGAATAGACCTTTTCCAAGGGGCGTATAAGCCAAAGCATGAAGGCGTCGTTGAACTCGAAAAAACATCGATTGAGCCCCTCTATCGGGTCGTATGGTGAGGCGAGTGTCAGAATCGGCGTTTGCTGTGTTTTCGGCGCGGTGACCACTGGTTCGGACGCTTTGGCGGAGAGGGGGAATAACGCCGTGGCGATCGGAAACAGCAACAAGCCCGAGAGAATCAGAAACCGCCTACCCATCCAGCCGTCCTTTTTCAGTGTGAAGACTATGTGTCGCTAACTGCGCCGCCGCGCCATCGGTGGTGGCGGTTATATCTCGAATGTCCAGCCGTGGCGGTCTTCAATGTCGCCAAACTGTATTCCCGTCATCTCGTCGTATAATTTTTTCAAGGTGGGGCCGCATTCGTCGCCGTAAAACCACGTTTTGTCGTCACGGACGAGCTTTCGTATGGGAGTGATGATGACGGCCGTGCCGCAGGCCCCCACCTCGACGAAGTTGGAAAGCTCCTCTATCGGTACCGGGCGGCGTTCGACCTCGATGCCCAAATCCTTGGCGAGCGTTATTAGGGATTTGTTGGTGATGCTGGGGAGGACCGAGGGGGATTCCGGTGTCACATAGGCGCCGTTCTGGGTTATGCCGATGAAATTGCTCGTTCCGAATTCCTCCACGTATTTGTGCTCTTTTGCGTCCAGGAACAGATTGATGGAGAATCCGCGTTCCTGCGCGATTTTCGACGGGACTAGACTCGCCGCGTAATTCGCGCCTATTTTAACTCCCCCCGTCCCCAGTGGGGAGGCGCGGTCGTATTCGTCCATTATCAGGGCGTCGACTGGCTTGACCCCGCTTTTGTAGTAGGGGCCGACGGGTGTGACGAGTATAATGAGTTCGTATTTTGTGCTTGGAGCGATGCCTATAGTGGGCGCTACGCCTATCAGCAGGGGGCGGATGTAAAGCGCTCCGCCCGAACCGTATGGGGGGACGTATTCGATATTGTCCGCGACGACTTTCACGACGGAGTCGACGAAGAGTTTTTCCGGGATATCCGGTCCCAATAGCCTTTTCGAGGAGTCGGCCATGCGTTTGGCGTTTTCCCAAGGTCTGAAAATGTGGACTTTTCCGTCGCGGCGTTTAAACGCTTTCAAACCCTCGAAGCATGCCTGGCCGTAATGGAGGCACGTGGCGGCGATGTGGAGGTTTAACGTCTGCTCGGAAGTGAGGCGTCCTTCGCTCCATTCGCCATTCTCCCAAGTGTGTCGCAGATTCGATTTTGTCCGTACGTATTGGAAATCGAGCTTGTCCCAGTCTATGTCGGGCATTCTGTCACCGTATATTTTTAGTTGCAAACCGTCATGGAGACGCTAGAGTATATCGTGGTGTGGCTCTATGCAAATGGAGAAGCGTGAAAAAAACTATTGAAAACACGGGGAAAATTAGATGAGAAAGCTTGTTGCAGGACTGAGAACCGCGTTTTTGCCGCTGTTAGCGGTGCTGGCCCTTTCGTTGACTGGATGTCAAATGATGCACGATTTGTTTCCGTTTTTTGGCGGTGGCGAGGGGGAAGGGGAACAACCTATTGGCGTTCCCGTTTCCGACATGCCCGAGGAGCAGTGGACTGGTCCGGGTGAAAGCGTTTCGGCTCCCGGCGAGTGGGATGTGGTGACAAGTGTCAAATTCCCCGTAGTCTATTTTTCCTACGACAAATGCGCTCTGGGAACCCGGGAGCAACGGATATTGGACCAAGTGGCCGACTACATGTCCGGAAAGGATGGATACGGCTTGATAGTTTCCGGTCATTGCGACGAACGCGGCTCCAAAGAATACAACATGGCGTTAGGCGAGAAACGAGCGCTGGCCGTGAAGGATTATCTCGTCGCCAAAGGCGTTTCTCCCGAACGCGTCCGCACCGTAAGCTATGGCGAGGAGAAACCTGCGATGGATGGACACGACGAGTCCACATTCTCCAAAAACCGCCGTGCCGAGTTGGAATTGGCTCGGATGAAGTGAGCGCCCCGCGGCGATTGAGGTCTGGAGAGTTGCTGGTATGGCTTTGAATTCCCCCTCGAAGGTTGTCGGGGCGTTCGCTTGCGCGCGTTGTGGAACGTGTTGCCGCTGGCCTGGACCCGTTCGTGTGACCGACGCCGAGATAGACGCGATCGCCGCGTTCCTTTCGATTCCCACTGAGATTTTTATCGCCGACTACACCTGTCTCACAGAGGACCGCCGCGGACTTTCGCTGGTCGAGCGCGACGACGGTTCGTGCGTTTTCCACGAGACGAACCCCTCCAAATGCGCGATAAACGCGGTGAAACCGTCTCAATGCCGCGGCTTTCCCCTGAAATGGAACTTTCCAAACTGGGAGAAGTTGTGCGCCGGTTCGGGAAAGTCCGGTGTTCCCGAAGGAGACGGGAAACAATGAAAAGAGTGCGCGCCGGAAACGTTGGAGTGGTGGTGGAGGAGGTTCCGGAACTCCCCGTTCCGGAAAAAGACGCCGTGCTTCTGAAGGTGCGCTGTTGCGGAATATGTCGGACCGACGCCGTTATTCTGACACGCGGACACCGCGACGCCGAGCTTGGT
>Ga0256913_10001963_pt1 | contig 10465 bp, 7 predicted proteins | sample Axial_MatmetaG_FD_185970 | JGI IMG/M metagenome (GOLD analysis project Ga0256913, IMG submission 185970) | Deep-sea worm associated microbial mat communities from Axial Seamount, Juan de Fuca Ridge, Pacific Ocean - Axial_Mat | ecosystem: Environmental > Aquatic > Marine > Oceanic > Microbial...
GAAATTCTCGCTGACATATTATAACTCTTTTCTCAACCGGGCAACCGGAATACCAAGTTGCTCGCGGTATTTGGCAACTGTGCGGCGTGCAATATTATACGATTTCTCTTTTAAAATAGCTGCCAGTTTCTCATCGGTTAAAGGCCGGTGTTTATCTTCTGCTATGATACACTCCTGCAATATTTTTTTAATTTCCCGGGTCGAAACTTCCTCCCCGTCGTCTTTTTGCATCCCCTCCGAAAAGAAATATTTTAACGGATAAATGCCAAAATGGGTTTGAATGTATTTGCTGTTCGAAACCCGCGAAACTGTTGAAATATCTAAATTTATCCGCTCGGCAATATCTTTCAGAATCATCGGGTGCAATTTTGTTTCATCGCCGTCCTGAAAAAACTCTCTCTGAAAATTAATAATCTCCGACATGGTAAGCAGCAGTGTAGTTTGCCGTTGCTGAATGGCATCGATAAACCATTTTGCCGAATCTACCTTCTGTTTTACAAATTGCAACGCCTCTTTATTATTCTGTTTTTTCTGTTTATGGTTTTCGCTAAGCGAGCGAAGCATTCCCATATAAGAGTCGTTTATAATTAAATTCGGCACATTTCGCTGATTTAGCGAAAGATTTAATTCTCCATCAATATTATCGAGAATAAAATCGGGGACAATGTGCTGATTCGCTTTATTTAACGGGTTGCTGTACGAGCTTCCCGGTTTCGGATTAAGTTTTAAAATGGGCTCGATTGCCTCTTTTAACTGCTCTTCGGTAAGCTCAAGTTTACTCTGTATTTTTGTATAATGCTTTTTTGTAAACTCCGGAAAATAGTTTTGTACAATCTCAATTGCCAAATTCAGGTCATCACTTTTTTTCCGCTTTAACTGAATTAACAAGCACTCCTGCAAATCGCGGGCACCCACTCCCGGTGGGTCGAATTGCTGAATCTCCTTAAGAATTTTCAGCAATTTTTCTTCCGGGACATCGAGATTCATATTAAAAGCCAAATCGTCCGAAATCGACATTAAATCGCGGCGCAAATAACCGTCGTCATCAATGTTCCCGATAATGTATTCCGAAAGCTGTTTCTCCTCGTCGGTTAACGAAACCAGCCCGAGTTGTTCATATAAAAATTCATGAAAAGTTGTTCCAACCGAAAAAGGAATGTCGATATATTTTTCGTCTTTCGAATAATTCTTTGCATTTAATTTATACGATGGAATATCCTCATCCTCAGCATAATAATCATCGAAAGTAAATTCGTCGTTATCAACATCTTTTTCTTGTTCCGATTCTAACGAAACAATTTCGTCGCCGGTGTCCGGCGCATCCGATTCAATTTCAAGCACCGGATTTTCTTCAAGCTCTTTTTTTATTCGTTGTTCGAGTTGTACGGTCGGGATTTCCAAAAGCTTTATCACCTGTATTTGTTGTGGCGAAAGCTTCTGAAGCAGTTTTTGTTGTAATGTAAGTCTTTGCTCCATATCCCATATTTGTTAACACCGTAAATTTAATACTTTTTTCGGTGCCGGAATGTTAAATATGCAAGACTTTAAAATATAATGTTCGGTTCTGAACAATTGTTTATCGCAGAAAAAGGATGAATCAAAAAAAAGGCTTAAAATTCAGCATTTTTAGGCGTGCGCGGAAATGCAATTACATCGCGTATATTTCCCATTCCGGTAACAAACAAAATCAACCGCTCGAAACCTAAACCAAAACCACTATGTTCAACCGAACCAAACCGGCGCGTATCGAGATACCAGTCCATCTCTTCGGTTGGCACATTCATCTCGTTCATCCGGGTAACCAGTTTTTCGAGATTCTCTTCGCGCTGCGACCCTCCGATAATTTCGCCAATTTGCGGAAACAGCACATCCATTGCACCAACAGTTTTGCCATCGGCATTCTGTTTCATATAAAACGCTTTTATATCTTTCGGATAATCGGTTAAAATTACCGGACAGTTAAAATGTTTTTCAACGAGATAGCGCTCGTGCTCGCTTTGTAAATCAATTCCCCACTCAACCGGAAACTGGAATTTCTTCTTTTTGAATGGCTTTGAGTTTCGCAAAATATCGATTGCCTCGGTATAAGTAATCCGAATAAAATCGTTATTCAGAACAAACTCCAGCTTTTCTATTAAATCCATCGAACGCTGGTTTTGGGGTTTGCTTTTCTCTTCCTGCTTTAACCGGCCTGCCAAAAACTGAAGGTCGTCCATGCTGTTATCGAGTACATATTTAATACACGATTTCAGGAAATCTTCAGCCAAATCCATATTATCTTTTAAATCGTAAAAAGCCATTTCGGGTTCAATCATCCAGAACTCGGCAAGGTGGCGGGTTGTATTCGAATTTTCGGCTCTGAAAGTTGGTCCGAACGTATAAATTTCGCCCAGTGCGAGTGCGCCCAGTTCACCTTCCAACTGCCCTGAAACGGTTAAATTGGTAGCTTTCCCAAAAAAGTCCTGACTGTAATCTACCTCGCCATCTTCGGTTAACGGCGGGTTTTTAGGGTCGAGCGTGCTAACTCGGAACATTTGCCCGGCACCCTCAGCATCGCTGGCCGTAACAATTGGCGTGTGCAAATAGTTAAATCCTTTATCGTTAAAATATTTATGAATGGCAAATGCCAAAGTGTGACGAATTCTGAAAACAGCGCTAAAAGTATTTGTACGGAAACGCAAGTGTGCATTCTCCCTTAAAAATTCGAGCGAGTGCCGTTTGGGCTGAATTGGGAATTTATCGGGGTCGGCACCACCAAGTAGTTCCACTTTTCCGGCAATCATTTCAATTGCCTGCCCGCTTCCTGCCGACTCGGCCAACTCGCCGGTTACAGCAATTGCAGCACCGGTATTAATTTCGCGTAAAAGTGCATCGTCAAAATTATCAACATCAACTACCACCTGCAAATTATGAATGGTAGAACCGTCATTCAGCGCAATAAAATTTACATTTTTACTTCCGCGTTTTGTACGTACCCAACCTTTTGCAACTACCGTTTTCCCGGTCTCTCCTTTTTGCAGAATATCTTTAATTTTTAACCTTTTCATTTTTACAGCTTTTCTAAATCTTTTTTTGAAAGCGACAAAAATACATTTTTATGTGTGATTATCAGCGATTCGCAAATCAATTTGTTTTGATTTTGATATTTTGATAAAACAAAAAACCACCGGTCTTACAACCGATGGTTTTTATTTCCGAATTGAATGAATTTCTCTTTCTCGTTTGAGATACAGTTTTACATCTAAATAATTTTCGTTCCTTTTCTTATTCCCTCTCCTTTGTAGAGGGTTAGCAAGAGAGTTTCTATTTTTTTCTTTCCAGAGTTCCCGGTACCGGCACTTCTGCTTTTGCCATATAACCAACATCTCCCATAATAAATGTGTCGGGTCCCAGTTTCATATCCGAGTTCATCATCTCTTCGAATGTAACTGTTTTTCCGGTGTATGCCGAAACACGTCCCATAATTGCGGTCATTACCGAAATTGCGGTATTTTCGGCCTCGTTAAACGGAATGTTCTGGCGAATGCAGGTGATTAAATCTTTATGTTCCTGTACATAAGGACTGATATCTGCCTTCTCGGCCAAAAAGAGTTGATTTCCGGCAGCATCAACAATTTGCGGTTTATGCCCCACTGTTGTTGCAATGGCTTTTGTTCCGTGGAAAATTTCGTAAACACCGTTCGAACAACTGTTTATCTGGCGGCACATACTATGAATGTGCATTCCGTCGTCGTACACATAATCGATGCTAAAATTGTCGTACTGGTCGCCCGTTACCCTGCGTTGGCGCGAACCAAAACCAAGAGCTTTTGTCGGATGAGTTCCGATAAACCAGTTGGCAACATCTAAATTGTGTACGTGCTGCTCAACAATATGGTCGCCCGAAAGCCATGTCCAGTTTACCCAGTCGCGAATCATCCACTCCATTTCGCTCCACTCGGGTTTGTTGTTACGGTGCCACAATTTACCACCATTCCAATATACGTTTGCTCCGGTAATTTTACCAATTCCGTTGTTGTCGTTCAGCTCTTTTATAAGATTAATGTAACTCAATTCGTGACGGCGCTGTGTTCCGGTAACCACTTTCAGTCCGGCCGCATCAGCCATTTTTGCCGCTGCAATTACCTGGCGGATTCCAACCGGGTCAACAGCAACAGGTTTTTCCATAAAAACATGTTTACGTGCTTTTACCGCTGCCTCGAATTGTTGTGGACGAAATTTAGGAGGCGTTGCAAGAATTACAATATCAACACCCGACGCGATAACTTTTTCGAATGCATCGAACCCAATAAAACAATTCTCATCGGCAATTTCAGTTTTCGATTCGTGGTTCATCAGTTTTTTTCTCAGACTTCCCAGCCTATCATCAAAAACATCGCCCAACGCAGTAATTGTAACAGTTTTGCCACCTGCATCCAAAAAGTTAATTGCTGCCCCCGAACCACGTCCGCCACAACCAATTACTCCGGCTTTTAAAACTTTACCCTCAGGAACTTTATCTAAAAGCGGGGGAAATTTTAAATCTCTTTTTACCCAGTCGCAATTTGCTGCGGCTCCTCCGCCAGCATTGCTTCCACCCTGACTACTGCACGATGATAATGTTCCAACTCCCATTGCTCCAACAGCTCCAACAGTTGCTGCACTTGCTAAAAACTTTCTTCTCGAAAAATTATTATTACCCATGATGAAATATTTTATTTGATTCTGTACTCTAAAAGTATTAATTTTTTCCTGTTTTATTGTCAAAATCACAAACAACTCTAAAACTTATATAATTGCAGTCGGAGAGCCACCAGATACTTTTTGGCATTTGCGGGTCGGTTTTCATCCACGCAACACTTTTTGTAAAATCGCGTGCAGCACTCCGCACTTCTCCAATTTCGCTTTTAAACGAGCCACCCCGAATTACATGCTCTTCCCCCGACACCGGTCCTTTCGGATTGGTAGCTCCGTTTTGTAATTTTTTATATGCATCTTCGGCATACCAGTCGGAGCAGTACTCTTCGGCGTTACCCAGCATATTTTTTAACCCAAACGGATTGGCTTCAACTTTATCGGGTTCAGCCGTTTTTAACTGGCTATTTGAACCATAAATTACATAATTGTCGATTTTATTATCGCCTTTCCCAAACAGATTTCCAAAAAATCCCTTTTCCCCAAAATCTTTCGGGTTGCCTTCAAAAAAGAAAGGGGTTTCGGTACCTCCGCGAGCTGCATATTCCCACTCGGCTTCGGTTGGCAGACGGTAATTTTTACCGGTTACCTGCGACAACCACTTGCAAAATGTTTCAGCCGAATGATAACTCATTGTAATTGCCGGCCGGTTTCCAAGACCCCAGTTTTGGTCGGGTTGTCCGTATGGCGGAGTTGGGCCCGAAATAGCATCAACATCAGCTTTTGTACGTGCGCCCTCCGTATCGGTCGAGCGTCCTTCGGCAGCAGTAGCACTATAAAAAGCCAGATAAGTTTCCCATGTAACTTCTACCTCTGCCATAAAAAACGGACTTAATTTTACCTCCTTTTGCGGCCCTTCGTCAGCTTTTCGGAACTGCTCTTTTTCAGGACTTCCAATTTTAAAACTTCCCCCCGGAATCGCTTTCATATTAAACGAAATGGTTGTTCCCGGTATGGTTTCGGTAAAATTTTTGTGCGCAGTAACAGTGGCCGGAGCAGTATATTTTTCCTTATCCTCGTTACCCGAACTTCCAAACTCAACATTTTTTGCATGAATGGCATTCGGGTCGTAATGCCCAACATTTAAATGGCAGTTAATACACCTCAACTCATCTTCGTTTTGAGAATAGTATAAATGGGCGTCCTGCCCCTCTTTATTAAGTGTCAACGGGAAAAGATTGGCATGGCATTTTATGCACGACTCTTTAAAAACAAAATGTTGTGCCTCCTCGAGAGTTGATTTTGCCTCCCAGTTAAAATCGATACTGTCTTTAAACAGGTATCCGTAAATGTCTTTTGTCCCCGCTTTTATTTTCTCGTTTAAATAACCGTGTCCTTTCGGTGGTAAATGGCAATCAACACAACCAACATGCATTCCAACCCGGTTGTCGTAATGCACCGAAAGTTTCCACGAATCGAACACATGCGGATGCACGTGACACGCTTCGCACGACTCGTTGGTTGATGTGGCTACAATTACTTTGTGCGAATACAAAGTGGCTACAATTCCAACAACGAACCCGATTAAAATTACTAAAAGGAGTTTTTTTCTTAAAAAATTTCCCAATCTTTTCAGCATAATTGATGTTTGTAATTTTGGTAAAATCGATTAATAATTTCTCCCAAAATTAGTATTTTATTGAATGGTTACTCAATATTTCACATATTTAGAAACAATCAAAACATTGAATTAAACAACTTCATTTTATAATATGACATCAAATTTTAAATTTATACCTAATTTTTTTTCGTTTTTTAGTATCTTTTATGAATGAAGAAGTTAGCCCGTAATATTTCGGATTTAACAGACCTGTTTTTCCCAAAGTTGTGTATCACCTGTGGAAATCGTTTAATTTCGCAGGAGCACTATTTATGTATGAATTGCTGGTACGATTTGCCGGTTACCAATTTTCATAAAAACGCCGACAATAAGGTTGCACAACTCTTTTGGGGGCGGGTAGAAATTGAAAATGCCACATCGTTTTTCGGGTATAAAAAGGGCAGCCGCTACCGCGAACTCATTCATTTTATAAAATACAAAGGGCTGAAAGAGTTGGGATTTGAAACAGGCAGACGTTTCGGTCTGGTATTGGCAAAAACAGTTGAATTCAACAAAATTGACGTGGTGGTTCCGGTACCGCTACACAAGCGAAAACTAAAAAAAAGGGGATTTAATCAAAGCGACTGGATTGCCTCCGGAATTGCCGAAGCATTAAAAAAACCGGTTTCGACAGAGAATCTGTTTCGCCACATTTACACACAAACGCAAACTAAAAAAAACCGTTTCGAACGTTTTGTAAATGTTGAAGGAATATTCGCAATAAAAGAGCCATATAAATTCGAAGGAAAACACATTTTACTTATCGACGACGTGGTTACTACCGGCTCAACTCTCGAAGCGTGTGCCGTGGAATTATTAAAACTCCGCGATACAAAAGTTAGTATTGCAACGCTGGCTTTTGCCGATTATTAAAGAATTTCAACTATTTTCGTAGCAGCAAATAAAACTATGGATTGGAATAAACTATTATCAGCAAAACGGCTTGGAACAGAAGGATGGAAAAGCTCGGAGAGTAAAGAAGACCGCACCCAGTTTCAGCGCGATTACGACCGGATAATTTTCTCGTCGCCGTTTAGGAGAATGCAAAATAAAACGCAGGTTTTCCCGCTGCCCGAACATATTTTTGTACACAATCGGTTAACGCACAGCCTAGAAGTGGCAAGCGTGGGCCGGTCGCTGGGAAATTTGCTGGCCGAAAATCTGGTTGACGAAAACCCCGAAAGTCCGTTTATTTCCGAAATTGGCACAATTGTTTCAACCTCGTGTCTGGCTCACGATTTGGGAAACCCGCCGTTTGGCCATTCGGGCGAAGCAGCCATCTCTAACTTTTTTATGAAAGGAGCCGGACAGGAGTTTCAAGATAATTTAAATGCTGCCGAATGGAAAGATTTTACCCATTTCGACGGGAATGCAAATGCATTTCGACTGTTAACGCACCAGTTTAACGGAAAACGGCCGGGCGGTTTTGCACTCACCTACTCAACATTGGCAGGTGTGGTAAAATATCCTTACGAATCGGTTTTTGCAAAAAAACCAAAATTTGGCTTTTTTCAATCCGAAAAAAACGATTACAATAAAATTGCAACCGAACTCAACATTGCTACAAACACAAAGAATACAGCTATTTATTCGCGCCATCCGTTGGTGTACCTTGTAGAAGCTGCCGACGATATTTGTTACCAAATTATGGATTTGGAAGACGCTTTTAAACTGGGAATTTTGAGTTACGCACAAACCAAAGATTTATATCTCGGTTTTTACGACTCCGCAACCGACAAAAAAACACTAGCAAACATCGACAATACTTTAGCCCGCGTTTCCGACAGGAACGAGCAAATCAGCTATCTGCGTGCCGGCGTTATCGGGAAACTGATTTACGAAAGTGCCACCATTTTTAACAAAAACCGCGAGCAGATTATGGAAGGAACATTCTCCGGAAGTTTAATCGGCGCACTGCAAAACAAACAGGCCGAAGCAATGAAAGCGGTTCGCGAAATTTCGTTCTCGCAGGTTTATGCTCACCGCTCGGTGGTTGAAATTGAGATTGCCGGCTATAAAATTATCGGGACACTGTTAGATGAGTTTGTGGGCGCAATTATGAATCCCAAAGATATTTACAGCCGAAAAGTACTCTCGCTTTTGCCTCCACAATATAAAGTTGAAAGCGATTCGGCTTACCTGAAAATTCAGTCGATTGTTGATTTTGTTTCGGGAATGACCGATATTTTCGCACTCGATTTATACCGGAAAATTAAAGGAATTAGTCTGCCGGGAGTAGTTTAACCCGAGAATTTACCTATTACAATAGCCAATTAACCCGAGAATTTACCTATTACAATAGCCAATTAACCCGAGAATTTACCTATTAGGATTTGATATTCAGAAAAAATATTATACATTTGCACCTATAAAGAGCAGATTGTATGATAATTAGAGAAGCAGAAAACAGAATAAACGAAAGTCTTAAAAAACGCGAAGTAACAATTATTGCCGGAGCGCGGCAGGTTGGTAAAACAACACTGCTAAAACACATCATTTCGAAACTAAAGAAACGCGGCGAAAAAGTACTTTATCTAAACCTCGATATTGAAGAAGACAGCCGCTATTTTGTGTCGCAACAACTGCTGATTAGTAAAATACAACTCGAAAACGGTAACGGTCCGTCGTATGTTTTTATCGACGAAATTCAGCAAAAAGAAGATGCCGGTCGTTTTTTAAAAGGTATTTTCGATATGGAACTGCCCTACAAATTTGTGGTTACCGGCTCAGGCAGTCTCGAACTAAAAGAAAAAATTGGCGAAGCACTCACCGGTCGCAAACATTTAATCGAGATGTACCCCATCAGTTTTCGTGAATTTATTAACTATAAAACCGGGTATAAATACAAAAACCGGTTGGAGCTTTTTTTCGAAATTGAAACCGAAAAGACCCGGCTTCTGTTAAACGAGTACCTTACTTTTGGCGGCTACCCCGCAGTAATTACCGCCGACAATGTAACCGAAAAACGCGAAATAATGAACGAAATTTTTAACTCGTACATTACCCGCGATATTACCTATTTGCTGGGTGTTCGTGCCCCCGACAAGTTTGTAAAACTCGTTCAGCTGCTTGCCGTCTATTCCGGTGCAATTGTAAATTATTCGCAACTGGCGCAAGAAACCGGCCTTCGCACCGAAACCCTCAAAACCTACCTCTGGTACGCCGAGCAAACGTTTATCATAAAAACCGTGCGACCCTACTTTACAAACGGTCGCAAGGAGATAACCAAATCGCCCACCATCTATTTTAACGACCTTGGAATGTGCAATTTCAGTAAAGGAATATTTGGCACCGCCACCAACACCGCCGACGGAATGACCTTCCAAAACTTTATTTATATTACGCTAAGAGAGCACGACACGCGCGGGCTGGCAAAAATAAACTACTGGCGCTCGAAAGACAAAGCCGAAGTCGATTTTATCCTCCACCAACAGTCCGAAACAGTCCCCGTTGAAGTAAAATTCTCCGACCTTAAAATGCCCGCTGTCAGCCGTTCGTTCCGCAGTTTTATTAACGCCTACTCGCCCAAAACCGGATACGTTGTCAGCCGCAATTTCCAATCCGAAACAACCATCGGCAAAACACACGTGCAGTTTATTCCCTTTTGGAAACTCATTTTAAACAACAATATTTTTTAGTTGGTTGCCGGGTTTTTCAATTGCAAAAATTCAGGGAGTTAGAAACTTCCTTTCCCGGAGAGCCAGAGAATCGTTTCTCCGGCAATTAACATAAAAACGGTGCGGAAAGGATTCTCCGATATTTTTCCGACCTTTGCAAAATTACAACAAGAAAGAATGAATAATAATAGCAAAAGAAACCAACGTCAGACCGGCGGTGGCAAAAGAGTAGGGAAAAGCAGAGTTAAAACTTCGGGAATTTCGGCAAAAAGCGATTCGAAACGACCGTATAAAAAAACCTATTCGAAACCCAAACCGGCAACAGCAAAAGTTGGAAATATTCCTAAGAAAAAAGGGAACACCGACGAAATGCGCTTAAACCGCTACATTGCAAATGCAGGTGTTTGTTCGCGGCGCGAAGCCGATACTTTTATTGCTGCCGGAATGGTTACCATTAACGGGAAACCGGTTACCGAACTGGGTACTAAAGTTAAACCCGGCGACGAAGTACGTTTCGACGGGCGGCTTTTAAATCCCGAGAAAAAAGTTTACCTGCTATTAAATAAACCAAAAA
>Ga0256913_10001964_pt1 | contig 10464 bp, 9 predicted proteins | sample Axial_MatmetaG_FD_185970 | JGI IMG/M metagenome (GOLD analysis project Ga0256913, IMG submission 185970) | Deep-sea worm associated microbial mat communities from Axial Seamount, Juan de Fuca Ridge, Pacific Ocean - Axial_Mat | ecosystem: Environmental > Aquatic > Marine > Oceanic > Microbial...
GAACCAGGGCTTGCCCATGCCGAACTGATCAACCATAAGCAGTGGCAAGGCAACAACAAAAATAAAGAAAAATATATACTTACCATAGTTGAGCAGACGCGGAACCGAATACTTTTTCCCCGGCAGCTTGAAGAGCAGATCCTGCAGCAGGCCAAAGGGACAGGCCCAGCCGCAGATAAAACGGCCAAATGTGGCGCCGAGAAGCCCCATCCAGCCAAGGACAAAGGCGCCGACATAATAGGTGCCGCTCTGCAGGGAAAAACGAATGCCGAGAAGCAGTTGCTGCAGGCTGCCGATGGGACAGTAGGTCGTCGCCGCAGGACAGGAATAGCAATTCAGGCCCGGTGAACAGACAACCTTAAGCGGCCCCTGATACAGGTTACCGGTCAGCGGGAAGCCCCAGAAACCGTTGATGAGAAACACCCACAACGACTGTATCCATAACCGTGCCTTCTGCATGAAACCAACTGCTCCCCTACCCTATGCCAATGCACTCAAGACAAATGGATTTGGCCTGCTCAAGAACCCTTGTCGGTTCACCGAGTGCCAGGCCGATGAGCCAGAGAACAAGAAAAAACAAAAGCACGAAAAATGCGGTATGATCGGTCGACTTTTTCATTTCAAACCTGATCAAGCCGAGCCTGCACAGCGGCCCGCTTCTCGCCGATAGCACGCTCTACATCCCTGCGGTCATCGATGATGATATGGGTCACAACCCGCTCCACGCCCTTTTGAAAAGGACACTCATGAATTTCCGCGGCCAGCTGAAAAAGGTCAGCGGCCCTGCCGTGCACCAGGGTCCCCATGTCACCAAGTTCATAGGAAAATGATTTTTGCGCCAGCAGCTTCTGCACGCCTGCAACATGCTCACCGACACTGGTTGAACCGGTGCCGATGGGAATGATGGAAATCTGCATAAGAGCCATGGTCACTTCCCCTGTCAGGCTGTTTCCAAAGCCGAGGTCAGCAGGGCTACCAGCCGCTCCAGATCATCGGACGAATAGTATTCGATCTCCAACCGGCCGCGCTCTCCATTCTGGACAATCCGAACCTTGGTATTGAGGGCATTGGTTACCTGATTTGTCAGCGCTTTGCAATAGCTGGCCGGCAGTTCGCCGGTTTCTTTTCCCTGGCGGGGCTTGCCTTTTCCCGCGGTGGGGGCATTTTTTTTTCGCCCTCCCCTGCAGAGTTTTTCCGTCTGCCGCACCGAAAGTTTTTCCGCCAGTATCCGTCCCCGCATCTCGAGCATAAAGGACTCGTCATCCTGCAGACGAAGCAGAACCCGGGCATGTCCCTCACTGAGGCGCTGCTGAACCACATCCTCTTGAATAGTCGGGGGAAGCTTCAACAACCTGAGAACATTGGTGATTGTTGAACGTTTCTTGCCAACCCGCCTTGCCACGTCCTCCTGGGTAAGGGAAAACTCCTCTATAAGCCGTGCATAGGCCGTGGCCTCTTCAATGGCATTGAGGTCGTGACGCTGGATATTCTCAATCAGGGCCAGTTCAAGCTGCTCATCGGCCGAATCAGCTTCCATGACGACGACCGGAACCTCGTCAAGCTCGGCCAGCCGGGCCGCCCGCAGCCGTCGTTCGCCGGCGATCAGGTGATACCGATTGCCCTTGGCCCGCGTTACGAGAAGGGGCTGTATAACTCCCCGATCACGGATTGACTCCGCCAGCTCCCCCAGTTTCTCCGGATCAAAATAGGATCGGGGCTGGTGCGGATTAGGCCTTATCTTGTCGATATCACAAAGAAAAAAACGCTCCGCATCACTTTCGGCCTCATCGGGAAGCAAGGCCCCTACCCCGCGTCCCAGCACATTTTTAGCTGCCATACCTACTCCCCTTTGCTCCTGCGCAAAAACTCATTGCCAAATTTTATAAAAGCCTTGGCCCCGGTTGAATTCTTATCATACTCCAGGATGGTCTTGCCATGACTGGGGCTCTCGCTCAGACGGACATTGCGAGGGATGACCGTCTTGTAGACCTGATCTCCAAAATGCGAGCGAATCTCATCGGCAACCAGATGGGTCAGTCGGTTGCGGCGATCAAACATGGTGAGCAGCAACCCCTCGATATAGAGTCCAGGATTCAGAGTCTTTTTCACCTTACGGATTGTTTCCACCAGCAAGGCCAACCCTTCAAGGGCAAAGTATTCGCATTGCAGAGGTATGAGGACAGAATCTGCAGCAGTCAACCCGTTAATAGTCAACAGGCCCAGTGATGGTGGACAGTCAATTATTATATAGTGAAACTGGTCTCGAACCGAACGTAAAATTGACCGGAGCTGTTTCTCCCGGTTGTCCCTGTCTATCAATTCAACCTCGACGCCAACCAGATCTATTGAGGCAGGCAGGACACTCAAGTTTTTGAGATTGGTTTTCTGGACACTGGCCGCCGCATCCGATCCATCCATATAACACTGGTACATATTTTTATCCGGATCAGCATTAAACATGCCGACCCCACTGGATGCATTTCCCTGGGGATCAGAATCAACCAGCAGCACCTTTTTTCGCTTTGCGGCCAGCACCGCAGCGAGGTTCAGGGCCGTTGTTGTCTTGCCCACCCCACCCTTCTGATTAGCCAGCACCACCACTTTAGCGCACACTCTTTTCTCCCCCCCCTGAATCCGTGACGGAATTTATTGATACTTGATGTAATGATTACAATTCAGGGCGTTAGATACAAAACCATCAGGTATCTTTATTCACTCTGATCATGAAGCCGCCCTTCGGGGCGTCCGTGCGCACGCCATCTACTTTGTCGCGAACCGACCGATATAGTTCACTATAATCAATCGTTCCCTTCGCGTACCTGGCGCACGAACGAACGCTCACGGATTCAGGCTCCTTTTTCCAGCTCTTGTTGATTTTCGTCAACAGGAGTATACTACAATCCGTTTACCGGGAGAACCCTTTTTCATGTTTCACGTGAAACATCTCCTTTTTTCTTTCACAATCTCAGGAAACCCCTTCCATGGAAACTGATGTACTGGTCATTGGCAGCGGCATTGCCGGCCTTTCCTTCGCTCTCAAGGTTTCGTCCTTCTGTAGCGTTACCCTTGTAACAAAAAAGGCCAGTGCAGATACGGCCACAAATCTCGCCCAGGGTGGCATTGCTGCGGTCCTGTCCGATGAAGACAGCCCGGAATACCACATCAAGGATACGCTTTGTTCCGGCGACGGCCTCTGTAACGAAGAAATTGTTCGTCTCGTCGTGGAAGACGGTCCGGACAGGGTGCAGGAACTGATCGATATCGGAGTGTGCTTTCAACAGGGAAAGAATGGCCAGGAATTTGACCTGGGAATGGAGGGAGGCCACTCGCACCGCAGGGTAGCGCATGCCTTTGACCTGACCGGACGTGAAATAGAACGGGCATTGCTGGAACGAATAGCGCAACAGGACAATATAACTGTCCTCGAAAACCACCTCGCCATAGACCTGCTCCTCGCCTCAAAAGCGCCGGCCGGCCGCGTCGGATCGAACAGGGACAGGTGCATCGGTGCCTATGTACTGAATAGACAAACAGGGCATGTGGAAACCTGGCACGCCCGGGCAACAATGCTCTGCACCGGCGGGTGCGGCAAGGTCTATCTCTATACGACCAACCCGGACATTGCCACTGGCGACGGTGTTGCCATGGCCTACCGGGCTGGCGCCACAGTGGCGAACCTTGAATTCGTTCAATTTCATCCCACCTGTTTCTATAACCCGAAAATCAAAAATTTCCTCATTTCCGAGGCAGTTCGAGGTGAGGGCGGCATCCTCGTCAATGCACAGGGAAAACCTTTTATGCTCGCGCACGACGAGCGCGGTGACCTGGCCACCAGAGACGCGGTGGCACGGGGCATTGATACGGAAATGAAGGGCAGCGGGGCCGACTGTGTCTTTCTTGATATCAGCCATCGCGATCCGCAATTTGTCCGCAACAGGTTTCCAACCATCTATTCCACCTGTAAAAAATATGGGGTGGACATAACCAGAGAACCCATCCCCGTGGTCCCGGCAGCCCATTACATGTGCGGCGGTGTTCAGGTGGACAGTTGGGGGGAGAGCTCGGTAGCCGGGCTTTTTGCCATGGGGGAAACCGCATGCACCGGCCTGCATGGTGCCAACCGCCTGGCAAGCAATTCTCTTCTCGAGGCCGTGGTCTTTGCCGACCGGGCTGCACAACGGCTGGCCGGATCCTGGCCGGAACTGCGCAGACTGGCCTTGCTGAAAACCACCCCATGGCGGGACGGCGAGGCCGGTTCCATCGAGGAGAATGTGCTCATCAGTCATAACTGGGATCAGATCCGGCGACTGATGTGGAACTATGTCGGCATAGTACGGCGGGAGAAACGGCTCCAGCTGGCAAGGCGGCGTATCGCACCCATCCTGACCGAGATTCGGGAACACTTCAACGACTACCAGCTCACCGCCGATCTGGTCGAGTTGCGCAATCTGGCCGTGATCGCCGATCTCATTATCACCTGTGCTACCATGCGCAAGGAGTCCAGAGGATTACACTATATTATCGATTACCCGGAACGGGACGATATTCAGTATCAGCGGGATACGCTGTTAAACCGAAAAACGGGTTGACCAATGTTGACAGCACTGCATAAGATCGCGGAGAGGAAAATAGAACAGGCCATTGCCGAGGGCAGGGGACCTGATCTCAGCCACTGGAAAAACAAGCCCCTGCCTGAGGACAACATGCAGAATGTACCGGCCGATCTTCGCATGGCGTACAGAATCCTAAAAAATTCCGGATACATACCAGAAGAGCTGGCCCTGCACAAGGAAATAGTCCGTACCGAAGAGTTACTGGCCAAGGCCACCGACGAACAGGAAAAGTATAAGCAACTGAAAAAACTTAATTATCTTAAATTCAAGCTGGAATGCAAGCGCGGCCGGCCCCTGCACATAGATGAAGAATCCCCCTATTACGGCAAGGTCGTGGACCGGATCGCGTAAAAATCCAGCCCGCATTTCTCACAAAGATCGTCGCGAAAGGCCGGAACGTGCCGGGAATGCGGGCACACCGCCCGCATTATCTGAACCACTGCTTAATTGGTACGAAAAATTAACCTGATTACCACTAAAGCTCAGCAGCGGCAAGAAACCAGCAGACCGTGAGACAGAAGGCAGAATTGTACCTCATGAACCGCCAACCAATCCTGTCATTCCCGCGCAGGCGGGAATCCAGGAAATGTTTCCGTTGCGGTTCGGCTGGTAGAACCTTCGATAATGGTTCCCTGCAGCCCTGTTCCTTTTGTCCAATTCTTGGGTAGATCCCATGGATTCCCGCCTTCGCGGGAATGACGGGGAGCTTGAAACCATGCAAATTCGCATCTTTCCTCGTTACACCGCTCCGCGGTGTAACGTTTTCCCCGGCGCTCCGCGCCATATCCGACATTGCCGAACAATCTCCTGCGCTGTCCCTTCCTGTTTCCTGAGGATTGATGGTAATCAAAAATTAATGTGTTCAGGACGTTGCCTTGATGTTCGGGCCGTTACCGGGTCGTTTCGCAGCAGTTCTCAGCATCCGGTTGGCCTCAAAGCTTGGGCGGGTTACAGATCAATAATTTCATCAAAAAAATCGCTGCTCTCCCGTATTTTTGCGCCGTTGCCAATGGTGGCCCGATATCCCTTTTCAGCAAGATTTTTCAGATAGGGGGCATACTTCTGCATTGAATCCGCCCTGGCGGCAATAATCTCTCTGATCCGGCGCCCCTTGAACGCAGGCGTGATGCCGAAAAGCAGTTCATTTCTTGCCGTGGCTCCCTTTGCCGGCGGTCCCTGGTGGGGATCAAAGGCGCCATAGGTACCGATAATCAGCTGGGTCATGACCGCCTCCCCGAGCTCGAGCTGTTCCACTTCACGCCAGACCGAATCATAGGCTGCAAAGGTACGCTCGAGCTGGGGGTCCCGATAGCTGATCAGGGCAAAAGTACCGGTCCGTTGGTTAAACTGGATAAAACAGCCGTAGGCACCGCCGGTCTGGCGGACGGAATTCCAGAGATAATCGCGCGACAACCAGGTCTTCAAAACCTCAAATGCGCCATTATACTGTTTTGTGTCCGAAAACAGTCTACACCCCTGCACGTTGTATAAAACCTCGGCAGAGGTGCAAAATGCCTGCCTGCGTGGGTATTCTGGAAAGGGAGGGCAGGGGGAAAGATCAACCTGACGTAAAGATGGCTCGGCAAGGCTGGCAAGAGACTGACCAAAACAGTCAATATCCTTCTTATTGGCAGTGATGGAGCTGAGCATGCGCTCCCGGACCAGAAGACGGGTCCGCAACATCTTAAGCACCGAGAAAAACTGTTCTTCCTGCTGATCATAATCGGCGGCGAGCTTCTTAAGAGCAAGATAGGCGCTGGCGCCGGTAACCTGTTCACTGTACTGCCCGGCCAGGCTGAGATGGGAAAAAACCCGGGTCGCGGCAAGACCGTAGCCCTCGCTCTGCACGCTGTGTTCGGCCCAGGCAAATTCACGCTGGACTATATCACGGATCCTGGCCCGATCGTGGAAACTGACATTGCGGAGCAGATCACTGACCAGGGCAAGCGCATCGGCAAGAGATGCTGACAGCGACTTGAGCTGAAACCAGAGTATGGGCCGCACCTCATCAATGCCTTCTTTTTGGCTGCTGTAGGTGGCAAAAGAATGGGAAAAGCCGCCCGCGCAGGTATTGAGTTTCATGGCAAACTGCATGAAATCGAGCTCATCGGTGCCAATCTCGGTCACTATTGTCGCAAAAAGATCAAGAAAGGGGAGGAGATCAAGGCCGATGCCCCGGCAGTCAAATCCGATGTCAATATAGGCGATACCATTGGTATTGAGCTCCGAGACAATACAGGGCACCCCCTGGAGCCGCTCTTCCCGGGCCTGGAAAAAAGAGGGGTCGGGATCAAGATCGGCAAGGGTCAGGGAGGGGAGCAGGGCCAGGGTTTCGGGGTCATTTGCCTTGTTCTGCAGCTTGAGGAGCTCGCGCGTCCGGGCAAGAATCTTCTCCAGGCCCTCCTCACCTATTGCGGCCGCATGGCGTCGCAAGCGCTCCTGCTCTTCCTGCTGGTTCCTGGCAAGGAGATCCGGATCGGGAACCAGGGTGACAATGGCCGAGTCACGCTGATCAAGGAGATGCTCACGGATCAGAGACTCGAAAAACTGTCCGGTCATGGCCTCTTCGCGTATTTCGGCAAAGAGCTGTTCCACCTGCAGGGCAGCAAAGGGATCGGCTCCATATTTGATGGCCGGCAGGGCCTTGCTGATCAGATCAAGTCCGCGCTGGGCCTTGTTCATCTCCTCGCGCACGGAAAACTCATACTTGTTGAGCTCGGAAAGAATCAGCTCGGAGGAAAGGCCCTGTTCGGCCATATCGCCGAGGGTCTGCGTATACAGCTTAAGAAAACGATCACGGTTGTCCTTCTCGCAGCCAATCAGGTAGGTGAGCATAAAGGTTTTAAACGACGAGCTCGTCACAAAAAAACCACCGAAATCGCGGCAGAGCCCGGCCTGAATAATGGCATTTTTGAGCGGTGAGGCGTCGGAGTTGTAGAGGATGTTTGCGATCACCTGCAGGGCGATGTTTTTCTTGCGCTCAAGAACGGTACCGGTCAGGGTGCCAACGGCAAGAAAGGTCTTGCCTTCGGTGGGACCGCCGGGCTGAATACCATAGGGCTCGGTGACGAAAACCGGGCCCTGGACGGGGTCACCGTTTTCAATACATGCCCTTTCTCCGGCCTCGTCATACCGGCAGAGAAAACTTTCCTGCACGTAGGCCAGTTCACGATCAAGATCGGCATCGCCATAGAAAAAGAGCATGCCGTTGGAGGGATGGTAATGACGACGGTGAAAATCGACGAACTGATCATAGCTGAGTTGAGGAATGACAGCCGGGTCTCCACCTGATTCGTGGGCATAGGTGGAACCAGGCATGAGCGTACGGATGGCATGGTGAAAAAGGTGGCGGAACGGATCGGAAAAGGCCCCCTTCATTTCATTGTAGACCACCCCCTGATATTGAAGCGGTTCATCAGGAGATTCCAGATGATAATGCCATCCCTCCTGCTCAAATGTGGAACGTTCAAGAAGGGGATTGAGTACCACGTCGCAGTACACATCCATTATATTGAAATATTCGGTTATATTGCGGGTCGCGAAGGGATACCATGTGGTATCTGACCCGGTCATGGCATTAAGAAAGGTCATCAGGCCGCCCTTGTTGATCTCGCCAAAGACGTCCCGGACAGGATATTTTTCCGACCCCATCAACACCGAGTGCTCAAGTATGTGCGCCACGCCGGTGGAGTCGGTGGGCACGGTCTGAAAGGCAAAACAGAAGGTCTTGTTGGCATCATCATTCTTTATTGCCAGGGCAGGGGTGCCGAGAATAAGATGTCGAAAGAAAAACACCGTAGAGTCGATCTCCTGGATATATTCCTTCCGCTCAAGCTCAAAACCGTGGTACAGGCCACCAACTGCAAATCGGGATAAATCGTTCATGGAATCCATTGTTGAAAATGTTGACAGGGGTATGTGAAAAGAAAGGCGTGGGGCCGCATGCACACCACGCCTGGCCTTTCCGGGGATCTAAAACCCGCATTCACAGCACGTTCCGGCCTTTCTGCATTAACCTTGTGAAATTTACGGGTTAGAATATCTTGTGGGAATCGAGCAAAAGCGTTACCGGACCGTCATTGACCAGCTCGACCTGCATCATGGCCTGAAAGCGGCCGGTTGCGACATGGATGCCGGCGGCACGGGCCTGCCTGCAGAAACGCTCATACAGGGGGCGCGCCACTTCAGGCGGAGCCGCCCCGGACCAGGAAGGACGGCGACCCTTGCGACAGTCGCCATACAGAGTGAACTGGGAAACAACAAGGACCTCACCGCTGATATCCAACAGACTGCGGTTCATCCTGCCGTTGCTATCTTCGAATACACGCAGATTGATGATCTTGTCGGCAAGCCACCGCACATCCGTATCCGCATCGTCGGCATGAATACCGAGCAGAACCAGGAGACCGGCTGCAATGGCGCCAACCTCTTCTCTGTCCACCCTGACAGACGCTGAAGAAACCCGTTGTACTACCGCACGCATGGCAAAAAAAGACCGGGGCGGAAGAGTCCCACCGCCCCGGATCAGAAAAATCAGTCGGCTTCCCAGAAATCTTCCTTGGCTGCGCCGCACTTGGGGCAGACCCAGTCTTCCGGAACATCTTCCCAGGCGGTGTCGGGATCGACACCGTGTTCATAATCGCCTTCTTCAGGATCGTAAATATAACCGCACGGGCATTCCCATTTCTGCATAATGACCTCCTTTACATACAAATTTGAAGTGTTGTAGGCATAGTAAGGAATTTCGGCTTCGTGTCAAGATTCTTCAAGGGGTGCGGTAACAGATTTTTCCGCGTCAAAAGAGTTTGCCGCCAGGGCGCCAAGGTGTCGAACCAGCCCGCAGCCGACGATGGCCGCCGTTTCCGCGCGCAGGATGAGCGGTCCCAGGGTAATGGCGGTAAAGCTGCTCTTGGCAAGTTGCCGGACTTCCTCTTGATGAAAACCGCCCTCCGGTCCGATGAGCAGCAGCACCTGGCCGGGGGCCGGGAAAAAATCAGGCCGGAGCAGCAGCTCTTTTTCTGTTTCCAGGCAGCACAACCGATAGTCGAATGGCCGGGAAAACAGGTCAGGGAGCGTGGTTGTCGGCATGATCCGCATGGGCCGGGCCCGGCCGCACTGTTTACAGGCAGCCTGGACAATACGCTGCCAGCGGGCCATTCTTGCCCTCTGACGCGCCGAATCACCACCAGTTGCCACGCTGTAGCGGCTTTGCACCGGAATCAAGGTCTGGACACCCAGTTCCGTTGCCTTCTGCACCGCCATATCCATCTTTTTTCCCTTGAGAACGCATTGAGCGAGGGTCAGGGGCAGGGGAGAGGTGTCCTCTTCCCGGTGGCTGGACAGAACCACCGCGGTTACCTCGCGGCCAAGCTTTTCCAGCCTGGCCGCATGGATCATGCCCGTGCCGTCACAGAACTCAACCTCGTCACCGGCCCGCATGCGCAGGACCGTGGCCAGGTGATGGGCCTCGGGGCCGGTCAGGGTGATGCAACCATTGTCTATCTGGCTTGAAGGGATGAAAAACCTGCGCATGATCAGCAAAAACAGTAGGGATCTTTCACCGAAAAAATATCGAGGCCAAAACCGTGCGCCACGGCCAGGCAGACCCGCTCGATGGCCGCCAGTTCCGCAAGCCACGGCCGATCACAATGGCATTCATCATGCTGGCCGAGAAATTCAGGCAGGGAAAGGGGATCGTCCAGCCCGGTCGGGGACTCAATAAGCGCGAAGGTAACAGGATAAATGTCCTCCGGACGGCTTGTCTGGCTGGTCACGCATACCTCCCTGAAAAGAGCAGGGCAATAAAAAGGGCCGGCGACCACCCTGGTCACCGGCCCCTTTATTCTACAAT
>Ga0256913_10001965_pt1 | contig 10459 bp, 11 predicted proteins | sample Axial_MatmetaG_FD_185970 | JGI IMG/M metagenome (GOLD analysis project Ga0256913, IMG submission 185970) | Deep-sea worm associated microbial mat communities from Axial Seamount, Juan de Fuca Ridge, Pacific Ocean - Axial_Mat | ecosystem: Environmental > Aquatic > Marine > Oceanic > Microbial...
CGTTACCCCACCTGTACCAATAGTAATAAACTGTGTTGCAAACACAGGAACACTCAATGTTACTGCTACGGCAACGCCTAAAATTATTCTCTTCATGATTTCTCCTAATTATTTTTTATCTATTGATATAAAAATACCAACTTTCCAAGTATAACATAGATAAATAGCATGAAAATAGCATAATATAAAAAATCTAGATTAAACATATTAAGGTATGATAAAAACATGAAAAAGTTTATACAGTATTATCATATGCATTTTTTTGGTATTTTTGCCTTTCTATTTACACTTGTTTTCGCAATTATTGGACTAATCAACTACAAAGAAGATGTAATGAAGTATCTGCCTTATGGCATTATTGTTTTTATTATTAATATTATCTACTTAAAAATCATTATACTCTCACGTCAAGATTATGAAAAAAGCTTAAGAAAAGAGAAAGATTATTCTCAAAAACTTCTAAAATTTCAAAAACTTTTTCTTCGCCATACCATTCATGAGACCAATACCCCACTCGCTGTCATTATGGCAAATATTGAACTCTATGAGCTAGAGTATGGTAAAAATGAGACACTTTCCAACATTGAAGCAGCCACAAAAAATATCTATAGTATCTATGATGATTTGAGCTATTTAACCAAAAAAGAGCAGATATTTTATCCCAAACAGATAATATGCTTGGTTGAGTTTGTCAAAGCAAGATTGGATTTTTTTAATATTGTGGCACATCAATCTGAACTCTCTTTTAGTCTACATGGAAACTACTCCGAAGCATATATTTTCATCAACGAGACTAAGCTACAACGTATTGTTGATAATAATATTACCAATGCCATTAAATATACCAAAGAACTTGAACAGATTCATGTTATAATCTCTGAAAAAGAGCAAAGCTGTATTCTTGAAATCTCTAGTCACTCCTCTGTTATACAAAAAACAGATAAAGTTTTTGAGCCTTACTATAGAGAAGAGAGTAATAAAGAGGGGCTAGGACTTGGATTAAATCTTGTTAAAGAGATATGCGATGAGGAGAAAATAGAGATTACAATCTCTTCCACAAAAGAGTTAACCTCTTTTCAGTACCATTTTATAAAGGCAAAGCATGAAGATTTTACTTCTAGAAGATGATATTTTATTAAATAAAGCGATAGATAAATTTCTTTCAAAAGAGGGACATTCAGTAGAGACTTTTAGAAACGGTCAACTCGCCCTTGATGCAATTTTACTAAAAAAATACGATATGCTTCTCCTTGATATTAATGTACCCATGCTCTCTGGTCTGGAGTTATTAGAGAAGATAGATAATCAAAAAATTCAAATACCAACCATTTTTATCTCCGCACTTAGAGATATTGAGGATATCTCAAAAGCTTTTGATTTGGGATGTCATGACTATCTAAAAAAACCATTTCATCTAAAAGAGCTATCACTTCGTATTGAAAAAATACTCAAATCCTCCTATATTCCACAAGCACATATCCGACTTTCACAACACTACAGTTTAGATAGAGAATCCAATACCCTAAGATTTAAAGGAGAAGCACAAACACTCTCCTCTCGGCAACTTAAAATTATTTTACTTTTAGCCTCCAATAGAAGCATGGTCGTTGAGTACGAACTATTTCAAGAGTGTGCATGGGACAATATAGATGTTGAAATTCCCACCATTAGAGCCGAAATTAATCGTCTCAAAAAAATACTTAAAGAGGAAATAATTATTAATATTCGAAATATGGGATATATGATTAAAAGACCAAATGGTCTTCACTAAAATAGTTCATTTTTCCAAAAATCAAAATATTACAACTCTATTCAGTAAATGCACCCACCGAAGTAAGTCTTTGATACCGTTGCTCTAGCATATCATCTACGGTCATCTCTTTTAAAGCACGAACTTGCTCTACAAAATAAGTTTTTACAATTTCTGCGGCTGCCTGTTTCTCACGATGAGCGCCAATAAGTGGCTCATCCAAAATAGCATCAATCAGACCATGTGAGTATAAATCATCAGGGGTAATTTTAAGTGCATTACTCGCCTGTTCTACCTTTTTTGGGTCATTCCACAAAATAGCCGCACACCCCTCTGGTGAGATAACAGCGAAAACAGAGTAACGCATCATAGCGAGTTTGTCAGCCACACCAATCGCCAACGCACCACCGCTTCCACCCTCACCGATAACCACTGAAATCATAGGTACTCTCACAGAGGTAAACTCAAACAAGTTTTTAGCAATCGCCTCACTCTGTCCACGCTCTTCTGCTCCAAGCCCAGGGTAGGCACCTGGGGTGTCTATGAGCATCAGTACAGGGATATTGAACTTCTCTGCCAATTTCACTGCACGTAACGCTTTTCTATACCCCTCAGGATTGGGCATACCAAAGTTTCTTTTAATTTTATGCTTGGTTCCACGCCCTTTTTGCTCACCAATAACCATGGTTTTTTGACCGTCAATATATCCCATGTAACACAAGATAGCAGGGTCATCTCGAAATGCTCTGTCTCCATGTATCTCATACGCATCATCCATAATCATACGAATATAATCCAACGAATAAGGTCTATCAGGGTGACGTGCCAGTTGTAGTTTTTGATAATCACTTAGACTACCAAATGTTTTACCTACCTCTTTTTCTAAATCTTTTTCAAAAGACTCCAAAGCATAGATATCATCTCTAGCACGAGCAGCATCAATATCATCTCGTATCTGCTCTATTTTTTTCTCAAACTCTAAGTAAGTTGCCATCTACTTATCCCTATATTTTTTTAAATATTACCACTCCGTTTGTTCCACCAAAACCAAACGAATTACTCATTACCACATTAACTTCTGCGTCACGTACCCCATCGGTTACATAATCCAAATCACAATTCTCATCTTCTGTTGTGTAGTTAATGGTTGGAGGAAGTTTTCCATCTCTCATCGCCATCAAAGAGACCACGGCTTCAATTGCACCAGCAGCCCCCAAACAGTGACCTATTTGACCTTTGATTGAACTCATAGGAGGACAGTTTTCTGCCCCACCAAAAAGCTCTTTTACCGCAGCTGTCTCATTTTTATCATTGGCAGGGGTTGACGTTCCATGTGCGTTTACATAGTCGATTTTTATCTTCTCATCACTATTATTATTTGCCATTCTCACCGCAGCTTTCATGGCACGAAGAGGGCCATCAACCACAGGTGTTGTGATATGGTTTGCATCACCACTCTCACCAAAACCAATCACTTCACCATAAATTCTAGCTCCACGTGCTACTGCTGATTCATACTCTTCAAGTATCAGAGCCGCTGCCCCTTCACCCATTACAAAACCGTTTCTATCGGCATCAAATGGACGAGAAGACTCTTTTGGATTTTCATTGTTGGTACTAAGAGCTTTCATCGCTGCAAATCCACCAATACCAGCACCACAAATAGCCGACTCAGCACCCACCACCAACATCTGGTCTGCACCATCAAGCATAATGGTCTTAGCCGCTTCTGCAACGGCGTGAGTACCTGCTGCACACGCTGTTACACATGAGAGGTTAGGTCCTTTAATTCCATGCTCAATGGAGATAAAGCCACCCAACATATTAACCAAAGATGAAGGGATAAAAAATGGAGAGACCCTTCTTGGTCCTCGGGTATGACAAATAACCGAGTTTTTCTCTATATTTGGTAACCCCCCAATTCCTGAAGCAGAAGAGATACCAAAACGCTCTTTATCCACCTCTGTAGTAAAATTTGCATCAGCCATCGCCTCTTGGGTTGCTTTTATTCCCAACTGAATAAATCTGTCTGCTTTTTTAACCTCTTTGGCATCCATTACTTCACTTGGCTCAAAACCAACAATTTCCCCTGCAATTTTAACAGAGTACTTCTCCGCATCAAAAAGCTCAATATGCTTAATCCCACACTCACCATTTAAAATGGCAGAAAATGCCGTCTCTTTATCTTGCCCTACACTGTTAATCATGCCCAAGCCAGTAACTACTACTCGTTTCACTAGGTCTCCTATTCAACTTTTTAATATATATATCAAGTCATATCACCCTATAAACTTCAAATATATCTTAAAATATAAACCCTAAGAGTAGGGTTTAATATAATTATTCGTTTAAATTTTCAATAAATTTAATTGCATCAGATACATTTGCAATTTTTTCTGCATCTTCATCTGGAATTTCAATATCAAATTTCTCTTCTAGTGCCATTACAAGCTCAACAACATCAAGACTATCAGCTCCTAAATCCTCTACAAACTTAGACTCTTCTTTTACCTCATCTGGGCTTACGTTTAGTTGTTCTACAACAACTTCTTTTACATCATCAAATAGTGCCATGACACTCTCCTATTGTTTAAATTTATGCCCGTAAGTATAGCCAAAAAATTCTAAGAACTTATTATTTTTCTAAATTATAATTTATTCCTATATTTTTATTAAAAATAGACTACCTATATTATAGAGCAATTTTTAGGAGCAATTAAAAGCTTTTTTACTCAATTACTACTCCTTTATAACCCTACAAGATACCCATGAGAGAAGCATCTCTTGACTGTTTTTTAAAAATGTGAAAATATGTTAAGTTTTTTTCTAAAAATATGTTTTTTTATATTATTTGAAGAAAAAAAATTTTTTTTAATTAGATTTTAATATTTAAAAGGTATAATTTCCAAATTTTTTAAAAAAGGCTTTACGAATATGATTAAACATTTTTTAACTATTGCGATGATTACTCTTAGTGCTTCTGCACTTGATGATGCGTATCTTTTGGAGGTATCGAAGCAGCTAAAAACTTATGACTCATCAGAATTGAACCCTACGGTTAATATTCATAAAGCCCAAAAAAGTTCTTGTACAGAATTTGCAAGAACCGTTCCCAGGAAGATATCAAAACCCAGTGATATCAAAATTTTTAAAGAGAAAAAGATTGAACCCATTAATTATACCAATACAATCTCTCTTAATAAACTCAAAGTTTCTGAAAAGAAACAAAAATTCTTCCACATGATTCTCCCTGCTATCCTGATCTCAAAACAACGACTTAAAGTTAAAAGAAATAGAGTTGATACCATTATCAACACGCTTAAGCCAACTGTCCATGATATCGCATTTTTAGAGAAGCAGTATAAGACCTATAAGACGACAGATAACAAAGAACTACTCTTAAGAATGAAGACACACCCTGTTAGTATTGTTTTGGCACAAGCAGCAATTGAGTCTGCATGGGGAGAATCACGTTTCTTTAAAAAAGGAAATAATATCTTTGGTATGTGGTCATACAATAAAAATGAGCCACGTATAAGAGCCAAAGGGAAAAGAAAAGGTAAAGCGATATATGTTCGTAAATATGCCACATTAAGCGATGCAATAGACCATTATTTTGAAGTTATCGGTCGTGGGGCCTACAAAAACTTTAGAAAACAGAGAGATATCACAAAAGACCCTCTGCAACTTGTTCAATACTTGGTAAACTACTGTGAGTTAAAGGAGAAGTATACCCGTAAGCTCAAAAAGTTTATTATCGCCAATAAACTTAGAAAATTTGATGAGTTCAAAATAGACCAAAAGTATATGTAAACCATATATCAAAGCATCGTTAAACTCTTACATTATGTAAATCCAATCCAACCACAGTTCCCACCCCTTTTTGGGAGCTGATATCTATCCGTATCTTCTCATCATCACAATAGGCTTTGACAAGAGCGAGACCTATGCCCTCTCCACTCACATGATAGTCTGACTGATAATATCGCTCATAGATAGTAATAAGCTCCACCTCATCCATCCCTATGCCCCTGTCCTCTATGGAGAGAAAATTATCCTTTAGTGTAAGAGTAATGGTGCTATTTTTATCTGAATACTTCATGGCATTCACCAAAATATTATCAAGCATCTTCTCAAAACCAATTTTATCAACATAAATATCAAGAGGTGCTATCTCTAATATAAAGCTGTTTCTGTTCTGCTCTTTTAAAATATCCACTCGCTCCTGAATCAATAGTTTTAGTGCCACTTGCTCTTTTTCAATGCTGTGTATCTCTTTTTTAATACTATAAACAAGCTCCATATAGAGTCGTTCTAATCTTTTAGATGCATCCTCTATCCTCCCCAAACGCTTTAGAGATTTTTCATTCTCTTTTAGGGTTCTTTTTAAGAGCGTAGTGTTTGCGTGTATGGTCGAAATAGGAATATTTAGCTCATGAAGTATCTCTTTGGTTAAATGAAGAAGGCTCTCATCTATCTTAAACTTTTTACTAAGAATATAGCTACTTAATGTATAGCCAAAACCCAAAGAGAGAATTAACAGTAACAGAAAAATAGCGATTGGTGATATTTGGCTCTTTAGGAGTGTATAGAGTACCCCTAAAATAGAGAGTATTGAAGTAGTATAGAGCAGTGTGGCAATCCATATCTGTTTTTTCATCCTCAATAATACCCATTTAATGCATAAATTCACAGTGAGTTCATGCCCACATGATATAATCTTTATAAAAAACGAGAACCCTCATGCCAAAACAGAATATTTTACTACTAGAAGATGATTTACCCCTTCATGAGACCATTAAGCAGTTTTTAGAGCATGGGGGATATACGGTACTCTCTGCTTTTGATGCCTTTGAAGCGAAAGATATACTCTATGAAAACACCGTTGATTTGATGCTTTTGGATATCAAAGTCCCACACCAAAATGGTTTTGATTTTCTAGCAGAGGTTCGAGCAGACGGTAACAACACCCCTGCTATTTTTATCACCTCTCTCAATGCTGTTGATGATGTGACACGAGGGTTTGATGTGGGGTGTGATGATTATATTCGTAAGCCATTTGCCCTAAAAGAACTACTTGCAAGGGTCGAGGTGTTACTAAAACGGCACTATGGGACAACACAAGAGAAAATAGAGTTGGGCGAGGGGTATCTTTTTGATATCAAAGGGGTTTTTTTGAGTCATCACGGCACAAAAATTCCTCTCAAAAATAAAGAGCTATCTCTTTTGGCACTCTTTTTAAAAGAGAAAAACCAACTACTAACCTACGAGCAGATATTTCAATCCCTCTGGTCATATGGTGAGAGTCCAAGCCAAGGAAGTCTACGAGCTTACATCAACACACTACGTCAGCTCCTAGGAAAAGCATCCATAGAGACGGTTAAACATATGGGATATCGCTATGTTGGTCAGTGAAAAACGCAGTCTTTTTCGCTTTTTAGCTATCTATCTAAGCTCTACTTTTTTACTCTTTTTAAGTGCTACCCTCATCTTTTATCACTACCAAAAACACAATATTTTAGACACCCAACGAGAGAGCCTAAAGAGCAAAGCCTATCAGATATCACAGGAGCTACGCAAACTCCATGAACAGTTTGGTGTGCCACTTCTCTACCCACCCTCTCCTCTCTCGGCAATCTATGACAGCGACCAGAACTACATCTTTGGCTCATTTAATCCAACCAACCCTTTATGGCAAAATGAATCCTATATTCAAGAGGATAAACTGTTCTATTTTTATAAGCTAGAGCCTTACTATTTGGGTGCAAAATATCTACTGGTAAACCAAAAGATAGAGCATACACAGATTACAATTCTACAAAAAACACTTCTATTTTTTCTCTTGGTAGCAGGTCTATTTTTTACCATACTTGGCATATTTTTGGGCAGACTGTTCATCGCCCCAATGAAAGAGTCAATGCAGAGAGTCAACCGATTTATAGAGGATACTACCCATGAGCTAAACACTCCTATTAGCACCATTTTAACCAATATTGAGCTTATCGAAACCCTCTATAACTGCAAGGCAAAAAAGGAGATGAAACGTATCGAAATCGCCTCAAAAACACTAAGTAGACTCTATGATGACCTCACCTATCTCAAACTCAATCACAACTATCACAGAGAGATAGAACCTCTAAATATCGGTCAACTTCTCCAAGAGAGACTGCTCTATTTTCAAAGTATGATTGAGGCAAAATCACTAATATTAACAGAAGCGATAGAGCAAAATATCATCATTGCCATAGACAGAAATGACGCACTACGTCTCATAGACAATCTCCTCTCCAATGCCATTAAATACAATCAAAAAAATGGGAAAATAACCATTGCTCTAAATCAGAAGAGACTCCATATCGTTGACAGTGGTATTGGTATCAAAGAGGAGGATTTGAGCCGAATTCATGAGCGATTTAACCGAGCAAACCAAAGTGAAGGTGGTTTTGGAATCGGTTTGGACATCGTGGGGCAAGTGGTCAAAGAGTACTCTTTTAAATTTACCATTAATTCAATCTACACAGAAGGAACGGAGGTTACCATAACATGGTCATAAAACGCACTCTCATCATAATTACAACCACCCTAATAGCAACAGCCAACCCCATAACCAAGCCATCAAACAGGCTAACAAACAGCTGTCTCAACTGCCACACCAAGCAAAAAATCCCCAGTGAGCTTATCTACAGACGCTATCTTATGCGTTACAGTACTGACAAAAAGATGCAAAAGAGGATATTGGCATATCTAAAAAAACCAACCCCATCAAACTCTATTATGCCCAAACAGTTTTTTTTAAAATTTCCAATGAAAAAGCGTTTGGATATCAATGGTTCGATACTAGAGAGAGACATAAAAGGCTATTTAGACTATTTTAATATCAAAAATAAGTTAAAAGTTTCTAACAATTCACTATCCCCAATCCCAAAATAACAACCAAAAACAAATCAAACCTCCACCTAAAAGAGAGAGCTTTTTCTATATCTTCATTAGTTATCTCTCTTCTTCCTTCTCCAAAAATAGCTTTTTTCTTTAGTTTTCCAAAATAGACAGTATCACCACCAAGCTTTACCCCAATGGCCAGAGCCATGGCTGAGATGGGGTGTCCTGCGTTGGGGCTGTCATGTTTTTTTCCGTAAGCATAAAACTCAAAAAGGGATTTTTTGCTTATCATCAGTAGGGCGATGGTTATTGCTGTTAGTCGGGCAGGGAGGTAGTTGGCCACATCATCTAGGAGGGCAGAGACTTTTCCGAACTTTTCATAACGCTCATTTCTGTAGCCCACCATCGAGTCTAAGGTGTTAATCGCTTTGTAGACAAATGCACCCTCTACTCCAAAGAGGATTAGATAGAAGAGTGGGGCGATGACCCCATCACTAAAGTTCTCAGCATAGGTCTCTATGGAGGCTTTGTTGATGTCTGAACGGCTTAACGCTTTGGTATCACGGCTTACTAAATATTTGATGTGATGGGGGTTTTTGATAATATCTTTGACCGAGGCGTAGAGCATATTCGAAGCGATGGAGGTAGACGCAATTATGCCCAAAAGAAGTACCTGTAGGTCGGGTTGCCCCCATCCCGACAAAAGTTTGACAAACAGATGAAGGACAAAATAAGTAATGAGAATAAGGCTAAACGTCAAAATAGCCCCTCTAAAAATATTATCTCGATAGAAGTGTTTCTCAAACCATTTGATATAATCCCCCATAATGATTACAGGGTGTCGGATAAAAGAGAACTCTCCAAATATCTTATCAACAAGATAGGCGATTAGGGCTATTTCGATACTACTTCTCCTTTTTCTTGAACAGGTTAGCAATCCAATTGGTGAGACTACACCCATTGTAGCACGTGCCATTTCTCTCACATCGTGTGCGTTGGATGTTGTTGACAAGTAGGAGTAGAAAAGCAATGGCGATGATGAGTTGTACTCCACCTGTAAGCCAGTTCTCCAGTATGAGATTTTGAACGGCTAAGACCAACATTATAATAGTGACGATTAGACACATGGGTTACCCTTGTAAGTTTTCAATAATTTTATCTACATCTAGCTTTGATTTCATCGTCTCCACAAAACTATCAATCGTCTTATGTTTATATGCCTCAAAATGCTCATCATCAAATAAGCCATGTACAAATGTTCCTTTGATATCTCCTCTTTTATAATATAGAGGGTATTTTTTTGAGATGCCGTGATGAATCTCAAAGCCATCTATTGTAGGTTGGTTAAAGAGTTGATATTTACCATGTTTTACTATTTTCTCTTTTTTGAAGATAATATCATCCTCTATAAATCCTAACCCTTTTATGGTGGTGGGTTTCTCTGCCTCTATCGCCTCTTGGTCGATGATATGCTCAAACATCATCTGATAGCCTCCACAGATACCGAGTATCTCTATTTTTAGGGTTTGAAGTTGTTCAAATAACCCTGACGCTTTTAGCCACTCCAAATCTTTTATCACCAGTTTTGAACCAGGTAGGATAATCTGGTCAAAGCCTGATAGGTTGATGTTGTTTTTTATAAACTCCAATGCGATATTGGGATTGGCAATGAGGGCTTCAAAATCGTTGTAGTTGCTCATGGTTGGGTAGGCGATAACTCCTACTCTTTTGGCGTTTGGATTGCTCTTTTGTTGGTAGTTGATTAGTGATTGAGAATCTTCAAATCCAAGGTTAAATGCCAAATAGGGAAGTACGCCTAAAACAGGAATC
>Ga0256913_10001966_pt1 | contig 10456 bp, 7 predicted proteins | sample Axial_MatmetaG_FD_185970 | JGI IMG/M metagenome (GOLD analysis project Ga0256913, IMG submission 185970) | Deep-sea worm associated microbial mat communities from Axial Seamount, Juan de Fuca Ridge, Pacific Ocean - Axial_Mat | ecosystem: Environmental > Aquatic > Marine > Oceanic > Microbial...
TACATCCTCTAATATTTTTTTAAAATATTTATTTTGAGTTTGTTTAGCTAGTGTTTTTATGGCTTTAGAAAGAGAGATTCCCGCTTTTAACATTACTCCCAGATGTTGAACAAAAAACAACCTTTCTTTTAAAGGAACCTTTGATAGAGTTAAAAGAAAATCGTCAATTTTATTGACTAAAGTTCTTTTATCAACTTTTTCTTCTTCAGAATCAGAGTTTTCTAATTGTTCGTTTGAAAAATTAACAGACATAATTATTCTTTGGTAACACGCATTACTTCTTCTATTGTTGTAATGCCATTTTTAGCTTTAATAAAACCATCTTCGGCAATAGTGAGCATTCCTTTTTTGATGGCAGCAGCATTAATATCATGGGTACTGGCATTTTTAAGCATTAAACTTGAAATTTCTTCGGAATTTTCTAATATTTCATATATACCAATACGACCCTTATATCCGGTATTATTGCATCTTTTACATCCTTTTCCTTTATAAAATAGTAAAGATTCTAATCCTTTTTTAGCATCTAATATACTTTTTTCTTTTTCCATTGTTTTTAAAATACTTTCTATATTAAGTTGTTTTTTTAATTCTTCAATCATTTCTTTGTCTAAATTGTAACTTTGAATACAATGAGGACATATTTTTCTTACCAAACGTTGAGCAACAATAATATTAACTGTACTAGCGATTAAGAAAGTTGGAACTCCCATTTCAGAAAGACGAGGCATCGTGGCAGCAGCACTATTGGTATGAATTGTAGAAAGTACTAAATGTCCAGTCATAGCGGCATGTACGGCAATTTCCGCAGTTTCTTGATCTCTAATCTCTCCAACCATAATAATATCAGGATCTTGTCTAAGGAAAGCTCTTAAACCGGCAGCAAAAGTATAGCCGATTTTTGATTGAACTTGGGACTGATTAACATGAGGCATTCTGTATTCTATAGGATCTTCAACAGTAGATATATTTACTTCCGGAGTATTTAAAATATTAAGAACCGTGTAGAGAGTAGTGGTTTTTCCTGATCCGGTTGGTCCGGTTACTAAAATAATCCCATGTGGTTTTTTAATATTCCTTTTTAAAACTTCAAGAGGCTGTTTTTGTAATCCCAGTTGTTCTAAACTTAAAACCTGAGCTTTTTCATTTAAGAGACGTAAAACTATTTTTTCCCCATCAAAAGTAGGAATAATAGATACACGGAAAGCTACTTTATATTCATCGGTAGCAATTTTAAACCTTCCATCTTGGGGGAGACGATGTTCATCTACTTTTAAATTTGCTAATATTTTAATTCTAGCTATGATTCCGGATTGAACTGTTTTTGGCAAAACCATAACATTTTTTAATATTCCGTCTATTCTATATCTAACGGTAACATTTTTCTCTTCTGGTTCAATATGGATATCACTAGCTTCCTCGATAATAGAATATTCTAAAAGAGTATTAACAATTCGGACTACCGGCAAGTCTGCTGCTAATTTTTTAAGATTTCCGGGACCTTCTTCTTCTCCATCTTTCTTTTTATCAAGATAGTTAAATTCCGCCTTTAAACTTTTATGATATTGTTTTAAAGTATCGTTAATATTATCCGGAGAACTTAAATATAACTTTACTTTTAAATTTGTTTTCTTTTCAATAAATTCAAATATTTCTAAATCATGAGGGTTGAGAGTTGCAATTTTAATTTCTTTATCATCAGCATCAAAAGAAATAATTTGATGACTGGTGGCTATTGGTTCTGGAACAAGAAAAAGAATATCTTTTCTTATTGTTTGATTTTTTAAATCTATGTATGGTATTTTAAAATAGTTAGCTGCTGCTTCATAAAGAACTGTTGAAGATATTATTTTTTTTTCTATCAAAAAACTTTCTATTTTTTTCCCTTTGGCTTTTGCTTCATCTGCTAGTTTATTATACCTATCTTCGTTTAAAATATCAGCATTAAGTAGAATTTTTTTAAGTATTTCTTTTTTAAACATAAAAAATTATCAACAAGTTGATGAAATATTATTATAATTATAACATAAATTTGTAAATTATGGAAAATAAGTGTTAGAATAATATTATAGACTTATTTAACTTTTTAAAAATATATGTTAAAGTTTTAAGGGAGGCTTTAGTTCAAAAACTATGCTGAATTTTTCTAAATTTATTAATGATTTTTATCTCTTTAAAAATAAGGTTAGATTTCAATTTTCCCAATTTTTTAGAGGATGGGCCGGAAAAATATATTTAATTAGTTTTTTTATAGTTAATATATTAGAGTGGCTTTTGTCTTTTTATATTAATAAAGAGAGTGAAGGAAGTCGCATTGCTCTTCATTATACCGTTGATTTTGGTATTGATTATTATGATTTTGCATTTAAGATATATATTTTACCTTTTCTTGGAATGATGATATTTATTATTAATTTTTCACTTTTACTTTCTCTCTTTCAGCATAAAGCGCGTAGTTTTATTTTTCATCTTTTATTGTCAATAATTGTATTTGCAAATATTATTTTACTTGCAGCTTTAATATCAATTTATTTAGTTAATTTTAGATAAGTATGCCTAGTATTCAAATTATAAGAATTTTGTTTTTAACTTTTTTGTCTTTTGTTTTTGCAATTTTATGGACGCCTCTTTTAAGTTATTTTCTTTATAAATATAAATTAGGAAAAACAATTAGAAATAATGGAAGTACTCCAATTTTTACTAAGTTGCATGCTCATAAATCCGGGACTCCGACTATGGGAGGTATTTTGATTTGGATGACTGTTTTTATTTTTAGTTTAACATTTTTTTATTTATCTAAGTTTTTGCCTTTTATTTTTTTCAAAAATCTAAATTTTTTGAGTAGGAGTGAGACTTTTTTACCTTTAGGGGCTTTGATAATTACAGCTTTAGTTGGTTTATTTGATGATTGGCTTGATGTAAGAGGTAAGGGAGTTATGGGGGGAGGAGGGCTTACGGTTACTTATCGTCTTTTAGTTTATAGTCTTATTGCTTTTGTTGGAGCTATGTGGTTTTATTTTAAATTAGATTGGACTGTCTTGCATATTCCTTTTTTTGGAAGTGTTGAAATCGGTTGGTGGTATATTCCTTTTTTTATTTTTGTAATTATTGCTTCGGCTTTTTCGGTAAATGAAGCTGATGGTTTAGATGGATTGGCTGGAGGTATTTTATTATTTGCTTTTGCTTCGTATGGAGTAATTTCTTTTTCTTTGGGGCGCTATGATTTAGCTGCTTTTTGTGGAGTAATTATGGGTTCTTTAATGGCATTCCTTTGGTTTAATATTAATCCGGCTCGTTTTTTTATGGGAGATACCGGAGCAATGAGTTTAGGCGTTACTTTAGGAATCATCGCTATGCTCACGAATTATGCTCTTTTATTGCCAATTATAGCATTTTTACTTGCTACTGAATCTCTTTCTGTTATTCTGCAAGTTTTATCTAAAAAGCTACGAAAAGGTAAAAAAATATTTCTTTCTGCACCTTTGCATCATCATTTTCAAGGTAAAGGTTGGACGGAACCAAAAGTAGTAATGCGTTTTTGGATTATTGCGGGGATTAGTTCTAGTTTAGGATTAGTATTATTTTTTCTAGATAAAGCTTTATAAAAATGAATTTAAGAAAAATTAAAAGATTTTTATATCAATCAAATTTTAAAAAAGGAGATAAAGCTCTACAATTTGTATTAGGAGTGGTTTTAGTTTTTGGTTTAATTAGTTTGGCTAGTGCCTCTTCTGTTGTTTCTTATGATAAATTTGATGGAGATGCTTATCGTTATTTTAAAAGGCAACTTTTTGGTTTAGTTTTAGGATTAATTGCTTATTTTATATTATCTAAAATTGATTATCATGTTTGGAGAAAATATGCTTTAGGATTTCTAATTTTTTCCGTTTTTTTATTAATTTTAGTTTTTATTCCCGGTTTAAGTACTCGTTATGGTAGTGCTCGGAGTTGGATTAGTATTTTTGGTTTTTCTTTACAACCGTCTGAATTTGTAAAACTATCATTTTTATTATATTTAGCAGCTTGGTTAGAAGCTAAAAAAAGTAATTTATCAGATTTAAATGAAGGAATAGGTCCTTTTATTATTGTTCTTGGTGTTATTGGAGGATTGATGATAATGCAGCCGGATATTGGAACATTATCTATAATTACTATAGTATCTTTAATAGTTTATTTTGTGGGAGGGGGAAAAAAGACTCATATTTTTGGAATTATTTTTGTTGGAATTTTTCTTTTTGTGATTATGCTTCATTTTAAATCTTATCAAAGGAATAGATTAAAATGTTATTCCGACCCAAATTTTAGTGCCAATGATATTTGTTATCAAATCAACCAATCCTTAATTGCGGTTGGTTCAGGGGGAATTTTAGGCAGAGGACTAGGGGAGAGCCGTCAAAAATATATGTATTTACCAGAAGTGAGCGGAGATTCTATTTTTGCAATTATTTCGGAAGAAATGGGTTTTTTAGTAAGCTCTGTTTTGATTTTTCTTTTTTTAATAATTTTTTATAGGGGATATAGGATTGCTCTTTTAGCTCCTGATGATTTTGGAAGAATTTTAGCTATTGGTATTGTATCTTGGATTAGTATTCAGGCTTTTATAAATATCGGGGGAATTATTAATTTTATACCTATGACTGGAGTTCCTCTTCCTTTAGTTAGTTATGGGGGATCTGCTATTCTTTCTGTTTTAAGTGCTTTTGGAATTTTAATTAATATAAGTTCGCAAAAAGTAATTCGTAAGTAGAGTTTAGATTTATTTTTATGCCAAAAACGAAAAAAATATTATTTAGTGGAGGAGGAACTTTAGGTTCGGTAAGCCCACTTTTAGCTATTTATGATGTTTTAAAAGAAGAAAAGATTTATAGTTTTTTATGGGTGGGTACTTCTAGTGGTCCAGAAAAAAATGTTATAAAAAAAGAGGGGATTAAGTTTATTGAAATGAAAGGTGGAAAATTGAGGCGCTATTTTAGTTTGCTAAATTTCTTTGATATTTTTAAAATTATTTCTGATTTTTTTAAATCTGTATCTTTAATTAAAAAAGAAAAACCGGATTTAATTATTAGTGCCGGATCTTTTGTAAGCGTTCCTTTAGTTTGGGCGGCTTTTTTATTTAGAGTTAATATATTAATTCATCAACTAGATTTTCGTCCCGGTTTGGCTAATAAATTAATGGCTCCTTTTGCTAAAAAGATTACAGTTAGTTTTAAAAAATCATTAAAGGATTATGGAAAGAAAGCGTATTTTACGGGGATTCCCTTAAGGAGGAATTTTTTAAATAATTACCAGAAAGAAAATTTAAAGGAGGAATTAAATTTAAATATAAATTTACCTTTAGTTTTAGTTGTTGGTGGAGGGACGGGAGCGGAAAAAATAAATGAAATGATTTTTGAGATTGCTCCTACTTTAATAAAAAAAACAAATGTAATACATGTTTGTGGAAAAAATAAAATAAAGAAAGTTTCTAGGGAACTTGAAGAAAATTATCATCAATATGAATTTTTAAACCCAAATTTAATGGCAGAATATTTAAAAAAAGCTGACTTGGTAATTTCTCGGGCTGGTTTGGGTTTTTTAAGCGAATTAGCTTATTTAAAAAAGGCCAGCATTATTATTCCTTTACCTAATTCACATCAAGAAGATAATGTTCAAGTATTAATTGAGAGACAAGCAGCTTTAGTTTTTTATGAAAAAAATTTAAGCACTTTTATTTTAAGTCAAGAAATTGAAGAGCTTTTGAATAACAAAGAAAAAAGGATGAGATTGGGGGAAAATATAAAAGAAAGTATTAAAAGTGGAGAAGATTCGGTTTCTGATATTATTAAGATTATTAAAGAAATTATATGAATGAAAATAAAAAAATATATATGATTGGCATCAAGGGGGTGGGAATGACTATGTTGGCTGAATATTTACATCAAGACGGATATGATGTTAGTGGTTCAGACACGGAAGAAAAATTTATGACCGATAAGATTTTAGATAAAAATAAAATTAAATATTACGAGGGATTTGATGAAAAAAATATTCCTAAAGATGTTTCTTTAATTGTATATTCAAGTTCTTATACTAAAAAAACAAATCCGGAATTAAAAAAAGCATTAGAGGGAAAAATAAAAGTTTTAAATTATGCTGAAGCTTTGGCTCAAGTTTTTAATAGAAAATATGGGATTTCAGTTGTTGGTTCTCATGGAAAAACAACGACTACGGCTTTTTTAGCTTATATTTTAGAGAAATCCGGTTTAAGTCCGAGCGCTATGGTTGGAGCACATGTCCCGCAATTCAAAGGAGCTTCTCTTTATGGAAAATCAAATTATTTAATTATAGAAGCGGATGAATACCAAAATAAATTACAATATTTTTTACCTCAAGCGGTTTTATTAAACAACATAGATTATGATCACCCTGATTTTTTTCCGAACAGAGAAGCTTATCTTCAGGTTTTTTTAGATTATATTAAAAAAATCCCCAAGAAAGGATTTCTAATTGCTAATTTTGATGATTCTTTAATTAAAAAATATGCTCCAGTAAACACCAAGGCACGTTTAATTACTTATGCAATAGATGAGCCGGCTGATTATCTGGCTTATGATATTTCAGAATATGGAGATGGGAAAAATTATCATCAAATTTTTAAAGTTAAATTAGGTTCGTCTTTTTTTGAAGACGAAGAGGAGGATTTAAAAGAACAAGATTTAGGAGAATTTAAAATTAAATTATTTGGTCGTCATAATATTTATAATGCTTTAGCGGTTATTGCTGGCGCTCTGGAACTCGGAGTTGATTTAGTCTTAATTAGAAAATATTTAAGTGAATTTGAAGGAACAGCTAGAAGAATGGAGTTTATGGGTGAATTTAAGGGGGCTTTAATTATGGATGATTATGCTCATCATCCTAGTGAAATAAAAACTACTTTAAAAGGCATTAAAAAAGCATATCCACAGAAAAATTTAATTGTTGTTTTTCATCCTCATACTTTTACTCGCACTAAAGCTTTATTTGATGATTTCGTAAAATCTTTTAAGGAGGTAGACGAACTTATTGTTTTAGATATATATGGTTCAGCAAGAGAAAAACAAGGAGGAGTGCATTCTAAAGATTTAGCTCAAGCTATAAAAGAAGGAGATTTTTCTCCAAAAGAAGTTAATTATATTTCCTCTCTTCAATTTGCGGAAGAATATTTAAGAAAAAATATTTCTCGTGGCGATTTGGTTTTACTCTTGGGAGCTGGTGATGTTTTTCGTATTGGAGAAAATCTTGTGAAAAATTAAAAGAGTTTAGCTTCTTAAAATTGATAATTAAAAGAGATTATAGTATAATATATTTAATAATATTTATTTAATTTGAAATGCTTCATAATAATTTAGCACTTTATAGCTTAAAGATAGTTGCAGAAATTATTCGGGATATTTTTTATTTTCCTCTTTGGTGGTATGGAAGAGGTTTTTTTAATTTTACTTTAAAAGTAATTGGTTTTGTAAAAAATCAAGAAAAATCTTTAGCTCTTTTTGTTTGGATTAAAAATATTTTTAAGCCCATGTATGGGCAATCTGATTGGCAGGGTATTTTAGTGAGCATTTTTATGCGCATCATTCAGATTATTTTTAGATCTATTGTTATGCTTGTTGTTCTTCTTATCGCTTTAATTATGATTTTGATTTGGCTTATTTTGCCATTTTTAACTATTTACGAAATTATTTTTCAACTAATGTAATATGGAGAGGGAAAAAGAAAAGAAAAAGAAAGAAGAGTTTATAATTTGTCCTAAGTGCGGAGGGTTAGGAAAAAATAAATTAGGAGCAGATTGTCTTTATTGTCGAGGGAAAGGGCTCGGTATATTTTTTAATTATTATTTTTTATATTTTGGAAAAAGATTAGGAACAGCTGTTATTGCGCTTAACCATTTAAGAAAAAAAATTCATCTTCTTGTTAATCTAGTGGCTTTTTTTATTGGTTTTTCCGGTTTAATTTCAATTGGTTTTTGGATTTATGAAGTAAGTTTAAACGCTACCAAACTTAAACTTTTTGCTTTTTGGCGTTATCAAAATATTTTTATTTTGATATTTTGGATAAGTTTAATAGCGGATATGTTTATCTATTATCGTTTGAGTGAGGAAGAAAGATTGAGGAGTAAAATTAAATCTTTAACTTATTCTTCTAAAAATAAATTTTTAAACTTTCCTCAAGACTGGGAAAGTTTAAATTCTTCAAATTTTAAAAAAATAGATGTTAGTAAGGCATATTCGGAGAAATCTTTAAAGATTTTAGAAGATAGTTTTGAATTAGCTAAGAAATTAGAACATAAAGAAATAGATCCTTTGCACATATTTTTTATTTCTCTTAAAGACAGAGAAGTCGCTGCCTGTTTTTCTCGTTTAAATATTAACGCGGAAAAACTTATTAAAAAGATTAAAGAACATATTGTCATGCTCCCGCAAGGAAAAACCAAAATTGATTTTTCTTTAGAATCTAAAAAAATGTTAATTAATGCTTATATGGGAGCTTATAATTTTGGACAAAAAATTGTTTCACCAAAAAATTTTATTATTCCTATTTTAGAAACAAAAACTATTTTGAGAGAAATTCTTTATGATTTTGGTGTTGATAGTGATAAAATATTTAATGTTATTTTATGGTTTGTAATAAATGAAAAACAAATAGAAAATTATAAAGTTTTTAAAAAACAGGCTCGTTTTAAACCGAGTAGTAATATGGATAGAGCATATACGGCGGTGGCTACTCCGATTTTGAATAGCATGGCTTATGATTTAACTTTGGCCGCTAAGTGGGGGCGTTTAGAATATTGTGTAGCTCGAGAAAAAGAAATAGAAAAAATATGGCAATTTTTAGAAAGTGGAGATAAGGGGATTCTTTTAGTAGGGGAAGAAGGTGTTGGTAAAAATACTTTAATTAGTGGAATAGCACAATTAATGGTAAAAGAAGATGTTCCTAAATTTTTAAAAGATAAAAGGTTATTGGAATTGGATGCTGCACGTTTAATTAGTGGAGCTTCTCCGGCAGAGGCACAAGGAAGAATGATGGCTATAATTAATGAAATAGTTAGAGCAGGTAATATAATTTTATATATTAAGGATATTCAAAATTTAATTGGAATATCAAGCGGAGCAGAAGAGAGTTTAGATTTGTCAGAAGTTTTATCTTCAGCTTTAGAAAGAAAAAGTATTTATTGTTTTGCTTCAGCAACAAACAAAAATTACATTAAATATATTGAGGGAAAATCTTTAGGATTAAGTATGGCTAAGTTGAAAGTGGAAGAGCCTCAAGGAAATCAAGCTATTCAAATTATTGAAAGTAAAATTGGATATTTTGAGGGAAAATATAAGGTTTATTTTTCTTATAATGCCATAGAAACTGTCATTGAATTAAGTGAAAAATTTATTCATGATAAGTATTTACCGGAAAAGGCGGTAAAAATATTGGAAAGAGTTGCAGTACAGGTCGCAAAAGAAAGAGGGAATAATGCCCTTGTTTCAAAAGAAGATATTGCTAGAGTAATAGGAGAAATGACCGGAATTCCGGCTACAAAAATAAGTGAAACTGAAAGTCAACAACTTTTAAAATTAGAGGAAAGAATTCATGAACGAATGGTTAATCAAAAAGAGGCGGTAAAGATGGTCTCGGCCGCTTTAAGACGAGCCAGAACTGAATTAAGAAAAACCAGTAGACCTATTTCTAATTTTTTATTTTTAGGTCCAACCGGAGTTGGAAAAACAGAATTGGCTAAGTCTGTTTCTCAAATCTATTTTGGAGATGAGGAATATATGATTAGAGTGGACATGAGTGAATATCAGCATCCGGATAGTATAAAAAAAATGATTGGAGATGCTTCCGGGGTAAAAGGATATTTAACGGAAAAGGTAAGAAAATCTCCTTTTTCTCTAGTGCTTTTAGATGAGATTGAAAAAGCTCATCCGGATATTTTAAATTTATTTTTACAAGTTATGGATGATGGTCGTTTAACTGACGGGGAAGGACGAACTATTGATTTTACCAATAGTATAATTATAGCCACTTCTAATGCTGGAGCACATTTTATTCAAGATGAAATACTAAAAGGAACAAAAATAGAAAAAATAAAAACAGGATTAATTAATGAACATTTAAATCAGATAATGCGCCCAGAATTAATTAATCGTTTTGATGGAGTTATTGTTTTTTCTCCTTTAAGTCGAGAAAATGTTGTTGATATTTGTAAATTAATGTTAAAGGGTATTGCTAAACTTTTAGAGGAAAAGGGAATTAATTTTGAGGCTGAAGAAGATGGAGTAAGAATTTTAGCAGAACTTGGCTTTGATCCTAAGTTTGGAGCTAGGCCACTAAGGAGATTATTACAGGACAAAGTTGAGAATGCTATTGCTAATAAAATTTTAGAGGGAACTTTAAAAAGAAGAGACACAGTAGTTATTGATGAAAAAGGAAATGTGCAAGTAAGAAA
>Ga0256913_10001967_pt1 | contig 10446 bp, 11 predicted proteins | sample Axial_MatmetaG_FD_185970 | JGI IMG/M metagenome (GOLD analysis project Ga0256913, IMG submission 185970) | Deep-sea worm associated microbial mat communities from Axial Seamount, Juan de Fuca Ridge, Pacific Ocean - Axial_Mat | ecosystem: Environmental > Aquatic > Marine > Oceanic > Microbial...
CTTCTGGTTATAACGCCGGTTGTGGTAACTTTACAGGTAATCCTAATAGTGACTATGTATCTCTAGATGGTACAACATGGGAACATTTAGGTGACTATGGCCTTTCTTATTCTTGGAATTTAGGAGCTTATGTTGAAGCTGCTAAAGGAGCTTATGTTGCTCTTCCTGGTATAGTAGACAATGCTACATATTCTGATAACAAAGCTACTTTCGCTGCCGGTAATTTACCTGCCTCTCCAAATGCTGTTGATCCTACTGCCGGTGTAACTGAGCTTATGGGATACAATGTATACAGAGATGGTGAACAAGTAAATACTGACTTAGTTACAGAAACTACTTATGCTGATGTAACTGGTGTTGCTGGTTATTTCTGCTACAAAGTAACTGCTGTTTACAGCGTTTGTGGTGAGTCTGACTTCTCTAATGAAGCATGTGTTGATGTAGCTGCCGGTGTAAACGATGTAGAGAACAACGTTTCTGTATATCCTAACCCTGCTACTGATTTCGTAATGGTTGAAGCTAACAGCAACATCCGTTCTATCGAAATTACTAACTATATGGGACAAGTTGTTAGCTCTTTGAAAGAAGTTGAAACAACTCAAACTCGTATTGAAACTTCAAGCCTAAGCGCTGGTGTTTACTTCGTAGAAGTAGAGACAGAAGCAGGTATTGAAAAAGTAAGAATCGTTATTTCAGAATAATCTGAATTTAGATATTACTCAAAAAAGGCTCGCCATTTGGCGAGCCTTTTTTATTGAATAGCATTTATATTTTATTTAATAAATTTTAATTTCTGATAAATTTTACTTTAGCTATTTTTGCAAAAAAATATCTATGTCTATAGTCGTTATTTTATTAATTGCCGCATTGGCATTTTATTTGTTTTCAGGTAATAAATCAATTGGGCAAAAAACCACATCAAAGGCTAATAATCAGTCTTCTCCCGCTAATGGAAGTCATATAAAGTCTAGTAGTTATGGCAAATGGGTTGGTGGAGGTCTTGGATGGGCTTTTGGTGGGCCAATAGGCGCTTTGGTGGGTTATATGTTTGGGAGTATGTTTGATGGCGGCTCTTCTCAGCAAGGAGGACATCAACAACATCCTTATCAATCTGGTACAGGTACACAAAGAGGCGACTTTAGCATGAGCCTATTGGTGCTTTCTGCTGCGGTTATGAAAGCTGATGGCATAGTAAAAAAATCGGAGTTAGAGTATGTAAAGAAATTTTTTGCGCAGAATTTTGGACAAGAGAAAACCAGTCAGCTCATGCTTGTTTTGCGCGAGCTATTGAAGAAGGAGATCAATATTCAAGAAGTGAGTGTTCAGATAGCTAGTTTTATGGATTATTCTGGGCGTCTGCAATTACTACACTTCCTCTTTGGAATTGCTTTAGCCGATGGTTTTATTGATGCAAGCGAAACAGGCACCATCCAAAGCATCTCTAATTTTATGCGCATTTCATCTAGTGATTTTCAATCAGTTAAAGCCATGTTTGTTAAGGATACAAGCAGTGCCTATAAAATTCTTGAAATCTCTGCTGATGCTACTGATGAGGAGGTGAAAAAAGCTTATAAAAAAATGGCTATTAAATATCACCCGGATAAAGTAAGTCATTTAGGAGATGATGTGCGAAAAGCAGCCGAGGAGAAATTTCAAAAAATGAATGCTGCTTTTGAAGAAATCAAAAAAGAAAGAGGCATACACTAGATTAAGGGTATAAAACATATGGATTTAGAGCATTATCAAACCAAAGCTAAGGATTCTTATAAAGCTAATAAAAAGCTGGTTCAAAGCCTGAAAAAGAAAAAGCCAAAGGATTTAGATCAAGTGACTTTGCAACTACATCAAGAAGCCTTTGAGCATATTGATTGTTTGGATTGTGCCAATTGTTGCAAATCTATCAGCCCTGTAGTTACCGACAAAGATATACAGCGTATCGCCAAGCATTTAAAAACCAAACCTAGTTTGTTTGTGGATGCCTATCTATTCTTGGATGAGGAAAATGATTATGTTTTTAAACAACAGCCATGTCCTTTTTTAGGGGCTGATAATTATTGTAGTATATATGTCGTTCGGCCCAAAGCCTGTGCTGAATATCCTCATACCGATAGGAATAAATTCCGGCAGCTTTTACCATTGAGTTTAAAAAATACAATCATCTGCCCCGCCGTTTATGAAGTCTTTGAAGGCTTGAATAAGCATTATTCCAGATAGTAAGTGTTTTCCTATTAAAATCTAAATGTTAATCCTAGTGAGGGCATAATGGGAAGTTGGTTTACTACCTCATGTTTATAAATATTTACATAAAACACATTCTCTCTATTCATGATATTTGTGATACTGAAATTTGTTTCTAAAGTAGAATGGTCACCAATCTCAAAAGTCTTTTTTAAGGATAAATCTACTCTGTGATAGTTAGGTAGTCTCCTGCTGTTATAGTCTCCATATAAAAAGCTCATATCGCCATTGGTAGTGGTATAATCTTGATTAATGCCTCCTTCAAATCCAATTTGTTCATAGTTACCCGCTAAAGGGGAGAACGGGAATCCGGAGCCAAAGTTATATCTCAAACTTACCTCCCAATCATAAGCGCCTCCAAGTTTTAAGCTGGTGAGAAAGTTGATATTATGTCGACGATCAAAGTGTGGGTGGTAAGTCATCACAGGGTCGGTACGTTCCACATAGCCTAATGAATAAACCGCCCAGACAAATAGACGGTCGTAGTCATATTTTAAAGAGAAGTCAACACCTTTAGCATTTCCTTTTTCCACAATGAAATCAAGTTTTAGTTCGTCGGGAACACCTTGAGTGGTACTGTTATAGATTTTATTTCTATTTAGATTCGAGAGTTGGCTAAAGTTCTTATAATAACCTTCAACTTAAGGGTTAGTTGATTGCTTAAATCGTATTCGAAGCCAAAGATGAGATGTTGTGCCTTTTGAAGTTTGTCGCTTACATCGCGGCCTTCAAAAGTGTCGGGAATACTCTCCGGGCCGGCTAAGAAACCATAGAATAGATTCACCACATCTCTATCTGATGTAGCAGCAATTAAGTTTTGAGTATACATTCCCGCAGCAAGTTTGAATCGCAATCTGTCGGTGGCTTTGTATTTGACAGCCAGGCGAGGCTCAGGCGAGGCTGTGCTCAGACTGGGATAGAGTTGTAATCGGAAACTAGGTTCAATAATCCAATTTCCTGTGGACCATTTGTATTTGGCATAGGCGCCAAACTCGGTAGTGTTCTGTTTGTCTAAAACTTCTCTTTTTGCTTCATTATAAAATGAATATTCGGTAGTAAAAGCTAGGGCTTCAAAGCCAAAACGTAATTCATTTACGCCTAAGAAATAGGTAAAATTAAAGCCCATATTAAAGTCGTTGATAGAAGACTGCCGAGGAGTTGCCTGGTCTTCAGTTAATTGTATATGGTAATTACTATAAGAAGTATGGCCTTCTATTAATACGGAGGAGGAGGAAGGAATAATTAAAATATTAGCACCGCCACCATAGTTTTTCCATTGGAAGTTTGCTAAGGATTTATAATTGTCTACCTGATCATTGAAACCAAAACCAAAAAGATTTAGCTTGGAACCGCTACCCCAATTGATGGATGCTTTTCCATATAAATCTAAATAGGTAAAGGGAAGGCCGTCATCATCAACATATTTGTATAAATTTTGTGAAGTTTTGTCTAAGTAGGAATTTTTTGCGGAAAGGATAAAGGATGAGCTACCGCTGCCATTTTCAGTTTGTTTTTTCAAAGGGCCTTCTAATAATATACCTGCTCCAAAGGTGGAAGCAGTCAATTTTCCTGAAAGTCTTTTCTTATTTCCGTCACGGGTCGTAATGTCCATAATAGAGGATATCCTCCCCCCATATTCAGCACCAAAACCACCTGTATAGATATCTGCATTTCTTAAGATGTCTGTTTCAAAGACAGAGAATAAACCAATGGAGTGAAAAGGATTATAGATGACCATGCCATCTAAAAGAACTTTGTTTTGAATGGGAGAACCACCTCGTATATAGAGCTGGCCTCCTTGGTCACCAGTAAATACAACTCCGGGAAGAATTTGTAGGTATTGTGCCAAATCAGCTTGTCCACCCACACTTGGAATTTGTGAGATCTGTTTGGGAGTTACTTTCGTGACGGATATCTTAGTGTCCGTTTTTAGTGATTGCCTCTCCGCTGAAACATATACAGTCTTTAAATCAATGCTGGCCTCATTGATAAAATATTTTTTTGACAATAAATCATCTTTATTTAAATGAATGGGCTCTCTGATAGTATCGTAGCCAATGGAAGTGGCAATTAAAGTATAATCACCGGCAGGTAGTTTGTTTATTACAAAATAGCCATTTAAATCAGTGGACGTACCAAAGGTAGTGCCCTCTAAGTATACATTAATATATATGGCTGGTTCGCCCGTTGTTTTTTCATAAACAAAGCCTTTAACTCCTGCATCTTGAGCAAAAGAGAATATAGCTACTAATAAAAATAGAAGGCTAAATACTAAATGTTTCTTCATACAAATTAATATTTTGCTGAATCATCAGCATTGGTAATAATGGTAAAACTTGTGTATTTATCGGAGAAATCAGATTCATCTGATAAACGAAAGACCAAAAGTAGTATATTTTCCAAAGCATTAAATGTTTTTAGGGGTAAAAATAATTTTTAGACAACCAATTAATATAATCATGTCTATAAAGTATATATAATTGATAAATAATAAAAAAATTAAAGCTATGAAACGATTACTTTTTTTAATGTTGAGTTTGGTATTTGCCTTTCAAACTTATGCAGAAAATTTGAATGTTACTGGACAGGTGAATGATGTAAATGGTGCTGTTGTCGTCAATCATATGGTGATGATTACATCTCTTGATTCTATATCGGGATTTACTTATTCCAATATGGTATTTACAAACGATGCCGGTGAATTTGCTGAACTCATTGATTTGCCTGCTGACATAAGCCAAGGTGAAGTAGTAGTCTCAACTGAGAGTTGTGACGGAGTGTTAATAGAGTCGCAATTTTTTTACCCCGGCAATTATGAGTTGTATTTCTCTTTTGAGATTTGTAGTGATAGCGCCGGCGGAGGAAACGATACAATAACAGATTGCGAAAACTTCTTTTACTATGATGTGAATGGTCTGGTAGCAAACTTTAACGGTATGGTGTATCCCGAAGATGAGGAAGCCACCTATAGCTGGTCTTTTGGCGATGGTACTTCCGGTGATGGAGCCCTTATCTCGCATGAGTATGCAGCTGAAGGTGAGTATACTGTCACTCTTTATACCGAGTCGGATGAAGATTGTAGTGCAAGTTCTATGCAGTTGGTTTGGATTGCAAATGACACTTCCGGTGGGAATGATAGCACCATCTATTGTGAAAACTATTTTTACTATGATGTGGAAGAGCAAACAGCCAGTTTCTTTGGGCAGGTAATACCTGAAAGCGATGATGCCATTTATGTCTGGGATTTTGGTGATGGTACTACCGGTGATGGGGAAGAAATAAGTCATGATTATGCAGAAGACGGGCTTTATTTTGTTGCTCTAACTACAATTACCGGCGATTGCAACGCTGTTTCTTATCAAGAAGTGAGAATAGGTGATGACTCTATTCCTGAAGATTGTGCAAACTACTTTGAATATCAGGTTAATGACCTTAGTGTTGCCTTTGAAGGTTGGGCCATAGGTAATGATGAAGATGCTGATTTCTACTGGGATTTCGGTGATGGAAATAATGGTGAAGGTGGAAACATCAGTCATGTTTATGGAGAAGCCGGATTATACATCGTTACGCTCACTACAGTAGCGGGAGACAGCTGTACTGCTATTAGCTCTTTACCGGTTGAAGTGGGTGATGCTGTTGGTGGCCAAACCGTTTTTGGAAGCGTTTTTGCCAATAGTCAACCTTTAGATTATGGTCAAGTTATAATGTTCTCAGCAGATTTGGATAGTAATGATTATTATGTGGTTAGAATTGCTGATGTAGACTCTCTTGGCCTTTATTATTTCGACAATGTTCCTGATGGCGATTATTTGATCCTATGCTTTCCTGATCCTATGTCCAATTACTTCGATACTTACCTACCTACTTATTATGGCGATGTGATTTTCTGGGAAAATGCAACACCTATTAGTCTTGGCAATGCAAACAACCCCTATAATATCCATTTGGTAAATGCACAAGGAGCAAATGCAGGTGATGGTGTAATCAATGGTGATATCGTTGGAGAAGGATTTAAAGATCAGTTGGATGAATCCGATATTAGCCTTTTCTTGCTCGACGAGAATAACAATCCACTTGAGATTACTTATAGCGAAATAAATAACACTTTTGATTTTAGTAATATCGCTTATGGAACCTATACGGTATATGCCGAAATTACCGGATTACCTACCGAAGCCGCTACGCTGACTTTGTCAGACGATAATCCAAGTGCTCAAATTACTATTCAAGTGGATGCCAATGGCGCAACAACCGGTTTAGGTAGTCAACCATCAGCTTTTGTTGAAGAGATAGGGAATGTATATCCAAACCCAGTTTTGCAACAAGCAAGTGTTCAACTTAAAATGAAAAAACAATCTTCTATCAGTATTTCCATATACAATCAGATTGGTCAATTAATACAAAGCAAAACCATTACTGCTCAAAGTGGCAGCTCTATTATTACGCTCTCCACCAATAAATTGACACATGGTGTTTATAGTTTGCAAATAGTGTCGGACGACGGAGCTTATTTCAATCAAAAATTCATTAAGTAAGATCGTAAATATATTTGCAATTCTCTTTGTTTAAACTTTTGTATTAAAAAAAAGCTGCTCTTTTTCAAGGGCAGCTTTCTTTATATGGGTTTCATTTTTTTATTATCCTGCTTGCATATTCTCTGCACCAGGCATTTGACCTGCTAGCTTTGACGGATCGTGAATCAACACAGGAATATGTTGAGGACAAATCCAATAATTTACTTGTTGATAGGCTAATTGTACCAAGGGTACTTCGTCTTGATTTCTTTTGCAAAAAACGCAAACTTGTTCTTTATTTTCCATAGGAGTTTATTTTTTTTGCAAATATGAGAATAATTTAAGTATTCTAATACCAAAAATAGGATTTCTGTTTATTTTATTTTGAAGTAGGTGGCAATAAGCGTAAAAAAATGTGTTGAAGTCAATAGCATTCTAGCCAAAAGTGATGATGGCATTGGCAAAGAAATTCCAAATAGTAACAACGCTTATTGCAAGGAGCTTGGAGAAATAGAAATTCCAGCGTAGTTTGCTGACTATAAGCCAAAGCACAAAGGTGTTGATAGCCAGTCCAAGGATGCTAATAACCATAAACTGAGAGTACTCCACAAGAATTTGCGGATCTTCGCTATGAAATGTCCATATTCTATTGAGAAAATAATTGGAGGATGCCGCTGCAAGAAAGCCGATGGCATTAGCGATATATTTTTGCACTTTAATTTTTTCTTTAAATAGAAAAGTGAAGCCAAAATCGATAAACAGGCCGGAAAAGCCTACCAATCCAAATTTGATAAATTTTCTTATAAAACTTTCGCTTAATTCAAATAATAGCATGCTTCTTTTAGTACATTTGTGGGCAAAGATACAAGATAATAATAGTTTTTATTAGCTTTGTATTTAAATTAAAACTTTAACTTATGAAGAATCTATTATTCAAAGTATTAACGATTATCGCATTTTCTCTTATTTCCGCTTTGAGCTACAGTCAATGTACGCCTGATCCTGATTGCACGGATCCGGAGGGTGATGGAGAATATTGTCCTACTCAATTTCCTAACGCTATAGAAGACGAATATTACGATCAAGTACTTACTATTATTGGGCCTTCAGAAGTTCAGGGAGTGCTTATTCACCATGTGGATTTAATATCCATAGGTAATATTCCTCCCGGGATGACCTACCAATGTCAGGACGATAATTGTAGTTTTTGGCCTGGTATAGCAAAATGCGTTAGCGTTTATGGGACACCGGCCATTGATTCGTGGGGAACCTATCATCTTCATCTAACTATAGAAGTGTTTATGGATGTGAATGGATATCCGGTTAGTTTAGGGCAGACAACTGATTCTTCCTCTGTTGTGACCATAGAACCACAATTGCATGGTGATTTTACGGTAAGTAATGCCGCACCAAATTTAATTTGTGAGCAATATCCCTTTATTGTGGAATATGTGGGTAATGCTACCGAAAATGCGACTTATAATTGGAGTTTCGGAGATCATATTAGCATTCTAAGTGGTGAAGGACAAGGCCCTTATGAGTTAACTTATGATGGTTCAGGTTACACAGGTTTAGATAGTATTTCTTTACAAGTTCAAGAAGCACCCTATACAAGCCCGGTGTTCACCAATGATTACTCTGTTGAAGTTTGTACTGCCACTGATGAAGTGAACAATTTAGATCATTTTGCAGTTAGTCCCAATCCTTTTAATAATCAGCTCACTGTTTATACTAACGATATTAGTACAACAAATATTTATATTTATAGTGTTGATGGTAAGTTGGTTTATCAAAAAGAGCTTAATAGAAGCGAAAACACTTTAGAGTTATCATCTCTCAACAAAGGAGTATATTTGGTGAATATGATCAATTCTAAGTATACAAAAACTGTCAAAATTCTTAAGCAATAATGCATCTTTTTTATACTCCAGATATAATTGGAGATACCTATCAAATGTCGGAAGAAGAATCCAAACATGCTAGTAGAGTATTACGCCTACAAATTGGTGATGAAGTAGTTTTGACAGATGGAAAAGGGAACTGGATGCCCTCAGAAATTGTGGATAACCATCCCAAGAGGTGTGTGTTGAAGATGAAAGAGAGGCTGAGCAATTATAAAAAGTTGGGTTATGACTTGCATATGGCTGTGGCTCCTACCAAAAACATCAATCGCTTTGAATGGTTTTTAGAAAAGGCCACTGAGATTGGTATTGCTCGAATTACTCCTATGTTAACAGCGCATTCCGAACGAAAAGAAGTAAAGCCACAGCGCTTGAATAAAGTCATCACTGCCGCTATGAAACAATCTTTAAAAGCTTGGCATCCTGTTTTAGATGGCATGACAAAATATAAAGATGTTATCAATCAGGATTTTGATGGGAAAAAATTTATTGCTTGGTGTGAGGCAGGAGAAGAAGAGCGTTTGGAGAAATATCTGACACCAAAAGAAAAGGCATTGATTTTGATAGGCCCTGAGGGAGGTTTTTCGATAGAAGAAGTAGAACAAGCTGAAGAAATTGGATTTCAAGCTGTTAGTATTTCTAAGTCGAGGCTCAGGACAGAAACCGCTGCACTTGTGGCATGTCATAGTGTGGCATTTATCAATCAAAATTAATAATAATGGCGAATTTTTTTAATATCATTAAGAGTGATATACCTGTATTGGTAGACTTTTCGGCAGAATGGTGTGGCCCTTGTAAGATGATGCCTCCTATTTTGAAACAAGTGAAAGATCAACTGGGCGAAAAGCTTCGCATCATCAAGATAGATGTGGATAAAAACCCGGCAATAGCCCAGAAATTACAAATTCGTAATGTGCCTACCATTGCGATTTATAAGGATGGGGTGCAGGTATTTAGGCAGGCGGGAGTTCTGCAAGCATCGCAGTTAATACCCATCATTCAGCAACATTTAATATAGAGTTATGAGGCATCCAAATCAATATTTAATCATCCTAATCTTGGGTATTTTGACAAGTAGCCTCGTCGCAGCTCAGAAACCTGTACAATTAGCTTTGTTGAAATATCATGGTGGTGGTGATTGGTATGCCAACCCCACTTCTCTCCCCAACTTAATTAATTTCTGTAATCAATATGTTCACACAGATTTGGATGCTGATTATGCCGTGGTGGAGCCTTCCAGCGAAGATGTTTTTTCACATCCTTTTATTCATATGACGGGTCATGGGAATGTGGTTTTTTCTCAGCAAGAGGCCGCTCAATTACGCAAATACCTCATTGGAGGTGGTTTTCTCCATATTGATGATAATTACGGGATGGACCCTTATATTCGGCCCGCTATGAAAATGGTTTTTCCTGAATTGGAGTTTGTGGAACTCTCGTTCGACCATCCCATTTATCATCAAAAGTATGAGTTCCCCAATGGTCTACCAAAGATACATAAGCATGATGGTAAGCCGGCACAGGGTTTTGGCTTGATATACAAAGGCAGACTGGTTTGCTTTTATAGTTATGACTGCGATTTAGGCGATGGCTGGGAAGACCAAGAAGTACATAATGATTCGGATGAAAAGAGATTGGAAGCCTTAAAAATGGGTGCCAATATAATTCAATATGTCTTTAGCCATTAATAATATTCTGACTCATATTCTCTGAAGAGGGTTTATAGCTTTATAAAAATGCCGATGCTACTCCTGCAAAAATAGCAGCAATAATGATCAATACATAAAAAGCTA
>Ga0256913_10001968_pt1 | contig 10444 bp, 10 predicted proteins | sample Axial_MatmetaG_FD_185970 | JGI IMG/M metagenome (GOLD analysis project Ga0256913, IMG submission 185970) | Deep-sea worm associated microbial mat communities from Axial Seamount, Juan de Fuca Ridge, Pacific Ocean - Axial_Mat | ecosystem: Environmental > Aquatic > Marine > Oceanic > Microbial...
AGAAGTATTAGTATCAATATTAAACAAGCATATTTTAGAAGTAGAAAAAAACAAAGCATTACCTGATGATAATTTTGCAGCATTTGGAGCAGAATTAACATATAGTGAAGTTTTAAAATCAATTTTGAAAAAAGTAGAATAGGGATAGTCTTTAATTTATTTTTAATATAAATTTAGGAACGTTTAGTCACGCAACCCAACCATTTATAGTGTAATTTTTATTATTTATAAACTATTATTTATCAACAACTTCAACTTCATCAATTATATAGAAATAGTTAAGTGTATCTTCTTTTTCAATATGACTTTTTTTAATAATCATATTTTTTTTAAACATAGGACTATCTATAACAAGTGATTCAAATTCCCCACCTTCTCCAGCAACATTTAATCCAATTTTATCACGAAGTTTTGTAAGTTTGTTTATATCAGTATGAGTAATTATTTTATTAAGCCACGAATCATCAAGTCCATCAGCAGCAACACTACTAAACATTATTTTAAATCCAGAATCAATGAGTTCCCTCATTTCTTCTTCTTGATTTTTATGCCATAGAGGAGAAAATATTTTTAGTCCAATTTCATCAGCTACTTTTTCAATACGCTCACGTTGATAATGTGAGAATAATGCCCCAGTAACAATCCCATCAATTTTAAATTTTTTCTTTGCATTAACTAAAAGTTTTTTCATATCTTCAAGTTCATCTTCTTTCTCTCCAATAGTCTCTTGAAATAAAATAGGTAACATCATAGCGTCTGCCTGAGATTGAGCAATGTCAATATTTGGAGTATGAAACATATATGAATATTTATTTCTACTTTTCATAGTAAGTAAACATTTTATTTTATAGTTGTGTTTTTCCATTAAATACCCAGCATATGCACCATCTTTACCGCCACTCCACATAATACCTAAGTTTAAATTTTGTTCATTTGAAAGAGAATTTAAATAATCAGCTTTATATTTAAATCCATTTTGTTTAGCTAGTTTTTGAATACCTCTGTCAAATTTACTTCCATATTGAGCTGCTTTTTTACGCCTCCAACTAAATTGTTTATCTATACCAATATCATCAGCAATATTACGTAAAATAACTTTTTTTTGATCAGCATGAATTTTATCATATTTGTTTGTCATTTTAAATTGTGCAGGAATTTTAAGTGCATATTTAACAAGTTTTTTATCCAAGAAGGGAAGGCGTAGTTCAATACTATTTGCCATAGTAATTACATCATCTCTATATAAATCTCGTTCATACATTTTTAATAATCCAGAGACACATTCTTTATTTACATTATCAGATTTTTCATGTCTTTCATATCCTGCAAATATTTCTTCACTTCCAAGTCCAGAGAATATTACCTTTACTCCATCTTTTTTAGCTTGTTCACATGCAATATAAAAAGGTAATGCAACCCCAACTTTTACAACATTAGTTGATTCAATTAATGGAATAATAGTTTTAATATAATTTTCAGTTTCTTTAATGGTAACTTTTGAAACTTTTAGTGGAACATCGTACATTTGTGCAAATTTTTCAGCATAAATTAAATCTTGAGCTTTCTCCATACCAATTTCATCAATTGCAGCAGTATAGCAAATAAAAGCTACACCATATTTTTTTAGCATATAAGCAATAAATACTGAATCAATTCCACCAGAAAATAATATACCAACTTTTTTTTCAGTAATTCGTTTTTTTATGGCATCTTCAATCAAACTAAATGTTTCTTTTTTAATATCATCAAGAGAAACATTCCACTCAGGCATAATTTCAAAAAACTTTCGATTAATATATTTCAATTTATTATTAGAAACATCATATTCAATTATTTTTCTAGGATTTAATTCGATAACATCATATATATTATTTTTAAGTAAAGCTTTTTTCTCAGAGCTAAAAGCAAAGAATCTTGAAAAACAAAACCACATTGGTTTTACTCCAAGTAAATCTCTAGCAATAATAGATTTCTTTAATTCTGGACTATAATAGCAAAAAGCAAAAACACCGTCAAGTTCTTCAACAATTTCAGAAATAAAACTAATACCTTTTTTATTTATTAATTTCAATATTAGTTCAGCATCATTTTTTGCATCTAGATTATATTTTGAATTTAATTCTTTCCAATTATAAATTTCACAGTTTGCAACAAGATATTTACCATCACATATTATTGGTTGATGAACTAAATCTACAATTGCATGTAAATTATGACCAATAGTGTTTTTAGAATTATTAATACATCCTTCAAAGCTAATGCTATCACTATTATCTAATCCACGATTTTTCATTATGTCTAAACCAGATTTTACAATATTTTTAGCATTTTCATGATTGAAAACTCCAATTATTCCACACATAATTAATATAACTCAAAATTAATTTAAAAAGGTTGTTAAAACAATTAAAATTATCTTGGAATATAGAAAATAGATAGAATTGAAATATTTATCCAGTTCTTTTAAATTTTTTTTCAATATCTGCAAAACTTAATCTTATAATAGTAGGCCTTCCATGTGGACAAGTGAAAGGTATTTCACATTTATCAAGTTGAGTCATTAACTTTGTCATACTTGAAAAAGTCATTTCTTTTCCAGCTTTTATTGACTTCCTACAAGAAAACCTTGTAATTTTCTCTTCAATTTCATTAACAAATTTTCGACTTTTTAGATTATCTTTAAGTTCTTCTATTAATTCTTCAATCAATACTTTAGAAGGTCGTTCAAAGATAAATGGAACACTTCGAACAATTACACTATTACTACCATATTCATCAATATCATAGCCAGTTTTAGTTAACATTTTTTTATTTGAAACCACAATTTGCATTTCTTCTGGACTTAATTCAAAAGTTAAAGGTTGTAATAATTCTTGACTTGTTACAGCTCCGTCTTTTAATTCATTCATTAATTTTTCATAGTTTACTCTTTCTTCTGCAGCATGTTGATCAACAATAATCATACCATTATTACTTTCAATAAGTATATATGTTTTATTTAATTGTCCAATAATTCTAAATTCACCCAAATGAGATGTGGTTACTTTTTGTGAAGTAACACTTTCTTTTAAGTTTTGAACTATTTTATTTACTTCTTTTTCTGCTACTTTATTTTCATAAATACTACCAATAGATTTAATTTCAATGTCAGCTTTTGTAGTAGAATCTTCTTCGAAATTAAGAGTTGATTGAACACCTGGCTCTGTCCTATATGTTTGTCTACTTTTTGCATTACCAGTACTCATATCAGAGTCGAGGAATAAATCATCTTCTACTAAGTTTTCTTTTATTATATTAGCAATTTTATCAAAAATATTTTCAGAATTATTAATTTTTACTATTTCTTTTCTAGGATGTACATTTACATCAACTCGTTTTTCGTCAATATTAATGTTCAATATATATACAGGTTCTTTCTCTAAAAAAATAGTACTATGGTAACCATCTTTTATAGCAATATTAATATCTTTTGATTTTATGTATCTCCCATTTAGAAATATAGTTTGACGTAGTTTATCATTTCTTGCAATATTTGGTTTTGCAATATAACCTTTTATTGAAAGTAGTTCATCATTGTGATTTATTTCAATCATATTTTTTGCTATATTAGTTCCATAAATAGATTGAATAGTATTTAACCAGTTGTTGGTTTTTGTTGTCATGATTATATTTCGTCCTTCAGAATTTAGACTAAAACTAATCTCAGGATAAGCTAAAGCATATCTTGTAATAATATCAATAATAGCTCTTGTTTCAGATTCAATATTTTTTAAAAATTTTTTACGAGCAGGAACATTAAAAAATAATTCTTTTATTATAATAGTTGTACCAGTTTCAGCACCACATTCTTCAATAATAATATTTTTTTTCTCTACAGATACACGAGTTCCAGATACAGAACCTTTTTGTTTAGAAATTAATTCGAATTTTGATACAGCACAAATTGATGCAAGTGCTTCACCGCGAAAACCAAGAGTATGTATTGCAAATAAATCATTTTCATTAGATATTTTAGATGTAGCATATCGTTTGATACTTAGTTTAGAGTCTTCTTTACTCATACCAAGTCCATTATCTTTAATTTTAATAAGTGATTTACCACCTTCACGAATTTCAATTTCAATTTTATCAGATTTCGCATCTATACTATTTTCTAATAATTCTTTTACGACAGAGCTAGGATTCTCAACCACTTCACCTGCAGCAATTTTATCAATTAATGAGTCATCTAAAATTTTTATCATATAATTCACATCTTTCCCCAATATCTAACCAAAAACAAATCATATATTTAAAATATACGATTTATATGTATTTTTTTTCATATGATAAAGTAATATTTATATCTCGTCTAATTTACCATAATTTATCTCGAATACACCAAAAACTATTTAAACTAATATTTTCATAACTACTGTAGGACAATATTATAGTAGTTTGTACTATAATATATTGTTAAACAATGTTTGAATATACATTTCAAAGATACATTCGCAAAGAGAGCGAATTGTTTAACACATTTTAAAAATATGTTAATTTTGTATTAATAACAAAGTTAATTATTTTTAATAATTATTAAACTTATATTATACAATAAATTTTACACATAAGTAAAATTAACAATTTAAATATAATTAAATGATAAAAACAAACATTAATATTTAGAAATATCATTTAATCAATATTTAGATTTAAAAGAGGTGCACAATATGGCAGGTGATGATGATTATGATCTTATTCCACATTCTGAGCTAAAAAAACTCAAAAAAGGAATTAGTGATATTAAAGGTGGGGATTCTAATACTAGTGGAATGCAAGATAGTATGGCAATGCTATCAGAATCTTTAAATTCTATGATTTCAATTTTTAGTGAAGCAAAAAAAGAACTACAGATTGAAGATGAAGAAAAAGAATTACTTTCTAATAAAATAGATCCAATGCTTCAAAAAATAGAAGGATTAAATGATCAAAATGAAAAGATTGCAGAAGGTATTTTATCTTTAGCAGATATGATAAAAAAGTTAGAAGACAAGATTGATGCAGTTGTAGAAAGTCAAGGTAATATTGTAAATGTAGTAAAAGAAATACCAGAGACAGATACATCATCACAAGGACTAATGCAACCACAGTCATTTGGAGAACAGCGACTACAAGGAGTTGGAACACCATCAGGGACAGGAATACCCGGGATACAGCAACCAGGAGGTATGTCAGCACCATCAGGAATAGGAGCACCCGGGATACAGCAACCAGGAGGTATGTCAGCATCTGGTCAAGGTACCTCAACAGATTTGTTAGGAGATCCATTTGCACCACCAGCAAGTACAGTTTCGGAATCATCAACACAAGTTCCAGATGGCATATCAGCACCACCAGGAACAGGGATACCAAATATACAACAACCAGGACAATTAGATTCAGGATCAATGGCAAATATGCCACCACAAAAAATGGGAGCACCATCAGGAATGGGAGTACCACCACCTCCACCCCCACCAAAGAAAAAAGGTTTTTTTGGTAGTTAGAGGTTTTTAAATGGTAGATAAAGTAGATGCATTAGTAGATTCATTATTAAATGAAAATGAAAATAATGATGAAACTTCAGATTCTAGTGATAATTCTAATTTAAATAATTCAGATGATATGATTGATAAAATAGAAAAAGGAAATCCAGACATTTCTGAAAACATAAAAGATTCAAATATATCAACATCTACTAATCAAAAATCAAGTAATTCATATAATTCCAAAAGAGTTCAAGAATTTTTAATACGTATTGCAAAAGCAGTAGCAAGACATGAAGTACGTATGAGTGCGCATAAAGATTTTCATCAACATTTAAATCAATTACAAAATAATATTAAAGAGAATGTTAAAAAAACGTCAGGATACAATCCTGATGATGAGATAAGAGAATTAAAGAATAAAGTAAATAGACTTATTGCAATTAGAGATAATCCAACAGTAATTAAAAATCATTATCCTGATAAAATAAAAGAGCTTGAAAACAAAATAGATAGATTAATTTCAAGTAAGCAAGAAAAAGAACGAAGATTTCAAGAATTAGAAAGAAAAATAGAAGGAAAATATAAAAATGAAAAAAGTCGTGCACATGAATTAGAAACCAGAATATTACAATTAGAAAAAAGACTTGTTCAACATCAAATAGAGCAAAGACGTGCAAATAAAAAAATAGATCATGAAAAAGTAAAAGAGATAAAAGATGTTATTAATTCTACAAAATCACAATTGGCAAATATTATTGATTAAGAGTTTCTAAATTAAATAGTTTAAATTAAAATTAATAAAAAACAGAAACAAATTTTTACAAATCTCTAGCCATTAAAGTTCTTCTATTATTATCAACAGCTCTTTTACATGCTTTTCTAATAATGTTTTCAACTTCTTCTTCAAGTTCTTCATAAAATTCATTTGTTAAGTTTAATCCACCTACAATTTCTTTTGTTCTTGATTTATTTACTAACATATAATGTATTTAAATATAGTAGTTAATAAATTTTTTCAATAAAACTTAAATACTAATAATATATATTATATAATATTATGACAAAGTCTATATCTATAATACCAAAAGCACCATGTGCAAGAATTTTATTAGACAATGGAGCATCAAGAGTAAGTAAAGAAGCAATGAATTTTTTTGGTAAAGTTTTAGAAGAATATGCAAAGAATATATCAGAAAGTGCAATATTAGTAGCAAATCATTCAGGAAGAAAAACAATAAAATCAAAAGATATTAAATTTGCAGTGAATAATATTAATGACATAAAAAGAAAATAAAATGGCAACAATTTTTACAAAAATAATAAATGGAAGTATTCCTTCGACAAAATTATATGAAGATGATAAGTGTATTGTAATATTAGATATTGCACCATGTCATAAAGGTCATGCGCTTGTAATTCCAAAGAAAGAATGTGAAACAATTATTGATTGTGATGATAATATTCTACAGCATTTAATTGTTATAGCAAAGAAGATTGCAAAAAAGCAAGTAAAAGAGCTTAAGTGCGATGGATATAATATAATTATAAATAATAAACTTGCAAGTGGACAAGAAGTTCCACATTTACATATTCATATAGTTCCAAGATATAATAATGATGAATATAAAATGGATTTTGGTCATGAAGAATATCAAGATAATGAAATAAAAGATTTTGGGAAAAGATTAAATATATGTTAAACGATGTTTGAATATACATTTCAAATATGCATTCGTCAAAGAGTGCGAATCGTTTAAGATATTTTAAAAACAATTAATTTTACTTGTACATAAAATTAACATATTTTTAAAAAGTATTAAATGATTCAAACATGTGATTTGAATAAGAATACAATTATTCTATCAATTTCTTAAAAATAGACAAAATTTAGCAAAAATTAATATATAATAAAATAAATTGATATAGTAATGAAAAGAATTATGAAAGATTGTAAAGATTTTTTTTACAAACATGATAAACAAATAATTGCATATAGTATAATAGTAATTTTATTATTTATACTTGTTTTTGCTTATATGAATCTTGTAAAATTAATTATTTTTATATTAATTATTACTATTTCAAACACATTTATGAGATTCTATAAAAGAGCATTACCAGGTATTCCTTTAGAGTTTGAATTAACTATATTTAGTACAGTATTAATAGGAATAGCATATGGAATTTGGCCAGCAATATTTATTGCTATATTTTCATCATTGTGTGCAGATTTTCTCAATCAGAATATAATGTCACCATTTAGTTTAGTTAGTTTAGGAACATATATTTTAATAGCTTTAGTGTCACCATTTTTATCTAGTTCAAATATATTTGTTATAGGAATGGTAATAGTTGTAATTGCAAATTTAATTATTTTCTTTGGGAATATTGCAATGGGGTATCATGATCAAATAAAGAATTTTGCATATAGTGCAACAAATATATTTTTTAATTATTTCTTGTTTAAATATTTAGCAGTATTTATTTTAGGATTATTAATGTAATTGATAAAAAATTAAGAAGAATAAATTTTAATTAAATAGAATTAGAAATCCTTGAATAATGTAATTTTAATAATTATAAATTTTCTCGATAATCATCATCAGGATTATCTTTTTTAATACTAAAATATTCTTTATCAATGTCATCAGGATTATGTCCTTGTTCAATAAGGGTTAATTTTATTGTATCATAAGAATATTGATTTATATTTGCTTTAATATAATGTTTAATATTATTTAATTCTATTTTATTATTTTCAGGATGAGTAGGTGGTATATTCTTAAAGTGATGACCCATATAAATTCCCATAGAACTAATTATGATAAATGCAATAATGCTTACTATTATTAATATAATTATAATAATATCAACATTTTGTTGTCTGTAGACATCAAATCCAATACTAAGAAAAAAACTACTAATGTTTAAATTTTCAATAAAAGTACCAAAAGTAGTATTTGAATATTCATCATTGATTATATTAAGAGAATCAATTTTATCTAAATCATCAGCAACTATATTAGGAATTGATGATAATATTATTAAAAATAATATAATTATTATACTATGTTTCATACATATGGTTTAGAATCTATAGTTTATAAAGTTATCTCTATAAAAGATGTTGAAAAATTATATAAAGAAATTTAATGATTAGAGTTTCATAAGGTTTAAATATAAATGATTTATATGATAGTAATATGATAAGAAAATTTAAAGATTATAAAATTACAGAAAACAAAGCACTAAAAATAGGATTAGCTTTAGGTTCTGGAGGAGCTAGAGGTATAGCACATATAGAATTTTTAAAAATATTTGATGAACTTGGGATAAAGCCACACATGATTACAGGATGTAGTATGGGATCATTAATAGGAGGATTATATGCATCAGGTGCTTCTGCAGTAGATATTGAAAAGTATTTTTCAAGTTTATCATTAAGAGATATTCAAAAATTGACAGATATTGTAATGCATAAATCAGGTTTTATTAAAGGAGATAAGGCTGTTGCAGAGATGAAAAAAAGAATAAAAAGTAAAACATTTAAGTCATTAAAGATACCATTAAAAGTAGTAGCTACAGATTTTTATGATGGTGATGAATATGTCTTTAGTAAAGGAGATTTATTTAAAGCAATTAGAGCAAGCTGTTCAATACCAGGGGTATTTATACCAGTAAAATATAAAAATAAATTATTAGTAGATGGAGGGATTGTAAATCCAGTACCATATGATTTATTAATGAAAAATTGTGATTATATTATTGCAATAGATGTTGCCGAAGGAACATTTTCTAAGACAAGAAAAGAGCATAAGAAGAAACAAATTAATCCATCAGTTCATGAAATAATATATAGCACATATGAAATTGTACAATTGAATATAATAAATAGTATGATTAAAATTAATCCACCACATTTATTTATCAAGCCACCAGTAAGTAATTTTAACATGATGGAGTTTCATAGAGGAAAAGAAATTTTAGAATTAGCTAAACCTGATGCAAAAAAATTTAAATCAATTCTTAAAAAGATAATTAACAATTAAAATAAATTTTTAATTATTTAGTGCATATTTAAGAATAAAGAAATCATATCCTCCTTTATTTTTTAAAATTCTATCATCAGTAAAATCTAAATTTCCTTTTGTAATACCAGAAAGATATAGAAAATGATCTGTAATGATTATATCACTTAGAGTATCTTCTTCTTTACCAGAAAATTCCACATCAATTTTATCATTTATATATTGCGATCTTGGTTCATCATCATCTAAATATTCTCGACTTTCTTCTGAGCTAATTATCCACAAAGGAGTACCATTTTTATCATATTTAACAACTACAAAATCATAATCACCTTGATTAATAAATTCAATATTATTACCAAAGTCAATATCACTTTCTGTATTAAGTGCTAGAAATGCACCATTTTTTTTGGCAATTATTTTAAGAGGTTCATCTTTAAATCGTCCAGTTTTACCATTTGCACTTCTAATCCAATTTAATTCACCATTTAAATTATATTGATTTATGAAAAAGTCAGACCTTCCAGAATGTAGTAATATATCAAAGTCAAATTCAATATATCCTTCTGTTTTACCAGCAATGTAAAGTAAATCATTTTCTTCGTCAATATCAAAATCAATTATTTCATCATCATCAGGAGATAGACTCGGATGAATAAACCATTCCATATTAGCATTATTATTTAACTTTAATAATAAGAAATCTATATCACCATTATTTTTTATTTCTACATCATCAATATATATTTCTTTTTCAAAATTAAGACCAACAAAAATATTTTTATCGCTATCAATAATTATTTTTACAGGTGTATTTTCATCATTACCAGGGAATACTTTTGTCCATTCAAGTTTTCCATTAAATGTTATTTTTGAAATGAATGTTTTTGCATTATCATTAAGTTTTCC
>Ga0256913_10001969_pt1 | contig 10443 bp, 5 predicted proteins | sample Axial_MatmetaG_FD_185970 | JGI IMG/M metagenome (GOLD analysis project Ga0256913, IMG submission 185970) | Deep-sea worm associated microbial mat communities from Axial Seamount, Juan de Fuca Ridge, Pacific Ocean - Axial_Mat | ecosystem: Environmental > Aquatic > Marine > Oceanic > Microbial...
GATTACCCAGAGAAAAGATAAATTAAACAGTTTCCATTCTGGCGAAAACTTTTCAAATGAAAATACTATCGAGTTCATTATTAAAAAGGATAAAATAATCAGAATAAATTTGATAATCATAACTGAACTGTAGATTTCCGTAACTTTTTCCTGATTATCACGATTTACAGATATTTCCCGTGTCGCAGATAGTGAAAATCCGAAATCTACCAGTATATTGAAGAACATAATAAAAGATTGAGCAAAAGCGACAAGACCGAACTTTTCAACCCCGAGAACCCTTACCAGATACGGCATAATCAATAGAGGCAATACATAAGTAAATACCTGCAGTATCGATAATGAGAAAAAATTCCCCAGTAATCTTTTTTCTTTTTTTATGAAATTTTGAATCTTTTCTTTCATTTTATTTAAAAACGGAAATTATCCTTTTATGATTTTTATACTTTAGATTATCTACAAATTCAAGCATCGGACTGCGGATATCCATAATAGATACAATAAGGGCATCTGAAGTAAATTCAACAACATTTTTCCACGGCTGAACTTTACATCCCATAAATATCTTTTTACTGTCTCCGTAAACTTCTGAAAGTTGAAGATTATTTTCGATCAGACTCAGATAAACTATCTCTGCTAAATTTCCACATCCGAAAAATGCAATTTCTTTTTTCCCTTCAGATTGTAATATTGAGCATATTTCAGAACTTCTTTCTCTAGCTTCCTGATAATAATGCATGGAAAAATTGAAAAATTTGCAGGTCTTTTCCGCTTTTTCACTAATGCCTGACGGTGTCAAATAATAATGCCAGTTCCGGGAATTTATTTTCTTTACATCAAGCGTCCCCTTGGAAATAAGCTTTTTTAACAATGCATGAGTCAGACGAATATTGCACCCAACCCGTGCAGCAATTAACCGTGTTGTTAAACGAGGAGTCTTTTCAACACAATTTAGTATTTTAAGCTCTAAATATTCATGTTTATCTATTTGCATACTTCTATACTATTATTATTTATTACCAATTTATACTTATATTTATTCATGATTTTTGCATAATTATAGACAAAAAATCAATTTTGCCTATAATTTACTGCATTAACAGGAGTTTTATGTTACAAAATGAAACGATATAACAGTAATACAAAAAAACAAGAGATAAAAAAACTTTTTTAATACTTAATAGTAGTTTTATTCATCTCATAAGCTCCACACTCCAGATAATTTACTTTTTTTCAATTAAAAATCTTTATTTATTACCAAAAACTCCAATCAATCCGACTCTAACTCCATCTTTATCCACAGTTAAAAACTTTTTAGAAAAGAATTTTAATTTAAAATAAAATCCACCTTGATATTTCAAACATAAGTGCAAAATTAACATTCATATAGATATAAAAACAGGAGAATTACAAATGAGTTTAAATTGTAAAGACTGCACCTCAAAAAGTTGTTCAGCAAAGGACAAATTAAACGATGAAACAGAGCATGAATTTTTAGATAGACAGGCTTTGTCATCAAGAATGTGTAAAATAAAACATAAGATCCTTGTTTTATCCGGCAAAGGGGGAGTTGGGAAGAGTACAGTAGCGGCGAATCTGGCAATAGCCCTGAGCCAGGATAATAAAGTTGGTATTGTAGATGTAGATATTCACGGACCGAGTATCCCTACAATATTCAATATAAATTACCCTAGAGTCAGTCAGGGAAGTAATGAAAAAACAATGCTGCCCATAGATATATCAGAAAACCTTAAAGCAATGTCAATCGGATTTTTACTATCCAATAGTGATGATGCACTTATCTGGCGCGGTCCGATGAAGATCGGAGTAATCAAACAGTTTTTAAAAGATGTCGAATGGGGCGAACTTGACTATCTGGTTGCGGATTTGCCACCAGGCACAGGAGACGAGCCCTTGAGTATGTGTCAGATGATAGATAATATAGATGGAGCTGTAATTGTAACAACACCGCAGGAGATGGCACTTGCAGATGTAAGAAAGTCAATAAATTTCTGTCGTAAACTGAAATTGCCGATAATCGGAGTAATTGAGAACATGAGCGGATTTGTATGTCCGAAATGCGGAGAAATTACGGATATTTTCAAAAAAGGCGGAGCTGAAGAGATGTGCTTTAATATGAATGTACCGTTTTTAGGAAGAATACCGCTGACCCCGGAAATTGTAATGCATGGAGATGCCGGAGAGTTCCATACACCATCCTCTACCGTTACAGAAATTTTCAAACCGGTTATAGAAAGGATATCAGGTAAAAATGAATAATAATATCGAATTTCAGGCAATTGGTACTATCTACACGCCATTTAAAAATAAAAACGGAATGCCGATCCAGCCTCCAGGTGCCAAAGGAGCTAAAGGGAAAATTGAACTTTTTCCGGAATTTGCAGACGGACTCAAAGATATTGAAGGGTTCTCTCATATTATATTATTATTTCTCTTTAACCGCTCGGATGGTTATAAACTTCAAGTAAAACCTTTCCTTGAAGATAATGTTCACGGCGTGTTTGCAGTACGCGCTCCAAAACGCCCAAACCCAATCGGACTCTCTATCGTAAAACTTGATCGAAGAGAAAAAAATATACTCTTTATTGATAACCCTGATATACTTGACAATACTCCCCTGCTGGATATTAAACCTTATATCCCGGATTTCGATGCTTATCCAGATGCAGTTGCAGGCTGGCAAAGTAAACATAGCGGAAAAGTACTCCAACATAAATCAGATAAACGATTTTCTTAACACTTTTTAATTTTTTCCCACCTCAAATCTGACCGACTTTTTGCCGGTAATTCCTGATTTGATCTATCATTTTTTCTTTAATAGTAGAAGAGTTTTTTATGCCAGATAATAATTTTCAGAAAAAAAGAATATGGACTATTTCAGCCGCACATTTCTTTCATGATATTTACCCCGCATTCTTCGCTCCTGTCCTACCTCTGCTCATTTCAAAATTCGGTCTCTCTCTCGCAGCCGCCGGATCACTCGATATCGCTAGAAAACTCCCATCCCTAATGACTCCATTGATAGGCTATATTGCAGATCGTAAACCTGTTAAATACTTTATTATAGCTACTCCAGCCGTAACTGCTGCATCAATGAGCCTCCTCGGTACCGCAGAAAACTACCCCATCGCTGTAATTCTCCTTTTCTTCGCAGGTTTAAGCACCAACTGCTTTCATGTGCCGGCTCCTGTTATCGTAAAATATTTCGCAGGTCCTAAAGTGAAAAAAGGGATGAGTTATTTTATGTCCGCAGGCGCTATCGCTGGTACAGTCGGAACATTTACCATAACAATGACTATCGCATATCTAGGGTTTGAAAAATCCTGGATTCTAATGTTTCCGGGCATTCTTATCTCAATAATTCTATTTTTCAGATTCAGAGATATTTCAAAACTCCACCCTAATACACTTGTTCAAACAAAAAATAAACTTCACTCAACAAAAAGCTTTATTCCTTTTTTTATAATCCTCATCATAGTAATGTTCTTCAGAGCCGCTATGACTTTGGCATTTACTCTCTATTTGCCAGTCTACCTGATTCAAAAAGGAACTTCTCTGCAATTAGCAGGCTTATCTCTTTCCCTACTCCACCTCTCTGGCGCAGCAGGAATGATTATTACCGGAAAATTTTCAGATAAAGTATCAAGCGCTAAAATGATTTCTGTTCTCCTAATCTTGTCCGCCGCATCAATGTGGACTTTTATAAACATGACTGAAAATTTTTTCTTCTCGTCTATACTCCTCGTAATTCAGGGGTTCGTTATGTTTTCTATCTCCCCTCTGCTACTGGCTCTTGTTCAACATTTGAAATCTAAACGACCCGCTTTCGTAAACAGTATCTATTTTACCCTCGGATTTATTGTCAATACCATAGGTGTCATCCTACTGGGAATCTGCGGAGATATATTCGGACTTCAAAATACTTTTGAAATATGTTCCATCCTCCCTTTACTCTCTATCCCATTCGTCTTCTTACTTTCTAAATCTAAACACTCTAAATAAAAAACCACGCTCTAAAAGCGTGGCATTTTTTATACTTAATTTGTTTTGCTTTGATTAACGCGTCGTAACCGGAACAGATGCAACCCCTGTCTTATTATCAATTACTATGTAATATGTGCCAGGTACATAATTCTTCCACCACTTTTTCGGCATATAAAATTTGACTTTGCTCTCTCCACTTTCAACATCCATACAACTTTTATTCTCCTTACCCTTAGCATTAGGATAAGAGAGCGTATTGTTGAGCTTTAACTTAATACGCTTAACTGTATTTTTTACAGTATCCCTGTATTCAAGATAAATCTTCGGCTTCTTAACTCCAAAACAAAGCCCCTTCAGCGTTATCTCATCATTTAAAGTAACTGCTTCTCCTGATCCTAAAGGATGACCCTCGGGCTTCTCTAACGAACTTATCGTAGGTGGTATAAGAAAAAGTGTCCTTGAAATTTTACCGTCAAAATCCATATCTTCTTCTTTCATATAAAAAAGCATATAAATATCACACGCCATTCGCGAAATAGGATTAAGCTTAAGATAATCACTCGTGTAAACCCCTCCCTTATTCGCACTCTTTAACTGTTTCTTATCATATAAATATATACTCTTCTTAAATTCACACTGAATACTTTCTACCCCAGATGCAGGAACTTCAGACATCACCCTAGACTTGAAAGACTTCGTCTTGTTCTTTATGTTATCCGTATAGGTAATTGTAACCTTCGGAAAATCCTTGAATGAATCAAGCTTTTCTCCAGATGGCTTTGTCACATCAGATGCTTTAATACGATAAAGTGAACCAGGTGCTACCGCATTACCCTGATTTACCGTCACCGTCACAACCGCTGTAGCACTACCACCCAAACTGCTGGTCGCCTCATAAGTAAATGTGTAAACTCCAGGAGAATTACCCGCTGTATAAGTTATATCCTTTCCAGAACCTGATATAACTGCACTGCCTTCCGCCGGAGGAACCGTGATTGAGGTTACTGTCAAACTCTCACCCGGTCTATATTCATCATTTTCCAGTACATCAATAACAACACTCTCCGTAATACTCAATTCTGCCGTATCATCGTGCAGTACAGGCTCATCATCCAATACCGTAACATCTACATCCTGCGACAATAACCCGGCAAACGCCTGATCTGAATTTAAAGGCTCAACCTCAAATTTAACCACAGCATCAATATCCCCATTATTACTGTTATTAATTCCCATAATAATTACTGACTGCTCCGTATTCCAGTTTGAAGAATCAAAAATCAGCGTCCCTGGATAAACTGCTACTGCATTCGTATTGCTGCTGCTTACTTTGAAAATAACCTTATGCTCCGGCTCTACCGTTAAAATTACCGAAATACCAGCCGAACCACTATTTTCGGAAACTGTAACTGCTTTCGGAGTTACAACATATCCGGGAACTTCATCATCAATTACTTTTACTATTGAACTCGATCCTTCATAATCTAAAACTGACGCATCTATCCCCACCTCTATATCTCCATCCGCTATAGAATTATCTTTGGCATCAACCTGAAACTCAACAGATGTGCTGCCCGCAGGAATAACAACCGACGCAGGAACTGAAAGTCGCGCGTCTGCCGAACCTGTAAGATTTACACTCAAATCACTCTGCTGACTTACATTGCTCGATAATGTTAATTTTATAGACCCACCATTTTCTTCTATCGATTCTATCGACGGTGATAATGTCAAACTGTTTGACTCAAATTCCGCTGTTACAAATAAATCACCGCTGACCGATGTCTCAGTTCGAGGATTATCTACACTGTTGTCACTCCACTTTACAAAATGATAACCAGTATCAGCTACCGCTTCAACAGGCGTACCGTCACCTCCAGATACTACACTCTGCTCTGCAACTCCATTTAATGTACCCCCTGAAGTAACACTGTACCCCAAAATGTAATCCTTTGAAAAAACTGCATCCACACTGCAATCTTCTCCAGGCATTGTATAATGAGCCGTCGCCGCTGTAAAATCATCAAATTCTCCTGATGATGATGATGATTCCCATTTTACAAAATGCTCCCCAACTGGAGGCGTATTTGCCGTTATATCAATAACCGACTGCTGCTCGTAATTGCCACTGCCACTGCCTCCTGTAACCGTCAATGTATAAATAGCATTCTGACCAAATTCTGCACTTACTGAAATATTATTCGATACTCCTGAATCAATCCTCGGATTATCCGTTATTCCATCAGACCATTTTATAAAATGATAACCAGAATCTGAAACTGCCGTTACAGATGTGCCTGATTCCCCAGATTTTACCTTCTGATCCGTTGCTCCAATCAAACTCCCGTTACTCCCAGCAATGTACTCTAATGTGAAAATCGTTTCAAAAATAGCTTCAACCGTCGAATCTGTAGCAGGTAGCGTGTAATCTGTCTCCTTCTCTAATGGATCCTTGAATATCCCATTGCTCGAAGTTTGCCATTTCTTGAAAACTGAATCAGCAGATGGAGCAACTGCTGAAATCTTTATCACAGATCCCTCCTTACCCGAAGCTGGTCCATTTCCGTTAACATAACTTACACTCACATCCCCCTTGAGAATAAAAGATGCTGTCACACTTAAATTATCATTTACCGACCTGTCTACTCTCGGATTTTCCGTACTCCCGTCAGACCAGGTGTCAAACTTATAACCAGAATCAGCCTTCGCAGCTACAGGCGTACCATCTGAACCTCCATTTACCAACTGATCCGAAAATCCTAATATCTCTCCATTTGCCCCTGCCATATACTTTAAACTGTAAACCTCTCCACTAGGTAAAGAACGAGCCTTTATCCTAAATGTATATGGATTCTCATCCGAATCATTATTCAATATCGTAACTAATGATTCAAACTCACCTACCGTTGATGACGGCATAAAAGCAATCGAAAAACCCGACGACTCTCCAGGCTTGATAACCGTATCTGGCGGTGTCTTTAACCTGAAATACGACGCACCTGAACCAGAAAAGGAAATACCGTCTATTTTTAAATCTGCTGTCCCCAAATTTGACACCTGAAATATCTCAACTAACTCGCTTACCGTACTCTCTACCGATCCAAAATCTGTACCAAAAGCCATCAACGGCTCAATCGAACCATCAGCAATACCACTTGGAAAAGCCTCTACCGGTGCTGAATATACCGCTATCTCAGTCTGCGGCGATGACGATTTTACACTATTCGGAGTCCAGTAATTACCCGACATAATCAATGAACATATCATCCTAACACTGTCCTCATAATAACCCTGCTTTGGATCTTTTAAAATCATAAACTCAAATGTAGAATTTACCCATGTCTGGTTTTTCTTGTCTATCATACCTCCAACTCCAAATGGCGCAAGAAATGCAAAAGACGCACTGTTATCACCCCAGTCATCTCCTATCGGAGTACCATCAAGCTTGTAACCGTCACAAATACTATCCGGATGCATATTCGTCGACGATTTTATGAAATCCGTAATCCGGTCAAGTGCCGAATATGCACTTTTTTCACCAGAATATATATAATCTGCAGCTAGACGCCAAGGTAAACGACAAGCATTATAGTAATACTCTCCATCATACTCCGTCTCCGCACTGCTTGCTGGCGCAGGCGTCTCATCAGAATCATTTATAAAATCAGGCAAAAGTCCCTTGCTGGAAAAATCTTTCCCTACCTTATCTATCAATGTAAAACACCTGCCTGATACATTCAACCAGTCACTGTTACCACTAACTTCTGCAAAAGTCTTTAAATGACCTGTCATAAAATCAGAAACCCTGGTCAGCTTATCTGTTATATCCGTTCCATCCCCAGAAGCCCAAGCATCTCCAAGAGTTAATCGCCAGGTGTTTGTCTCTTCTATCCCAAAATTATCCTCAGGAGAATCAACATTCCACTTCATAATACTCTGCATTAAATCCTCGCCACGAGCAAGATAATTAACACTACCATCACTACCCCACTGCTTGTCAGCCATAAGTAACGCCATCGCTATGTCCATGTCTCCGTCCGTCGCATTGTCAGACTCTCCTACATTGCCATTACTCTTTATTACCCACTTCATTAAACCATGAGAATTCTGGTATTTTTTAAAAAACCAATATAATCCATTGAAAATTTTCTTCGCATCAGGATCATAACCCGCCATTAATGCTGTTATTATCATTCCATACCCCTGTGCCTCAGAAACTGTATCTCCTTCAAATTCCACACTTGACTTCACTCGCCATAATGTATGACCCTCCCAATCTGCAAAATCATTTACTAGATAATTGGATTTCCATGCATCATATAACTGAATAACTGATTCATTCATCTCAGCCTGCGTCATATTACTCGGCTTTATCCCAAAAGGATAATCAATTGACTGAGGATAAGGATATGATGGCGCTTTTCCAACAGGATAAACCTCATACGCACCAATGTCCTGAACCCCATCAGAAACCCGTAACTTACCTATAAAATCATACTCGCCCGATTTTGATACATAACTAGAATTCCCCTTGTCTATAACTGGTGAATCTCCGTCGGTTATCGCAAAATTCTCTGTACCCTTATGAGAACTGTTCGTCCCTTTTATAAATAATGGATCCCCAAAAATACCTTCACCATCTACCTGCTTCAATGAATCAAATCCTGTTTTTGGATCAACTGAATCCTTCATCTCCCATTTCCACCTGATATGATCCGAACCGGATGATGTGTAATATAAATTCGCTGATAAAATATTCGAGTAATTGTAGTCAGAATTAAGACCACTACCAATCACCATACCATGATCCCACTCCCAATCATCTCCACTATTATTAAATCCATCATAATCATCCGTGTCTTCAATATCTCGCGCTACTAAAATGTTGCCCGAAATTATGTTGTCATGTGACTTGTTGATAAATATCTGACCACCACCCCAGCCTAAACTGCTGCACTTGTATACCGTGTTATTTACAATATCACAATTAACCGCAAAACCGCGCTTGCTGTCATATCCTCCTAAACCAATCCCGTACTGACCACAATACATAACTATGTTATTACGACAAATAATCCCCTCGGTATTACGATCCGAACCACTCTCATCCTTCCCTGAATGCTCACTCGAAATCTCAATGCCTACATCTGAATGATAAATAGTATTCCTTTCTATTACTATATCCTTTCCTCCATCAATATATATCCCGCCTGCTGAAAAATCATCCTTCGGATATGTCGGGTTTTTTACCGGAACTTCCGTACTGCAGGCATAAACCAGATTATTACATATAAAACCGTTCCTTACCCTGTCCTTTGGATTATGACCACCTGCCTCCGATGGATCTGAACTGTTGTTTATCTCTCCCGCTGTTCCCTCCCAACCTATACAGTCTATTCCTATATTGTCGTTGTGGTGTACTTTATTATATTCAATGAGAAATTCACTTATGTTACCGTTCAGCGTCAAACTTTCACTCTGACCTAAAATACAGTCGTGTATCTCACAACCACGAATCAATACTGATGAAATCTCAGCATCCGGATTCCCACCATAAAATGCTAATCCCTGCGCACCTCCATCTGAAACACTTTTGTTCTTGATCGCTGATATATTGAGATTTATCATCTCAACATTACTCATCTCTTCATCATTATCTTCCGTCTTAACTACCATAACCCCCATCGGAAATACAGCTGAACTTTGACATATATATTTGCGTATCTGTAAATTCTTAAGCTGAATATATGATGCATCTATTACCTCAACAAGACCAGAAGCCGTATCCAATCCATAAGGTCCAAACTCAGAACGCCTGAATCCCTTCATGTCGTCAACTGTAAATTCTTCTCCGTCTATTATCGTACCCCCTGCACTATCTCCTAAATAAGTAATATACCCAGATTTTGAATCCCCTGACTTTGTGATTACTACACGCTCCTTATATACTCCAGATCCTATATGAATCACACTACCAGGTAACGCCTTGTCCGCTGCATGCTGTATCGTTCGCCACGGTTCTCCCAAAGTACCTGTCCCATCATCACTCCCAGATGTAGAAACATAATAATCATTCGCTCGAATAAAACTTGTAATAAATAGACAAATTAATACCGTTATAAATAATTTAGCTCTCATCTTTACAATTCCTTTTCCTAAAATTTAAACCCTTTCCTATGCATTCTCTTCCTAATAAAATATTTTCAACCATATCAATAACTTCTCTTTTTCTCTTAATTTAATTAACTTTAAAATATATCCCCACCTATATAAATATATACTAATATTGTAAGAAATCAAACAAAATCTTTTATTTAAAAGCATCCTCCACACCACCTCAAATTGGGGACAGGTTGATTATTCACTATGTTTTTTAACTGAAGTTGCGGAGGAAATTGATTTACCCTCACCACTAACTGAACACTAACATCACACTAA
>Ga0256913_10001970_pt1 | contig 10442 bp, 9 predicted proteins | sample Axial_MatmetaG_FD_185970 | JGI IMG/M metagenome (GOLD analysis project Ga0256913, IMG submission 185970) | Deep-sea worm associated microbial mat communities from Axial Seamount, Juan de Fuca Ridge, Pacific Ocean - Axial_Mat | ecosystem: Environmental > Aquatic > Marine > Oceanic > Microbial...
GAATTGCAACAAAAAAATGTATGGGGGATTTGGGGGATAAGGGGCATAAGGGATATAGGGTATATATAGGGGATAAGGTATATGGTAAATAGGGGATATAGGGTGGATAGGGTATATAGGGTGTATAGGGTGGAAGTGGTGGATATTGAATTGTTGCAAAAAGGTAAAAATTTCAGGCTGTGGCAGTTGGCGGAGACTGGTTGATGGGGAAATTGTTATTTTTTTATGAAAGTATAGCTGCTTGCAGTACCCTTACCGGTTATTCTGACGAAACAGAGGCCGGGATTTAGTTTAGCTGTGTTTAGTTTTATATACGGTTGTCCGTTTTGTTCTTTTGTTATCACCTGCTTTTGTATTAACCGCCCCATCAGGTTATAAATTTCAACAGTCACCATGCCGTTTACCTGTTCAGAAACGGGGATGAAGATGTAACTGCCGGCCGGATTAGGCCAGACAGTTGATTCGTTGCCCGGAAGCTGTGTTTCTGTCCGGCGGATACCGATCTTTTTATTCCCGTCAAGTTCAATCACCACACCGGTTTCGTCCGGATGATCAGGAGAAAGAGTGATCAGCGGGGAGATGGTTGTTTCGCATCCGGCTTTTTCGGCATCAATCAGATAATTTCCGTAAGGCAGATGGCTGAAATAAAAGTTACCGTTTTCATCCGTCAGTGTATAATCAAGTAGTTTGTCTCCGGTTGAATTATACAATAAAACCGTAATGTTGGACAGGCCGCCGTCGCAGAAAGTTAACGTTCCTGTTTCACCGAACCACGAATTGCAATAGATATCTTTGGCAAACAGCCGGGCATCGGGCAGGACAAAATACCCTGAAACAGAGCCCGCTCCTTCGGGCAGGACATAATCAACGGAAGGAAGCATAATGTCCACATCATACGTATTGGCATCCAGGTGAAAGTTCCAGGCGTCCTGCCATCTTAATTTGTTGGCATAATATCCCGGCACCGCTTCCCCGCCCCTTAATGTGTCAGGCACGGCATACAGGACATAATCACCTTCCATAACACGGTTCAATCTGAAAAAACCATTCAGGTCTGTTTGTGCCAGGTCAATGGCTCTGGCTCCTTCGGGACTGTCTTTCACAGCCAGAACAACTCCTTTATTCACCGGAGCATTATTCTGCCAGACATTACCTTCGATAATATAAATTGGTTCGAGATAAAGTATCAATGTATCGGCAGAAGAGCCGCATTCGGAAATGGCCGTTAAAATTAACCTTACTTCTCCCGTGTTCAGATCATCCTGTCCGGGTGTGTAAACAGGATGCATGACCGTATCGTTATCAAAGACACCATCGCCGCCGGTTGTCCAGGCCAGTGTTTCGTAAAACAGAGCCTCGGAAGCTGACAAAGCTAACTGTTCGTCGGCAAGCAGGGTTGTGTCATTTCCTGCAAAAACTTCCGGGTCATCAAAGATGTAAAGAGTAAGATTGTCTTTTTTTACTCTTCCGGCCAATGTTACAGCCAGAGTAAGGATTACTTTTCCGTTCTCCCTGTCCTGCTGTCCGGGATAATATTTCGGGTGTATGATATGATCGTTATCGAAGATCCCGTCACCGTCGGTTGTCCAGAGAACCTCATCATAAGCATAAGGTATTGTGGCTTCATCCAGGAGGAACTGATGATGCATTTTACAAATTTTGTTATCGGCACCGGCATAAGGATAAATCTCGGTAAAAGCAAACGGACTTTCATGTCCCAGCACCTGAGCATCTTCATTCATCAGCATGCTGTCGAGGGCTGTGACGGCAATCGTATCGGTTATGTCAAAATCCGACAGAAAATAAGCAGTGTCTATTCCCACTTCTTCTCCGTTAGGGAAAGTGTAATTTTTAAACTCGCCATAATAAACTTTGTAGGATCTTAAATCTTCCTCGGGATTCGTCATCCATGAAACTTTAACTTCGTTCCCAACTAACTGTTTGATTGGATTTACCGGAGGAACGACAGGGTTAACCGTATCAGCTCCAGGCAAGAAGGGTATGAATATCACTTTCCCCAAAGCGGGATTATCCTCCTGATCCAGAATCAGCCTTTGAATGTTTTCTTCAATAGTATCATGCCAGTAATTTTCCGTCAGGAGTATATCGTCAGGAGTATTATTAGTCACTACATTTTCCTGTTCCGGCAGGGTAAACAGATTGTTATAACGAAAGGCTGTTCCCTGTGTTTCGGAAATATTGAGAATGCCCGCAGAATTCATGGAGAAAGTGTTGTGATAGATTTCATTTTCCACTGATGCGGCAGAAAGTGTCATCCCTACCATATTCCGGTAAAAACTATTGTTGGCAACCACAGAACCTGCCGTAGCCTGGTCAAAGAAAAGAGCGATATGGTTTTTCCAGAAAATATTGTACTGAACATCTATGGAGTCCTGGCCAATAAGCAATCCGTATCCGGTATTAGCACCATTGTTGATAATGATATTTTTCCGGATCATATTTCTGCCAAAAGCCTCTCCCCCGCCGTTGTCGAGCCAGATCCCGTTATTTCCATTTTCAATCAGGTTGTTTTCCACCAGGTTATTGACCAGTATTCCTCCGTATGCTTTAAGCAAATAAATGTTGTGATTTTCATTATTTAACAGGCAATGAACTATGCTGTTTCCAGAGGCTTCTTCCCCGTCGGTAGCGACCATCTCAATGCCATCATAATTATCCACAAACCGGCAATCAACAATCTGGCAGTTGCGGCTGTTAAAAAGCCGGACACCTATATTCTGACTACTGAAGAAGGAGCTGTTATTAATAGTAATGTCTTCACTATTATAAGAATCAATGGCAATTTCCGCGTTAAATAATTTCGCATAAGCCATACTGTTTTCACCAATACCACTAACACCGGTATAACTAATCCCTTTCCAGTACCAGTCTTTTTCGCCGCGGGCATAATTAGCCTTAAATATAACGGAATCATTTTCCAGGCCTTGCACAAATAGATTTCCTCCCAGAACAAAAATCCCTCTCCCCTGGTCAATCTTTACCGTAACACCTTCCTGAATAACCAGCGTTACCGTATCGGGAATTCTCAGGTCTTTATTTACAATGTAAATGTGTTCTTTGGTCCACACTTCATTTTCCGTCAGGGTGCCGCCCACTTCGATTTCATCCTGCGCATATAATTTTATCCCCGAAAAGACAGCAGTCAACAACACGCATATAAAAAGCACCCGAAAAAAACCTGAGGCTGTTTTTTTCATTACAGGCTTCCCGGCACTCCGGCTTTCCACCTTAAAATGAACTATATGTGTTAAATTATTCACTTTTCAGTTACTGAATGCTATATTGTCTTTCTTTCCGGAACTTTAGAAATAAAAAACCAGTCCCAGCTTCAGGCCTACGGCATTTATTTTGGTATCCAGCGGAACATCGGGCACCAGATCGTTGAGATGGCGCGTATAATACAATTCCGTATTAAAATCCAATTTATCCGCCAAACGATATTTCAGTCCCGTTCCCACAGAGATAGCATAATTCGTTGTGTTGAAATCCAACTCGTCAAAGTCTGTTGTTTCTTTCTGATCATCACCGAAAATAGCCAGCCCGTCCCGATACATTAACAAATCCAGTTCTCCACCGGCTTTCAGATAAACACGTATTTTTTTATCCTGATAAAGATCGAAGGAAACAGACAGGTTGAAAACAAGATATCCAAGTGTATTCGTGTGCTGATAATTATATTCGCGTATCTCCACCGGCACCCAGGAAGAATCCGTAACATAATACCATGTTGTATCAAGATCGGTTACCGTGTAATAAGTATCAATAGTATCCGTATCATAAAATCCTCCCTCGTTCTGGCTGTATTGTTGTGTAAAACGATGATCGAACTGTGTCAGCCTGACACCGAACTGCAGATTCCAGCGTTTAAGTAGTTTAAGCACGTCAACACCGAGCGAAAAACTTCTCAGCGAAAAAGATTTCTGATCTTTCACCATAGAGAAATCATCAAGGAGGGGAGCCGCAAACAAGCCCAGGGCCCATCCTTTGTCGCGAATGGCTTCGGGCTGGAAAAAATCAACCGGTAATTCCTTCACTTTGGAAGGCGCTTGTTTCTGCGGTTTTTCCTTTTCCACAAAAACCGTATCGGTAACACGGATCGTGTCTATTCTGACAATCGTATCGTGAAGAAAAACGGTATCCAGCACATATTCCGTCAGTTGTTCCGGCTGTTTATTTTCTGCTTCCAATTCCGGCTTCGGTTCCTGCTGAACTATAACTGCCGGAGGCACCGGTTCCGTTTCTTTTGACGTATGTAAAATGACTGTCTGTTTCCCGATATGCTCATACCGGAGTCCCGCCTGTGAAAGGACTTGTTGTAACACTTCGTCCACTAATTCTTCTTTGGCCACATAACTGACAGGCATATCAAACACCGGGTCGCTTGCATCGTAGGAAAAGTTGACCCCGGTTTTTTCCGAAATCTGTTGTAAAACAGAGGAAAGTTTTTCGTCCTGAAACGTCAGGGATATTGTTGCCCGCGTACCGGACTGCGCCATCAGAGGCGGCATTAAAAACAAAAACAACAGAGCCGACAGACAAAGAACATGTAACGGAACTTTGTGAAACATATAAACGGCATCTTGTTTTCTTGTTTCCCTCATACCATCTGATTAAAAACAGAATTACATTTAGGGTGCTAATCTACAAAAATCTAAGAAGCCGGGAATGCCGTAAAAGCTAAAACAATATGTTTTTTATCAGTAGCCTGTTCGGACAGCTCCTGTTGTCTGTTTCCAAAAAACAAGACAGAAAGGAGAAGATAATTGAGCAACAGGCAGACATGAGGATAAGAAACGGATCAACAAGTTTCCTCTAATTATTTAATAAGCAATAATTTAATAGTTACAAAAAAAGGCCCGGACGGTATTGTCTGAGCCTGTTGAAACTTTTTTAACCAAGGTTAATTTACTGTCACGGTTTGTCCGTCCAGCGCATAATTGATACCGAAAATAGTATGCAATACTTCAAAGATGCTTTCGGGACTTTCGTGGTCGAACCGAGCTGTTAATGTGTACTCATTGTAAGTTCCGGTAGTATTAATCCGGATATCATATGTGTTTTCAAGTGCTTCGAACACTTCAGTTAAAGGAGTTTTTTCAAAAGTCAGCACACCGGTTTTCCAGGCCAGATAATTTTGGCCTTTGAATTGTGAATGACAAATAATCCCCGTTTTTTTATCATAAACGGCTTTGTCTCCCGGGGTCAGAATAACTTGCTCCCTGATAGTACCTTTATCGATATCCAGCGAAGAAAAGCGCACTTTTCCGCTTTCCAGATAAAGGGTGATTTGATCATCGTCCGGGCAGGTACATAAATTAAATGAAGTTCCCAACACTTCAACTTCTACCTCGCCACAGTGAATAATAAATGGCTTTTCAGGGTTATGAGCCACGTTAAAAAAGGCTTCGCCCTCGAAGTTGATTTCCCGGGTATTTGCGTTGAATTTTTCGGGATAAGTAATCCGGGCATTTTCATTCAGATAAACTTCCGAGCCGTCAGCCAGAACAAAAGGCTGTTCGGAAACCCCGGAAGCTGTATAAACAATACTTGGGGTGTTTTTTTGTTTGTTCAGGTGATTAAACAGAAAGAAAAAGCCAAATACCAGGATAAATACGGCAGCCACGCGCATCATGACATAAGCCAGATGACGTGTTTTGTGTTTCCTTTCTTCCTTAACGTCAGCCTGCCATATTTCGACTGCTCTGATCCGTTTTTCCAATTCGTTCCAGCCTGCATCCACATCAACGGTCAGTTGCGTATCGTCCATACCGCTTAACATCCAGACTTTTTGATATTCTTCAAAAACCGCCTGGTTTTCAGGGGAATTATTTATCCATGCCTGAACGGAAAGACGTTCTTCCTCCGTAACATTTCCGGATAAATATTTACCCAAAAGCGATATGTTAAATTTTTCTTTCATATATATTTCTTCCCAACCGCCAAACAGGCGGCGGTATATCTTAGACAATTTTATTTCTTTTTACCCTTACTACCTGTTTAAATTTTATTTCCATGTTGATCCATTTCTTTTCAAATTCTCTTTTGTCAGTTAACAAAAAGCCAGACGGAAAGCCATAGTATCAGTGGTAAATACTCTTTAAGTTCCTTCCTCAAAAATTCCAGGGATTTGGACATTTGCGCTTCCACCGTTTTTACCGATATGGATAAATGCTCGGCAATTTGCTGATATTTCATGTTTTCAAACCTGTTCAGCTCAAATATTCTTCTTCTTTTTTCAGGCAGCTTCAGGATGGCCTTTTTAATCGTGATCTTCAGTTCCTCTTCTTCCAGTTTTTGTTGCCCGTTCATACTTGAAGTTTTGGGCAGGTATTCTTTATCCAGGGTATATTTTTTCTTTACCTGTTCCTGCTTCAGATAATTCAGGGCATAATTCTGAACCGATTTATACAAATATGATTTAACGGAAGTGTTGATCTTCAGGTCTTCCTTTCTGAGCCATATTTTTAAAAACAATCCCTGGACGATTTCTTTGGCTTCCTCCATATCTCCGACATACCTCAGGCAATAGAAGCACAGGGGAGCATAGTAGAGGCGGTATATTTCTTCAAAAACCTCTATATCTCCTTTTTTCAACCCTTTTTGTAATCTCTTCAACTCTTCCATTGCAGATCAAACTATCTTTCAAAGATATGGCCTTTTACAGGGAAACACCAAATTTTAACATAATTTAAAACCCCTGTTTGAGGCAAAAATATGGAATATATCCGAAAAACCGGACAATCTGTAATCAAGTATGCTTCATCACCGAAAAGGGGTATAATTATTTCCTGTTTAACAGACTTTTTATGTAAAATTGCCATAAAATCATTGTGATTTCGGCAGATATTTTAAAAAGCGGTCGAAAATTCACCAACAAATATTTGTGCATAAGTTTTTTTTACTATTTTTGCACCTCCAAATTTTGCAGTAGCATTTAAAAAGAAAAAGGATGTACGTAATTGTTGATATTGCCGGACAGCAGTTTAAAGTAGAACAGGGACAGGAAGTCTTTGTACACAGGCTGGAAGGTAACGAAGGCGATAAAGTTGAATTCGACAAAGTACTTTTGGTTGATAACGACGGAAAAGTAAAAGTTGGCAAACCAACTGTTAAAGGCGCTAAGATCGATGCCAAAATCGTTAATCACCTGAGAGGTGACAAAGTGATCGTTTTCAAAAAGAAAAGAAGAAAAGGATATCAGAAAGCCAACGGTCACCGGCAGGATCTGACAAAAGTTTTAATTGAAAATATTACTGTTTAACCCGTCTGCGATAAAAGCAGGCCGAAAACTTTAAAAAATGGCTCATAAAAAAGGAATGGGTAGCTCCCATAACGGACGCGAATCAGAAAGTAAACGTTTAGGCGTAAAGATATATGGCGGGCAGTTTGCCAAAGCAGGTAACATCATCGTACGTCAGAGAGGAACCAAACACCAACCGGGTATTAACGTGGGTATGGGTAAAGACCACACCCTGTTTGCACTGGTTGACGGTACGGTTGAGTTCCGGAAAAGAAGAAACGATAAATCTTACGTAAGCGTTATTCCGACCGAAAAAGAAGAAACCAAGTAAAGTTTTTTCAGAAAGAATTTTATAACCGGTTCTCAGTAACCGGTTTTTTTATGCCCTATTCCTCGGAAAGTTCATTCAGAAGATCACGGTATTTCGAGAAGACATTAGCACGGGAAACAAACCCCAAATATTTTCCATCCTTCAGCACCACGAGATTGTATTTACCCGAATGCTGGAATTTTGAAGCCACCGTTTCCATGTCATCCTCCCATTGCACGACATTGGTCGGCATGAACATCAGGTTTCTGACGAGGGTTGTGTCATATAATTCCCTGTTAAACATAATGTCTCTGATCTGATCGAGAAAGATAATTCCGTAAAAATTATTATCCTTGTCCACAACCGGGAAAATATTCCTATGCGACTTTTTGATTACATCTACCAGCTCACCCAAAGTCTGGTCGGGGCCGATGGTATTAAAATCATGCTCGATCAGGCTTTCCACATTCATCAAAGTCAACAGAGCGCGGTCTTTATGATGTGTCAGCAGATCGCCCCGTCCTGTCAGCTGAATAGTATAAATTGATTTAGGAACAATAAAACGTGCAATGCCATACGACACTGTGGCCACAATCATAATCGGGAAAATCAAATCGTAGCCGTTCGTAATCTCTGCAATAAGAAATATAGCTGTCAGCGGAGCATGGATCACCCCTGCCAGCAATCCCGCCATGCCTGCCAGCGCAAAATTACTGAGCGGCAAGTCGGCGAAACCAAAATAGTTTACCAGGCTGGCAAACAACAGGCCGGCCATGGTGCCGATAAAAAGAGTAGGAGCAAAAATACCTCCTACACCACCGGCTTTAAAAGTCAGTGAAGTGGCCACAACTTTAAGCAGCGTAAGGCCCAGCAACAACAATAAAGCTATATGTATTTGGCCTTTCATTTCGTAAAACAAACTGTTGTTGAAAAGAAAATCCAGTTTGCCCGATAAAGCCATGTTGACATCCTCATATCCCTCACCGTATAGGGAAGGAAATAAAAAGATGAGTATCCCCAGAAGTCCTGCACCAATCAGAAACTGCCAATACCATCCTTTGATTTTATCAAAGATTTTTTCGGTAAAAATGTAAAACTTGATGAAGTAAACCGACACCAATGCCGAGAAAATACCCAACCCTAAGTAATATAATGTTTCGCTGATTTTAAATGAATGATCAACCAAAGACGGGTACAGGGCTTCCTGTCCGAGAAATGCATAAGACGTCAGCGCAGCCACAATGGAAGCTATAAGCAACGGGACGAGCGCTGTCATAGTCATGTCGAATAAGATCACCTCCAAAGCAAAAACGATAGCGGCTATGGGAGCTTTAAAAATAGCCGACATGGCTGCTGCCGAGGAAAATCCAAGAACAGCTATAATCTGTTTTCTGTTAAGCCCCAATGCTTTGGCAATCGCTGATCCCCAGGCCGAACCTGTCATTACGGTTGGCCCCTCAAGACCCACAGAACCACCAAAACCGACAGTTAAAGACGCTGTTATTATGGAAGAGAACATATTGTGCCTGTCCAGAATTCCTCCCTTTTTCGAGATGGCATATAACACGTTAGGCACACCATCCCGAACGGGCTTGCGCAAAATATATTTGATAAATAAAATGGCCAGCAAAATACCGATAGCCGGATAAAAAACATATCTGTAGTTGGAATAGTCTACAGAAAAGGCTCCCGTCAGCAGGTGCTGGATGCCGAACACCAAATGTTTCATAATGACGGCAATGATACCGCCAACAAAGCCCACCACAATACTCAGGATGATCATGAGCCTGTTCCTGGGCATATTGTGTGTGTAACGAATAAGTTTTATGAGTGTTCTGGAGCGTTTCATTCCGACCGCAAATGTATAAATATAGTAAGTAACTTCCGTTTTTTCAGGCAAGTATTTTTAATCTGAAAAATCCGTTAGTCTTTCTATTCCATAACTGCCATGCACAGACTTTGATAGCCGGGTAAGCAAACGGAAAAACTATATTTTTTTATTTTAGCCTTTTTATCATGACACGTATCATTACATACAACGTAAACGGTATCCGGTCGGCCTTACGGAAAGGTTTTCTCGACTGGATGGAGGCAGCTCAGCCTGATATTTTATGTATTCAGGAAACCAAAGCTCAACCCGAACAAATCCCTGTTTTCGATTTTGAAATAACGGGCTATAAAACCTATGCACACTCAGCCGTCAAAAAAGGATACAGCGGCGTGGCCATCCTGACCAAAAAAGAGCCTGACCACGTTCAGGCCGGCATGGGTATCCCTGCTTATGATAACGAAGGCCGTTTTTTAAGGGCTGATTATGGGGACATTTCCTTTATCAGCGTTTACCACCCGTCGGGGTCCAGCGGAGATGAGCGACAGGATTTTAAAATGCAATGGCTGCATGATTTTCAGAATTATATCACGGAACTGAGAAAAGAAAGGCCGTATCTGGTGATCTCGGGAGATTACAACATTTGTCACAAACCTATTGATATTCACGATCCCGTAAGAAACGCCAAAGTGTCCGGATTTCTTCCCGAAGAACGTGCCTGGATGAGTGGTTTTCTGGAAACGGGTTTTATCGATTCGTTCCGTCATCTTAACCCCGAACCTCATCAGTACAGCTGGTGGAGTTACAGGGCCAACGCCAGAGCTAACAACAAAGGATGGCGGATAGATTACAATATGGTTACCGACAACCTGGCCGACAAAATCAGCCGTGTGGCTATTTTATCCGGCGCCAAACATTCGGACCATTGTCCGGTGTTGCTGGAATTGGATATAAATATTTAAATGTAAATCATACAATAGTTTTTGTTTCTCGCAAAGTCGCCAAGCCGCAAAGCATTGAATATTCGTATTTTAATATTTATT
>Ga0256913_10001971_pt1 | contig 10440 bp, 9 predicted proteins | sample Axial_MatmetaG_FD_185970 | JGI IMG/M metagenome (GOLD analysis project Ga0256913, IMG submission 185970) | Deep-sea worm associated microbial mat communities from Axial Seamount, Juan de Fuca Ridge, Pacific Ocean - Axial_Mat | ecosystem: Environmental > Aquatic > Marine > Oceanic > Microbial...
CATTCCGGAGGATGGATTGCAAAACGCGGGGGATCATCCTCCGCGGAGCCCTCTCTCCGCCAATTTACGCGTCTCGGAGCGGGAGAGCCCCTTTTCGGCGGCGAGCCGCTCGATGTCGTCGTGCTCCGGCTTCTCCCTCAGCACGCGTCCGCTTTTGTCGAGGGCGGTTTTGACCGCGACCCGTCCCGCGTCGGTGTCGGCGACGCGTTTTCCGCGGTCCAGAACCGCCCGTTCGGAACGCGTTATCCGCACGCCCAGGGAGGTGGTGGATTCCAACACGAGATCCGCGAACTCCGCGGCGCGTTCCGGAGCGCAAAGGAGCTTCAAGACCGTTCCCGGCCGTCCCTTTTTCATCATGGCCGGAATCAACGCGGCGTCGAGCGCTCCGGCGTCGAGCGCGTCCCTGGCGAACTCCGCCAACGCCTCTCCCGTCATATCGTCTATCCAGCATTCCAACGTGGCTATGGACTCCACGGAGCCAAGGGAGCCAAGAGAGGACGCGTCTTCCGCGTCTATGAGCGACACCCTCAGGAGGGAGGGCTCGATCCCCTCGACGACGCGGGCTCCGGCTCCGTATCCGGCTTTTTCGACGCGTCCCGCGGGGACCGCGCCCCATTCGTCGACGAACTCCGCGAGAAGCGCGGCTCCAGTCGGCGTGGCGAGTTCCATCGGAATCCCCGACGGGAAGGTGGGCAACCCCTCGAGCAACCTCATCGTGGCGGGAACCGGAACCGGCAATGTCCCGTGGGCGGTCGCCACGCTTCCGCTTCCAAGCGCGACGGCGGAAGAGGCTATCCTTTCCACTTCCATCTTCTCCAACAGAAAAGCGGCCGAAACGATATCCACCACCGCGTCGGCAGCGCCGACCTCGTGGAAATGGACGGCGTCGATATTCTTCCCGTGCACCGCGGCCTCCGCCTCCGCCAAGCGCCCGAACACCGCCAGCGCGCGGTTCCTGGCGCGTTCCGGCACGCTCGCGGCGGCGGATACGATATCCTCGATCTCCCCCAACGACCGGTGGGCGTGCCCTCCGTTTCCCGCGACCTCCACGGAAAACAGCTTCGCCGCTATCGAGCGACGCTCGACCGTGGACAGCTCCACGGACCACTTTTCTTTCAAGGGCAACGTGGCCAACGCCCCGCGCAACTCGTCGAACGACACGACCCCCAGATCGAGCAAGGCCGCTACCATCATATCGCCGGCTATCCCGCTGAAAGGCTCTATATGCAACGCTTTTCCCATTCGCCACTCCAAATCGCTGTTTCCGCGTCCCGCGGTTTCAGCAAAATATCCCATCTTCCCCTATAAACAACCGAGTCCAGGCGCGCTTCGAGCGGAGAATTTCGCGGAGATTTAGGAATATTCCGCGTTTTTAAGAACTTTTTCGCGTTTTTCAATTGACTTGACGGCACTACGCCTTACTTTCCGCCTCCCCCATCGGGGAATCCCGTGAAAATCGGGAGCGGTCGCGCCACTGTGAGCCCTTTTCAAAGGGCGAGCCAGACCTCCGATGCAGGGAGCATAGGCTGTGATGTCCCCGCGTCAGGGAAGAAGGCAGTTGGTTGGCTCTACCTCCACCGACGTCTCCCCGCCACGGGAGATGTCGGTTTTTTTGTGCGCGCGCAACGCAACATAGGAGGTTAGACATGCGCCGTGACCGTTTTTCTTTTGTTGGAGGCGTGGGGAACGCGTGCGTTTTCACGCTTATCGAGTTGTTGGTGGTGATCGGGATGATCGGGATACTCGCGGCGATGCTCCTTCCGGCGCTGATGTCCGCCAAGGAGAAGGCCCGCGAGGCGTCCTGCAAAAACAATCTCAAACAGATCGCGCTCGCCAACTTGCTTTACGAGGACACCTACAAGAGGTTCGCTCCGTTCCGTAACGGAACCCATTCCAGCGGCACGCCGTGGACTGCCGGACAGTTTTGGTTCGCCTACCGCGAGACGAGCACCGACAATTGGGATGTTTCCCGCGGCCTGTTGACCCCCTATATCGATTCCGAGGGGAAGGTGCTGCATTGTCCGCAGGCCAAACTGCTGCCGATCGAAGGCGCCACCGGAATGAACGGCGGCGTGGGAGGATACGGATACAACTCCTACGGCGTGGGCTCCACCGCCTATTTCGAGGGATACGGCGCGTCCGACACGAGCAGCTGCTGGGATCATGGCGGACTCACCTCCAGCCAGATAACCGCTCCCGCCTTCACCGTGATGTTCGCGGATTCCGCGAACTTCAAATGGGGAACCACGCAATTGGAGGAGAAGGCCGAGCTGACCACTCCCTATTCCCTATGGAACGTTCCCGTCAGCGGATTGAGATGCAAAAGACCTGGCGGCGCGAAAATGTACGGAACGATGCATTTCAGACACACCGGAAAAAGCGTCAATATCGCCTGGGTCGACGGGCATGTCGACAGCGAGACGATCTCCTTCAGCTGGGCCTGGGGCGGAGCCGAGGACGCGGCGCGGAGGGAGGCCGGCCTGGGAATGTTTGGCCCGGAGGACAATTCGATGATGGATCCTTGGGGCGACGACGTTCCCGATGTCGCTCCCTGATATCCGGAAAGGAATCAACCCGAGGCGTCCTTCGAGATGCTTGCCAAATCCGACAAAAAATCCGAGCCGGGAAAGACGCGCGCCGCCGCGGCGTCCTCCCCATCGGCTCGGAACGGCGACGAGATGGCTTTGGCGCGTTGGGCGTATCCGGCGAGACTCAAAATAGAGGAGAAACCAGAGCTTTGCCAAGAGGTCGTCACGCACAACAGAATAGTGCTGAGGTCCGAACGCGAATACGAGGACTTCGACTTCCTCGAAAAGGAGCGCGAGCGGATACGAGGGGCTTTGATACGCCCATGCTCCGAGATGGAGGGGGAGGGGTTGCGCAGAACTTTCGTCGCCATGGGCAGAGCCTGGCTCGAGGATGCGCATATCGTCCGTTGGAAAGAGGGAAACGACCGCGTGATCCGGCAGAAGAAGCTCACCGGACTTCAAAGAATCGGGAGCGTCGCGCTTGTCGCGGTATTGGTTCTGGCTAATATGCTGTGCCTGTATCACACAATCCGCGAGGACGTCATACCGGCGTTTGGCGAGACGATGCGGAAGGTGCGTCCCGACGCCCCTTTGTTCGACGATCTCTCGAGGTTCGCCCGGACGGCGTTGGCGCGTTCGGGCGGGGAGAAAGCGGCGGAGGCGGCGGCCGGTTTCAATCCGACGTCCCTCCCTCCGGAGTTGAGGGCCGCCTGGGAGGCGCGGATGGCGCGTTTGCGCGCGGCCGCGGAATCGCTCGAGATAGAGAGGATTCTCGAGGATCCCGTCCGGAAAGGGGTCTATTACGTGCTCTGCGACGCGGAGCTGCCGGATATGGGACGGGTGGATTTCAGGTTGCAGTGCGCCAACAGGGACGGCAAATACGTCCTCTTGGCGTTGGAGTAGATAGCGATGGTTGTGAGGGAAAAGGACATCGAGCGGATGCGCGAGAAAGCGAAGGCCCGCGAGAGCGAGGAGCGTCGGCTGCGCTTCGACACTCTGTCCGAGATGGCCGCCGTCAGGAAGGTCGCCGCGGTGGGCGCGGAGGAGGAGCGGACACGTGGACGGAGGTGGTGGATATGCGGAGCGTGCGCGGTGTTTTTGGGTGTTTGCGCGGTGGTCGCGTGGTTCGCGTTCGCCAACCGCGGAATGGAGGGGGAGGACGCTCCGAAAGTGGCCGCGGCCTCCGCGGAACCCGCGGAAAATTCGGAATCCTCGGAGGAGGCGCCTTCGACAAGCGCCGTCTCTCCGCCCCCGTCCCCGCCGGTGGCGCGCGTCGTTGTTCCCGCGTCGCCGCGTTCCAAGCCGCCCGAACCCGCGGCCCGCTCCCGCGGAACCCGCGGATTCACGGGGAATCTGGATGATCTGCCTCCGGAAGTGCGCGCGGAGGTTTTAGGGAGATGAATATGAAACGAGTGAATAATAAGACAATCCGGTTTTCGACGCTTCGTTCCGCGCTGCTCGCGCTCTCCCTCGCGGTTTCCGCGGCGGTCTCCCGGGCGGGCGACGGGAAAAAAACGCGCGTCGTGTCGTTGTCTCCTTGTCTTACCGAGACGATTTTCAAGCTTGGCGCGGGGGATTCCCTGGTCGGCCGCACCTCGGCCTGCGACTATCCCGCCGAGGCGAGGAAGGTCGAGGTCGTCGGGGGATTCGGCAAGCCGTCGATAGAGAAGGTGCTTTCGGTGAAACCCGATTTGGTGGTCGCCTCCGCCCTCGCCGACCCGGCGGTGAAGACCACGTTGGAACGCGTTGGAATCAAATTCCTGATGCTGCCGACGAAATCCATCGACGACTACTATTCCACCGTCAAGGTGCTCGGAGACGCCCTGGGATGCCGGAAGGCGGCCGCTGCCGAGGTGGAGCGCGTCCGTTCCGGACTCGCGGCCTTCGCGGAGAAAAACAAGAGGGCTGTCGAACGTGGCTGGAAGCCTCCGAGGGTGTATCTCGAGATATGGGACAAACCGTATATGACCGTGGGCAAACGCTCGTTCATAAACGATCTGATAACGTATGCCGGAGGAAGGAACATCGCCGCCGACAGGGACGAGGACTATTTCAACTGCTCCCAGGAGTGGATCATAAGGGCCGATCCCGAGGTGATAATATGCCCCGCGATGAAAACGGGACGCGTCGCCGACGTGCTGGGACGCCGTGGATGGGGCGGGGTGTCGGCGGTGTCGCGCAAAAGGATATACGTGGATTTGAACGACGATCTGATCTACCGTCTGGGCCCCAGGATCCTCGAGGGGGTGGCGCTGCTGAGGAGGATACTGGGAATCGACGACGCGGAATAGGGCGCGCGCCGCGGTTTCCGCGGAACGCCGAACCACACCGGAGGCTATGCTTTGAACAAACGCCGCGACGACACGCTGATATTCGGATCGCTGCTGCTGGCCCTCCCCGCTCTGCTCCTGGCCGGAATGGCGGTGGGAGGGGAATTCATCAATCCGATGGATTACGCGAATGGCGACAGGCTTTCCAACGCCCTGCTCGAGCTACGTTTTCTCAGACTGGCCACGGCGTTCGCCGTCGGAGGCGCTCTGTCCGTCTCGGGCGTCGCGTACCAGGCGGTCCTCCGCAATCCCCTCGCCGAACCGTACATTCTGGGAATAAGCGGAGGGGCCGGATTGGGCGCCGCCCTGGCGATAGGCGCGAAACTCGCGGCGCTGAGTCCGCTCGCGGTTCCCGCGGCCTCCTTCGCCGGGGCGCTCCTCGTTCTCGCCGCCGTCCTTTTCCTGTCGCGCGGAGCCGGCGCGGAATACGCGACCCATATAATGCTCAGCGGTGTCATCGCCGGAAGCGTATGCTCCAGCGTGTTGATGTTTATGATCTCCGTGATGGACCTGGAAACCCTGCACAGCGTCACCTGGTGGATGCTGGGAAGCCTCACTCCGCAGGGAGGCACCCTCCTCGCCGCGACACTTGCCGCGGGAGTCGCGGGAACCGTGTTTCTGTTCATTTTCGGACGCGACGCCGACGCGCTCTCGATGGGAAGCGAGACGGCGTTCCATCTCGGAGTCTCGCCGCGTTCCGCGGGATTCGCGATACTCGGCACGGCGTCGATGCTCACCGCCGCCGCCGTGTCGCTCGCGGGAATCATCGGATTCGTCGGATTGATCGTGCCGCATATACTCCGAGGACTCGTCGGAGCCTCCCACAGACGCCTCTTCCCCGCCGCGTATCTCGCGGGGGGGATGTTCCTGATGGTCTGCGACACCATAGCCCGGACCGCGCTCTATCCGAAGGAGATCCCGGTCGGAGTGCTCACCGCCGCGCTGGGCGGCCCGTTCTTCATATGGCTGGTCAACCGCGGGAGGAGCGTCTGACGATGGCGACGATGATGGCGGAAAACGTGGACTTCTCGTATCCCGGAGCCGATGGCGCGGACGCCCTGCGCGGCGTCTCCGTCTCCATCCCCGAGGGCGGGGCGCTGGGGATCATCGGGCCGAACGGCGCGGGGAAATCAACACTCCTCCGAGTTATGAGCGGATACCTCCGGCCATCCTCGGGCGCGGTCTCCATCGACGGACGCTCCGTCTCCTCCCTGCCACGCGGAGAGCGCGCCGCTCTTATCGGCGTCGTCCCGCAAAACGTGTTCACTCCGATGCCGTACACCGCCTGGCAGGTCGTGGAGATGGGCCGCGCCGCGCGCTTGCCGCGCTTCTCCCCGTTGCGGAGGGAGGACCGCGCGGCGGTCGGGGACGCGATGCGGGAGATGGATGTTTTCGATTTGGCGGAGCGCCCGTTCAACGCGCTGAGCGGAGGCGAGAGGCAAAGGGTGGTGCTGGCCTCCGCCATCGCCAGAAAACCGGCGGTGCTTTTCCTCGACGAGCCCACATCACAACTAGATATCGGACACGCCATCAGATTCGTCGGGCTTGTTCTGGAGCTGAGAAAGCGCCTCGGAATGACGGTCGTGGTGGTCTCCCACGACGTGCAGTTGATGTCCGGTTTCCTACCCAGAATGGTGGTGATGAGGGATGGACGCGTCGTCGCCGACGGTCCGACGGAGGAGGTCGTCACCGCGGAGATGATCGAACGGGTTTACGGATGCCGCGTGGAGACGTCGCGGCGGAAGGACGGCGGCGTCGCCATCCTCCCGGAGATTCCGAGGCATTGAGGCGTCGTCACTCGAACAGGTCGAACGAGACTATGTTCGGAATTTCCCCGTTATTGCCGAGTATCACTATCCGGACGCGCCGGGCGGTGACCGGCTTTTTCAGGTGGACGAAAAAGTCGTCCAGCGTGTCGCCCTTGTGGATGGTTTTCCATTTTCCGCCGACGAACGCCTGGATCTCGAATCCGCGGACCTGTCCGTAGAGCTCTCTGACCCCCACTCCCGTGAACGTTTTGGGTTTTCCCAAGTCCACCTCCAGCCAAGGCTGTTTGTCGTTCGCTTTGGGCTCCCAGAAACGCCAGAAATGACCGTGGTGGGTACCGCCGAGCATCTTCTTGATCCGCGCGACCTCCGCGGAATCCCATTTCTTGCCGGTGTTCCGGTTTATGTGGACTTTGTCGTCGTCGCTCTCCTCTCCGTATTCCTTTTTTATTTTCCCGCTTTCGAAGCTGTATTCAACCACGGTCAACGGAGAGCCTCTTTTGCTTTTGGGATTGGAGGAGCTCGACGCCGCGACTTTCGCGTCGGTGGTCAACGTCTCGCCGCGGAGCGTCTCTATCGGGGCTATCCCCATCGCGTCCTTGTCCAAGGTCAGCTTGATTATCGTGTCGGGAATCTTGTGGTCTTTGGGGTCCAGCCTGACGACGAGTTTCCCGTTTCCTTGTTCGATCGTGGGCTTCCCTCCGGTCAGGGCGCTCGCCGACACGACTTTCGCGGGAAGCGCGGGAAGTTCCAGCACCCCGCCGGGCCACCTTTCGGTTATGTGCAGATAGACGTTTTTACCGCGTCTGGTGGAGCCGCCCCAATGTCCCGGCTTGTATGGACCCCCGCGGGTTTTGTAAACGCTCTCCCCGTATTTCTTGAGGAATTTCCCCATGCCTAGATAGACCTCTTTGACCCTGGGGGTGATCGTCCCGTCGGGCTCGGGGCCGAAATTCAGCAGCAGATTGCCGTCCCCCACGACGCAGCCTATCAGCATTTGCAGGCATGTGTTCACCGATTTTATATCCTCGCCCCCGTTCCATATCCAGGACGTTCCGTTGATGACCGCGCAGGTCTCCCAGGGACGGTCCATTTGGAAGGAGCCCAGTTTCTGCTCAGGCGACCCGAACGAGACCCCGGCCGGAATCTTGCCCACGCGTCCGTTCGTGAGTATTCCGGGATGGATCGTGTTCATCATCTTGAACAGCTTGACGTTGTCCTTCTTGATTTTTCCACCGTCCCACCACATCCCCTCTATCTCGCCGTATTTCGTGAGGAGCTCCTTGATCTGGGCGAACATATATTTCTCGTAGGGCTTCGGGTTCTTTACGTCGTAGCGGGCGTCGCGCATGTCCACCACCGAGTAATACCACAACATCTTCAATCCGCGTTTGTGGCAGGCGTCGGCGAGTTCCTTGCATATGTCGCGCTTGAACGGCGTGGACATTATGTCGTAATCGGTGTAGGCGCTGTCCCACAGGCAGAACCCGTCGTGGTGTTTCGTGGTCAAAACCACGTATCCAGCGCCGGCGTCCTTCGCCATCTGGGCTATCGCGTCGGCGTCGAATTTCACCGGATTGAATATCTTGTAGAGACTGTTGTAAATCTTGACCTTGGAGGGGATTCCGTTCCTGCCGCCCCTCTTGTAGTTCTTGTAGTATTTCCTGACCTCCTCGGCGGAAAGCTCGTCCGCCTTCGTGTGGTCGGCCATGTACCCCAGCTCGTGGTAGCTGGGGCGTCCGGGAACTTTGGGCCACGACAGCGAGTTGGCGTGCGCGAACGCTCCCGGCCCCCAATGGATGAACATGCCGAAACGCGCGTCGCGCCACCACTGGTAATCCTTTTCCGAGGCGCAGCGTACGCCGTCCAAATCCATTTTTTGCGGCGCTCCGGCGAAACTCGCCACGGACGACAAGGCCAGCGCCGCGCAAACAATCATGATCTTCCGCATAAAGCCGTATTCTCCCTGTTGCGCTCCCTAAAAACAACTCTATGGATGTAGCGTTGTCACAACGCTCCGAAACGCGCTTTTATTATGCCACGTCAAAAAAAAACGCGCAAGGCGCGGGGCGCTTTGCAATTCGGACGCGCGCTTGTAGCTTCTTGGGACGCGGGCGCGGCGGACGCGCCGCGGAACGGAAAAGGAGACGAGAATATGGAACGCCGCCCCTTCGAGGCGCTTTATGTCCATGTCCCGTTCTGCGCCGATGTGAAATGCGCGTATTGCGCGTTCTATTCGGTGCCAGCGGCCCCGTCCGGGCTGGTCGACGCGTATCTCGCGGAGGTGGAAAAAAGGCTCCGCTCCGCCAATTTCGAGCGTCCGGTCCGCTCCGTCTATATCGGTGGCGGCACTCCGACCGCCCTGGACTCCGACGGTATGGCGCGGTTGTTCGACGCCATAGCCGACGCCGTCCCCATCGCCTTCGGCGCGGAGGTATCGGTGGAATGCAATCCCGAAACCCTCACTCCGGAAAAAGCCGCCGTTTTGGGGAGGTTCGCCAACCGGGTCTCGCTCGGCGTCCAGTCCTTCGATCCCGAAATCCTCGGAATCCTGGGACGCCGCGGCTCCCCGGAGGATTTCCGGCGCGCCGTCGAACTCCTGGGAAACGCGGGCGTCGCGAACCTCGGATGCGACTTGATACACTCGGTTCCGGGAGAAAACGCGGACGGATGGAGGCGCGACCTGGAAGCCGCCGCGGAGAGCGGCGTATCCCACGTTTCCACCTACTCCCTGACCATCGAGGAGGGCACCGCGCTCGCGGAGACCGCGGACCCCATCGACGGAGACGCGGACGCCGCCATGTGGGAGCTCGCCGGAGATATTCTGGAGGGGAGGGGCTTCGAACGCTACGAGGTCTCGAACTTCGCGCGTTCCGGAGCCGAGTGCCGCCACAATCTGGAGGTCTGGTTCGGGGGAACGCTTCTCGGTGTCGGCCCCGCCGCGTCCTCGTTCGACGGATTCGACCGCTGGACCGAACCCGCGGATATCGCGGCCTGGCTCGATGGCGAACCGCCCGGGGTCGACGCGGTTTCCGCGGAGCGCCGCGCCGACGAGATATTCGCCATGGGAATGCGCGCGGCCAAGGGATGGACGGAGGCGTTGCTGCGGGCAAGGACGGGTTTCGGAATGGAGCGTTGGCGGGTCGTTCTCGGGGAACTGGCCGGAATGGATCTGGTCGCGCTGGAACCGGACGCCGCGGCCCCCACCCGGAAGGGGATGGAACTCTGGGATTCCATCGCCGAACGCCTCCTCCTTTGACCGGCCTCCGCGCGACCGTTATCGAACCGCCCCGATGACGCCAGCGCGCCGGGACTATCCAGGGCCTGCTGAGAAACTATCCAAACGCTTGCCTTCGCGAAGTTGACATTGGGCTTGGAGGGTGTAAATGAATAGCTTCATTTTCCGTTCGTTCCAGAACGCGCGGACGGAAGCGTCAGGTGGCGCCGCGCGGCGGCGGATAAAATTTTCGAGGAGATGAAATGTCGAAACTTGTTTTAGGAATACCGAAAGGAAGCTTGGAGAAAACGACGGTCGAGATGTTCGCCAAGGCGGGATACAAGATCCACATCAGTTCGAGATCCTACAAGCCCACGATCGACGACCCGGAGATCGAGTGCATGCTCATAAGGGCCCAGGAGATGTCCAGATACGTCGAGAACGGATTCCTCGACTGCGGACTCACGGGAAAAGACTGGATCGAGGAGAACGGATCCGACGTCGTCGAGATCGCCGAGCTAGTTTACGGAAAGGTCGGACGGAAACCGCTCCGCTGGGTCCTCGCCGCTCCGGAGGATTCCGATATCAAATCCCCGAAG
>Ga0256913_10001972_pt1 | contig 10434 bp, 8 predicted proteins | sample Axial_MatmetaG_FD_185970 | JGI IMG/M metagenome (GOLD analysis project Ga0256913, IMG submission 185970) | Deep-sea worm associated microbial mat communities from Axial Seamount, Juan de Fuca Ridge, Pacific Ocean - Axial_Mat | ecosystem: Environmental > Aquatic > Marine > Oceanic > Microbial...
CTGTAGCCATCCTTGATGTAACCATATTGCTACCAGTTGTTTCTGTGGCCATATTGCTTCCCTGTCGCTTTTCGTTTGTACTTGTGTCCATGTCACAAAAGCGCTGCACATGTAAGCCTTTTGGCCACTTCCCTTTGTCCAATACATCCAACTTTTTGGTGGATGGTATTATGGCCATAAATGATCTCCAACCATTCTTGTCACTGAGTTGTTTGATCTCTCCAGGTTTCTGAACACCCAATTCCGTCAGATGCTCAAGGATGTCGGAGACAGAGTTTTTACTGGAGAGGCCTCCAATGTACATCTTGAAAACAGAATCTTTGGCTCCAGTGAACTGATTGCCTGATTTATAGGTCATTAGACACACATTTGGTTTTGTAAACACACACACAAGTTGATCTAAAATGAACATAAGGATATCACAACTATATAATATAGATATATTACATCATCTGGTTATTCCAACTCAGTAATAATAAAACTAATAACACAGAAGTAGATGGATCATAATAAATATGGATTGTATTCAACTGGCCATATACACCTACACTTTGATCTTAGTTAAAAGGCTGAAAAGTGACAACTGGCAAAGTGCAATTGATATCGGCCATAATCTAGGTAATTCAAAGCTGGTGGAGTACAAAATAATACAATACGATTACACTTTGGTTAGTATTTCCTGTGTACATTATATGCCCGTATTAATGGGAAAGCAACAATGTATCTAGTAATGTGTAAATGGGGCTTAAAGGAGTAGAATCATAAAATCATACACCTATTCCATGATGAGCTGAAGCCTTCTGCCCCACAACTTCACATAAAATCCAAGGCAATGCTCCTATGTGTGATAGGTCTATATTTACTGCATATATTTCACAACCTTAGAGTAGACATTTTAACATAATCCATTTTTACTTAATCCATCTTTCTAATTTAAAAACCTATATACCTATTACCTAGTCAAATAAACCCACATGGTCGCTTATATTAACTAGTTAATGTTCACAGACTTACACTATTAACCCGTGTCCAGCTTTGATAAAGACCATCTTCAGTGCTCTCCTGTGAGTCTACCCTATCCAGCAGGGAAGGCTTCTCATAGCTGGATCCAGTCTACACAGAGAGTACACAAAGTTAGAGCCACACAAACACAGCTAGTTATAGAAGACAGTGATCAGTACTCACAAAACTGATCACAACTAAGGTTGTTTTAAAAATATAAACACATAAGCCAAAGTGCAGCACATTGGTGTGTTTAAGATATAGGCATTGCAACAAATCAGTAAAGCTTCTACAAGTAAACAAAACATGAAGTCAACTCCCACTTAATGGGATATCCAGAGAGATGACTGCCAGCCAGTCAGTCAAGAATCGAAATCATGACTGATCTAATGATCACTTAACAATGGACAGAATGTTTCAAATCTTGAGTATGCCAGGACTTAATTAATGTGGTTAGCATCCACTGTTTTCTCTTGTTTCTATTGAAATCAGGTGGATTTCAACAATTTATTTGCAAGAAAGAGCACTATCTAACCAATTTATCAATAATAATTAATAAGAAACTGTCACGTTAAAAAAAACCCGGATGACATCTTTCTTGTCTATTTAGCTAACTGAAAATATGGTTCAGATAAATGGAAGTTGACTACACTATGTACTTACAACTCTGAATATGATTTAGTATAGGTAATATATAAATGCAGTAGACAAATGGAGATAACACACATTACTGTTCTACATTTTCTGGTGTGTGTGTGTGTATGTGTGTGCTATACATGCTCACATTCACCGGATAATTAGTCAAATACCTTGCATATTTACATAGCTCAACATATTGGCTGATTAGAGATTGTCATGAATTAATCAATATTTTATGATCTCTGTAATTTAACAGAATCAGTAACTCTCCTAATTTATTGGTAGCACTGTTCTAGTGATATCTTGGATGTACAAGGATGCACCTTGGTTGACAGTGTGAAAAAATAATATGTTATACAGCCTTCTTGTTTTAATTACTTTGCCATTTTTTAAAAACTAATACAAACCAGATAAATAGAATATGCCAAAAAAGATGATCTATGTATTACATCTTTATATTCAAGTAAAATAGATTTAAGTAAATGTGTAAAGAGCACCTGTAATAACAAAATCTAATTTTCTCAATTTATTTACCTTCTCTGTGAATGTTTGAGGTAATGCATAATTAAAGAATTAAACAAGCTTCTTTCTGATTAATTGTGATGTGCTCTTACCAATTCAAACATATATAAATGATTATCTACTATCTGTTTAAGCATAATTTGGTGTTATTTGTTTTCAACCATCAACATCAAATTAGGTAAGCTGCCCACAGCACAAAAAAGCACTTTTAACTAAGGGATGGCAATACAATACCTTAGTAATCATTTTATTTTATCATTATTAGGTTTCCTGTCTGCTAAACACAGTGAAGTGTTTGTAATGCTAAGTACTGAAACTTGACTCTTGTTTATCTGCCAAGTTAAAATTACCCTCAGACTGTTCATTTCTGACAAAGCGAGAGACAGAGGAGGAGGCAAGATATGGAATCACCATTTTATTTGCCAGGGACTCCTTTGGGATATGAATAATCATCTATCAAAGGATAGATTTTATTGAATATCTAAAAAGTTATTTTTAATTTGGTAATGATTAAATTGGTGCTATTTTGAACATGGGATGCTACTTATATTTCACCAACAGGCTCCATGATCAGATGCATGCTCTATTCAACTTGTTCAATTTCATCTGGCAAAAACAAATGCAGCAATTGGCATACTGCAAATGCATTTTAAACTATAAATACTGTTTTCACCAATCTGGGATTACATCAGTTGGTAATATGAAAACAAAAATACAATGAATTATTATACTATGAACTACATAATTTATTAGATATGTCAATACAAAAGCTACAAATTTATTTACCGGGGTTTCTTAAAATTTGAACTATAATATTAGATCCCTTTGCTGCAGCTGGTTGTCTGTAAACACCAGATTTTATGATCAGTAATATTTAGCAAGTTAAATATGGTATACAGCAATATGACAATTAATTTCCTTTCTGTTTAAATATGTGTTTCTTAACAAGCCCACCAATTTGCTTGAATATCGTAAATTTAATCTTGAAAATGACTCAGTCTAAAAATTATGCTGAACCCGCTTCATGATCTAACCAGAAATTAGTGTGAGATTATAAAAATTGTATGTTAATTTTCAGAACGAGGCACATTTCACAAAAACCAGCATGTTCAACAAAAGGTGTATGGAATGTGGTATGAAAACACTGCATTACAGTCCTTTAATTTATGTACAAGAAATAACACTAATTAGACATTTGGTTTTACAGATCCACAATCTAATATCCAGTTATTTATACAAAATCATTAAAGATCAGGCAAGATCCTATGCAAATTTTTCAGCAAACGTTATGAATAGCATATGTATGTACAATCATAATTTTGTAATGAAATGGCTAAATATCCTAATATATTTATAAGGAAATTATTCAATTGGCAGAAGTTATGAATGTTCAGCTCTCAAGTTTTTCAGAAATTCTAGATAAAAGATTGTGGATATATACTGTTTTATTCTGTCACCTATTTAAATACATTAACAGTCTAAGCGGACCGACTATGCAATTAAGTATTTTCACATCAAAGGATTGTAAGCTACAGGAGAATGAATGATTTCACTCTAAAAAAGAATAAGAACTGATCATGTTAGCTACAACACAGCAAACAGACCAAGGTTAGTATTACGTGGGAACTCTGCCACGACAGTTAAACACAATAGTTTTGTATGATTCTGGTACTGACAGAATACTTACATCAACTAAGGTTTTATCACTTTTATCACTGTCATTTGACGTGTTTGTATTGATCACATCACTGAAACAAAAAGCAGTCAATTCAATTAACATTAGCACTAGTGTGTATGTGGGAGGTAGGTCTTGCATACGCATAGGTAAGACTATTAAAATAATGAATTCCAATTATATTAGAAAATAACTGCAGACTCACTCTTTCAAGTTGCTGTTTTCTATACCAACTGATGCAATGCTGGATGCTGTTCCTATGGAATCTAAGGTACTGGTGAGTGATGAAGGTTCACTACGAACATCTGTCAGAAAGTGAAATAAATTTACAAACACTGAATATGGTGCTAATATTCATTATAGCCGTATATTATAACAGACGTTAAACCATTGTCAACAGAATAAATGTTTAGAAGAACAAACAATTGAAATGTATGAAACCATAGTAATTAATAACCAGGAAACTGGAACTGGCAGTTTGAGTCAGATGTAATCCGTATGCGTGGTGAGGGGTGTGGTGTTGAAGATGGCGATGAACAGTGAGTGATGAATAATGCTGGTGACGATGGTGTAGAAGATGTACAACTTGAGGTTGTTGAACTGGAATCTGGCCCTGTGAAGATGGGCACAGAATTGGCATGAATCATATTCTCGCTGAGGGCTGATGCATGACTGAACCGGCGTATCACATTTGGTGAACCTAATCAAAGACACCATATAATAATCATCACACCAAGAATTATACAATTACCGGAGATAAACAAGTAGAAATTTGTTAATGCTTTATACATATGCTCATGATAGCTTTAATTAAAATGGTTTTGGGAATAATATAATACAAGCACTAACCATCTCCTGTAGATAATGTTTCTACATACAATGTTAACAACTCCTGGGGCAGACCACAGGCAGGTGCAGCCTTAGCAGCACATTCTTTATGGTATTTTGCTCTGCAAAGTAGAGGTGAACATGGAAAGGTTAATTGGATCACAATGCTGCAGAATAAATAGTAATTATCTAATTAGGCTGTGATAAAGTATATTTTGGCATCATATCTATATATTTCTCTGTCAACTTACTTGCATTCTCTACAGACTTTTCCACGGAAGATATGCTTGTTGCACAAATCACAGGTGCTAATGATAACTTTTGTCTGGAATCTTTATGAAACAACAAGTGTTAGTGATACCAACAGAATACTGCCACTGCATAATTATCAAACTTTTATCTAAGAACTACATAAGAAAAACTGTTTTATGAATTCTATATTTAGTTCTGCAATCTTCAGATTGAACACACACACACACACATAATAAATCAAAACATGTTCATGCAAAATACAGTGAATATAACACCAGACTGTAAGCTCCAGAATAAGTTAACCAAATTTTAGCCATTCCACTGCAAGATCAGCCATAAACAGTAGAATGTATGAAGGATTTCAAAACAATTCCTGCAAAGTGCAATAAAATGTTAATAGTATGTAAAAACATGCACTAAACTTTGAACAAGAACATTGTGCCTCAGTGAATAAACTGCAGGTTTCCATCCAGTTTGACATAAAGAGATAATAACTGAAAGAAACAAAACGAAGGAAACTAAGCCGTGAAAAACAAATTAAACACAACATTCAGGAACCAAACAAACTGCTGAACCTCTCACCTAAGCCAGCAAAGTTAAATTGGCTTAAAAACTGAAACAGTAACACTTAAAGCTGGGCAGCTCAGAAAACAAAATATAAAATAGAATAAGGTGTAAAAAATCCATCACCTAACACTGACATAACTAGGAAAACACATAAACATCTTGCTGTACATATGGTATGGTGACGAGAACCTAAACAATGATGCCCCATTTTGTCATTAACCGAATGTGAACGAAGCTAGTATGAATAAAACCAGATGTTATCATCTGACAGAATGCACTGGCGGGATTCTGGCCACGGTGGAGACAGCAATGCTTACTTGCACTGTTTACACTTGAAACCAAGGAACATCTGTCGCTGACATAGGTCACATGATGAGAGCTTGACAAGCCTATTGTGGGATTGGAACCAATCAAAATCAAATGTTAAGTTTATGGCAAGTAATCTTTTATCTGACATATATTCCTTTTCTACAAAGAAGTGCAAAAATACAGGGCAGTGTGTGCATATGTGTGTGTGTGAATCAGAGGAAGACTGAGTGACTGACTTATTGACCAACGAACAGAATGTTTGACTGCTTAAATATAAACACAGCAAGTTTACATTTATAAAGGGACACAGCATAATAGAAATACAATATACACACACTAACAATGATATATAAGAAACCAATTATGGGCAATCAGGTGCTTACGTAGCAACATACAAAGTACACATGATATCACAAAGTCATGTGAAAAACAACTAGACACAAACATGCCAAGATATGCTGTGTACAGACCAAAACTTCACCAAGGAATGATTTACAGATGGCAAGAACATTCGAAGAATGAATTCAATACAAAGAGATGGCTCCACTTAACCAACAGCCTCTCAACCAGTTGCCACTAAATGGCAACAGGAACCACACCATTAGTGACATGCATTTACAGAATATGCTAAACAAATGTATGACACTAATCACATACCATCTGCATCACTTTTAATAACAAGCTTAAGACAACAACTGTTCTTACCTGTGGGCAATTGCATGCTTCATATTCCCACCTCTTGGAGAAATTGGCACTGCCAGCTGATTTTCTGAAACATGAGAAGAATCTCGGTTAAAATAATCTTGACAAATATCTCAATTCTGCAACAACGAAACAGATACATTTTTAAACGCTGTAAGCCAGGCTCTAATATAAATATTATAATTTCTGTACAAGATGTTAGCCAAGTAGTTCTTAGGTACTGACTTCTCGATGGGTGTACATCATCTGTGATGCTACTAATATCTATGTGACTCTTGTATGGTGGCGACCTTCTTGGAGTCAGTGGTGATGTCTGACCAGAAGGACCTCTACTACTGGAGCAAGTCATCTCCTTACCATCAGAAGACTGCTTACGCTGATGAATGGCCTCATGACTGCCCACCAGGGTGAGGTTCTCTGGCTTTTTGTTTAGGTACCTGAAGAACAGGAATTGGTTAGAATTCCTTGACTGCCACAACAAATAGTAACTGCCAGCATGTTATAAAACATTAACAGACATATCTGTCTGTAGAAATTGAGTTTAAATTTGTTTAAAAGAGTGCTCAACAGCATATCAATTCTACCTGGACATGTCAACTTGAGCATCCTGGTTGACTTTCATTGAGAGCTGCGACTCATGCGACTTGCTCTTCGTCAGTGGAAGGAATGCATTGGGATACAGTTGGTGTCGCCTCTGTGGTGGAGGTGTGGTGGGAAACTTACCCTTTGAAGAGGGTTTGACTAGAGGTGGGGTTTGTGGTGGGGTGAATCGTTTTCTTTGCTCTGCAGGAGAAGGCAATGGTAGTGGTGAACCAGGCATGCTCATCGGTGGTGTATCTGAAGGTGTTGGACTCTGGGCATTGAGGTGTGTGTCCGCAGGCAAGGAGGATGTGGAAGGCCTCTGGTGATGAGGAAACTTCGGTGAACCACTGGTGTATGAACTACTTGTTGCAGCTGACTTGTATGAAGACCAGTGCAAATCCTGATCCAAGCTTGCCATCTCACCACTTAGCTGTTGCTCTGTATTGAGTTTAAACCAGCAAAACAGAGTTAATTAAAACAAGTCAACCAAATAACAACAATATGTCATACAAAATGGCTTTAATCAGTTGAGATACCTTTGTGCTAGTCGTCAATAACATTTTACACTACACTTACTGAGTTACTCTGTCACAAAATTCAGTTTTGGCCTGTTAGTTAAGTTACATGTGTTTCTAGATGCCCAGTAGTCACCATTATTTTGGTGATGCCTGGTATCAATGCAGCATTGTGCAGTGGGTATCACTCTAGTTGTTAATGTTTCACTGTGTGTGATTTTTTATGCAAGGCATTTTGTATGTGCTGTTGATGCTAAATAGTCTGGTACCAATCCATACTGGTTATCAAACACAAACTGAACATTGAAAGCACTAGTTGAATTCTAGCCTTTATGTGTGAATTACTACCATTAATATTAGTTATGTGTCACAAATCACAGATTATAACCACTAGCAGAAGTTGTTTTAGCATGATTATCTTTCTATTATGTATGTGTATAATAGTGTTCAGTAGATAATGGTTATTAGGTAATATATGTCAGATAAACAGAGAGAGAGAGAGAGAGAGAGAGAGAGAGAGAGTATTTATTTCCAATTTCCAAGCATATGAAAATACAAAGTGTACATCGAACTAAATATAATAATGGAAAAATGGGGGACCAGTGTAGCCAAAGCTGTCTTCCCACTGGCCCCTTGAATTAGGTATGTATCATTTGACAGACTGAACTAATAAAAACATAAATTTGGATGCCAAGCCATGGGAGGACACATTAGAGATACCAGTGACCAGGTTACGGAATGAAAGAGAGATGAACATCTCAGTCGACAGTCATTGCAAAATGGATTGGTACATTTAACCGTAGCTGGATAAGAAAATAGTAACTTCTTTTTTACTTCATTCTTGAGCTGACACTTAGAAGTAAAGTTTGGTACTATTGATGTCCACTTGTTCTATATACATGGGAATTTATAAATAGGAAATTTAGCAGAAAAGGCAGAATCATAACGTTCAATCATGATTAGACTAGATTCATGTTTATTACTTGTACAGTTAATGTTTCTATATTTATATGTGAATGTTAAGTTTGAATTATATATTGCTGTAATTTATTGAGAGAGTCAAGTACAGTGCAGACCATACACTAGCCATTTGAACTAGCAATGCCAAGGCCTACAAAACCATGGATAAACAGTGTGCTGATAGTGAGGATGAGGGAAGCCACACTCACATCGCATTTAATGGAGATTTTTCTTGTTGACCATAACCATTGTCAGATTATATAAATTCATGTAAAATTTCATCATAATTTCAGTTGTCGTCTGTATGAATATGGGTGGATGCACAGTTTGAATACCAGCCTAACTCCTGCAATCAACATTAACTTGCTTTTTCTGACACATAGTCTACCACCAACCTGTCCATATCTTGAGGTTTCTTAGAGCTGTACACAATCGGGTTATGTTCTGGGCTTCTATTTGGTTGCGTCCCATTTGTTGTGTAATTTCAGCATCTGACATTTTCATCAGGTTATCCATGGAAAAACCTCTCTGTGCAATGATCTGCAAAAAGTGAAGTAACAGATATGCAAGCCATGCTTTAATAATTAACACTACACAATAAATGAGCAAATATACTTTGTACAGAAAAAACTCAATATATTTAAAGCCACGTTCTTGTTTTAAAATACTGATACAGATTTGGGGTAATCATAATCAGTTACATGAGCTGAACTAATTTTAACTTCCAGATGATTACTTCCATAAATGAGCAGTGTCCTCAATGATTTAAAATGCTATATAATAACATAAAAATAACATTATGACAAACTTGAGATATTAATGTAATTTTATTCCAATCCTTAACTGGATGAGTAGCGACCCTTTCACATGTATATGTTATAATTATCCCATTTCTTGCACCAACTTTTTAGGTGGCTCTGGTGATGCCATGTCTGCTGTTTCACGTAAACAAATGGTAACCAGTTCCACTGGTTCATACAAAGTTAATTTTAGCTAGACAAATGGTTACCGGTAGTCTAATTAAAAGACAATTAACCAACATAATCCTTTTTTTTATAAATCTATATTGTATAATTTAAGTTTTAACTGGCAGTCTCATGAGAATGAAATTAATGTTGTACAGGCAATAGGATGAAGTCATAACGAACATACTGATCTGGTGATGGGAAAAACTAAACATGAGATAATCTCTCAAGTTAATCTTGAGCTTACAATGAGGTTTCTTTATAATCTCAGTGTAGTCACTCTATAAATACTCATGCATTCATGGCAAAATTATTACTTGTTCCTTTGTTCAATGGTCTATACTGAATATTAAATGGAGTAATCGTCATACTGTGGTAGAATGGTGTCAAAATATGGTGTGCACTGTCATTTTATCAACATTCCACACTGGGGAAGGTTTTGATAATATATATATCTCTATCTCATTACAGTCTGCCGCAGCTGAGAGACTTTTTGGTATTGGAGGGGAAATGTTCCACCCTGAGCCTGTTGTTTAGGAGATCATGCCTTCGAACAGTTTATGTACATCAAAACAATTCTCACTTTGATTAATAAATACACTTCTAGAAATATTCAGTATTTTTCTTTAGTGGTAATATCTAAATTTGGTTGCCTAGATAATTTGATAAGCAGTAGTCACAGTTTCTTTGATTTGATTATCCAGCTCTAACCCATTTATAATTTAGATAATTACTGAAGCATCAATAAGGCTTTTGTAATGATTGTTCTTTAGCTGATAAATGACACCTGAAATGTTTATCTTACACCTGTAATATACTGAAGTGAACATACCTCATTAACCTTATCAGTTGACTTACAAAATTCTGAATGATAATATTCCAACAGATAGAAATAAAACATTTAAAACTAAGTCAC
>Ga0256913_10001973_pt1 | contig 10433 bp, 10 predicted proteins | sample Axial_MatmetaG_FD_185970 | JGI IMG/M metagenome (GOLD analysis project Ga0256913, IMG submission 185970) | Deep-sea worm associated microbial mat communities from Axial Seamount, Juan de Fuca Ridge, Pacific Ocean - Axial_Mat | ecosystem: Environmental > Aquatic > Marine > Oceanic > Microbial...
GTTTACCAGTTAATATAATTATAGACAAGTTATGAAAAGAGAATGGAGATCGTTACATGAGTTTGAAGAGATTAAGTTAGAGTATTGGAATCATATTGCAAAAATTACCATTAACCGGCCGAGGTACTATAATGCCTTCACGCCAACAACTACCACCGAAATGGCTGTAGCATTTACCATGTGTCATGAAAACATGGATGTTTATACCATTATTCTTACCGGTGAAGGTGATAAGGCTTTTTGTGCCGGCGGCGACCAGAATGTAAAAGGAAAAGGCGGTTACATTGGAAAAGACGGAATTCCTCGTTTGAATGTACTTGATGTCCAGCGAAAAATTCGATCCATGCCAAAGCCGGTTATTGCCATGGTAAATGGTTATGCCATTGGCGGTGGCCATGTGCTGCATGTTGTTTGCGATATGACCATAGCTTCGGAGAATGCTATTTTCGGACAAACAGGTCCTAAAGTGGGTTCCTTTGACGCAGGACTGGGTTCATCGTACCTTGCAGCCATCGTAGGACAAAAGAAGGCTCGTGAAATCTGGTTCCTTAACAAACAATATTCAGCTCAGGAAGCGCTGGAGATGGGTATGGTAAACCGTGTTGTTCCTTTTGACGAACTGGAGGATGCCACTGTGGAGTGGTGCGAAATTATGCACAAACGCAGCCCCATGGCATTGCGGATGATTAAGCTGGGTATGAATGCCGAACTGGATGGTCAGATTGGCTTGCAGGAGTTTGCCGGAAATGCTACCCTGCTTTATTACATGACAGATGAAGCGCAGGAAGGAAAACATGCTTTTCTTGAAAAACGCGATCCTGACTTTCATAAATATCCAAAATTCCCTTAATTAATGGCCTCTTTTAAATCATGGGTTAAAGCATATCGGTTGCGCACATTGCCGCTGGCAATTTCAGTTATACTTACAGGATCGTTTCTGGCCATTCAGGATGGAAACTACAACTGGTGGATTATTGGGCTATCGCTGTTAACAACCCTGTTTTTACAAATACTGTCGAACCTTGCCAACGATTATGGCGATTCTACTAAAGGTACCGACAACGATGACCGGGTTGGGCCCCGACGAACGGTTCAAAGCGGCGAAATCAGCCGGGAGTCGATGAAAAGAGCCATTATGGTGCTTGCTTCTTTGTCGTTACTATCAGGTGTTGCCCTTCTTTATTTTGCTTTTGGTGATAATTTTCAAATGACCTTGTTTTTCCTTGCAATAGGTCTGGCCTCCATTTGGGCTGCCGTTAAATATACCGTTGGTGATAAGGCATATGGCTATTCCGGATTGGGTGACCTGTTCGTGTTTGTTTTTTTCGGACTGGTGGGTGTAATCGGCTCCTATTTTCTGAACACTAAAAGTTTGGAATGGTCTGTTATACTACCGGCAGCAGCCATGGGAATGTTTAGCACAGGCGTTCTCAACCTGAACAACATGCGCGATATCGACAATGATATTAAATCAGGTAAACACACACTGGCATCAAAGCTGGGGTTTGTTGAAGCAAAAAAATATCATCTGGTGCTTATATTTACCGGCTGGATTTTGTTACTTGCCTGGATGATGCTCCAAAAAGAACATATGGAAAGGTTAACCCTTTTAATAGCCCTGCCCTTTTTTGTGATTGATATTTTTAAAATACTTCACACAAAAGTAAATGCTGATTTAGACCCATATTTAAAAAAGCTGGCTTTAAAAACACTGTTGGTGGCCATCCTTTTTGGCGTTTCAATTTTACTGTAAAATCATGCTGCACGCCTCTTATAAAAAACATACCCTGATTTTTAAACGACCCGGCGGAACGTCGAGGGGCGTTTTATCTACTAAAGATTCGTGGTTTATAAAAGTTTGGCATGGTGAAGGTTCTGATATTGTCGGAATTGGTGAATGCAGCATCATAAATGGTTTGAGTCCTGACCCTGTTGAACGGCTCGAAGAAAAGCTAAAAGAACTTGTTTCGAACATCAATAATTATTTTGAAGTTGATTTATCTGAATTTCCATCCATTTCATTTGGGTTGGAAACGGCATTGCTTGATTTAGCTTCGGGAGGGAAAAGAATTTTATTTCCATCTTCATTTACAAACGGTGAAAAATCAATTCCCATTAACGGATTGATCTGGATGGGAGCCTTTGACTTTATGCGGCAACAGATTATTGAAAAACTGGAAGCCGGTTTTGATTGTATCAAACTGAAAATCGGTGCCATCGATTTTAAACAGGAATTGCAATTGCTTAAGATGATTCGAAAAGATTTTAGCGAAAATGAACTGGAACTCCGGGTTGATGCTAATGGTGCTTTTAAACCGGAAGAGGCACTCGAAAAACTTAAACAACTTTCTGATTATCGCATTCACTCTATTGAGCAACCCATCAGGCAAAATCAATGGCAGGAAATGGCTGCACTTTGTGAGCAATCGCCCATCGATATTGCTTTGGATGAAGAGCTAATTGGTTTGGATGATGCAATGATTCCCGAAATGCTTGATGCCGTACAACCGCAATATATTATTCTGAAACCAAGCCTGGTTGGTGGTTTTAAACGTAGTGAGCTGTTTATTGAAAATGCAGAAAAAAGAAACATTGGCTGGTGGGTAACTTCTGCTTTGGAATCCAATATCGGATTGAATGCCATTGCGCAATGGACAGCAACCCTGAACAATACCATGCCTCAGGGGTTGGGTACCGGACAGCTTTTCACAAACAACATCGATTCTCCGCTTGAAATCATTAATGCCAACCTTAAATATAATCCAAAAGCATCTTGGGGTTCGTTGGAAATGATAACGGCTTAACCGGATTTCATTTACCTTTGTCCCGTTATGACCAAAGCCCAAAACCTGTTACGCCTTAACTTTGCTGCTTTCGATAAAAAGTGGTTTTTAAATTATGCTTACACACAGTTGCGCGAAGGTTGGGTAATTACCGATTGGAAAAAAGAGATTCTCTATTTTATCATCGACTGGCTTTCACAATCAGACGAGATGAAATCAACCACTTCCGGCTCTACAGGAACACCAAAAACAATGAAATTAAAAAAAGAGTTTGTGGTGAACAGTGCGAAAGCTACCAATCAATTCTTCGGCTTAAAAAAAGGAGATACTGCGTTGCTTTGCCTTCCGGTAAAATATATTGCCGGCAAGCTGATGATAATAAGAGCAATGGAGCAAAAAATGAACCTCTATTGTGTTGAGCCTTCTCTTGAACCTTCTTTTGATGAAGCAGTAATTGACTTTGCAGCTATGACACCGGCACAGGTTACTTCGCTGCTTGAAACCAAAGAGGGCACTCAGCTTCTGGAAAACATCGACAAACTAATTATCGGTGGTGATGCTGTTTCTTCCGTATTGGAAAACAGGTTGCAAAAATTGAAAACTAATGTTTGGAACAGTTACGGCATGACAGAAACCATTACTCATATTGCCCTGCGAAAAGTTAACGGCAAAGATGCATCACCATTTTTTAAACCACTGCCAAGTGTGTCACTTTCTCTTGCAAGCGACGAATGCCTGATTATTGATGCGCCAAATATTGGAGTTCGTCAAATGAAAACAAATGATATTGCAGAAATCTTTCAGGATGGTTCATTTAAAATAAAGGGTAGAAAAGATAATGTTGTCATCAGTGGGGGTGTTAAACTTTTTCCGGAGGAGATTGAAAAGAAGCTTTCCGGTATTTGTGAGCATCCGTTTTATTTTACGGGTGTTGAGGATGAGAAATTGGGAAGTAAGCTGATAATAGTCATTGAAACCCGTGTTGAGATAAATACAAATGAATTGTTGGAATTGTTTAGGACTAAACTTGATAAGTTTGAAATTCCAAAGGAGTTTATCCTTGTAAAAGAGTTCGTTCGCACAAAGACAGGGAAAGTTAAAAGGGTTTTTGTTTTTTAATAATTTTGCTACTCAAATTAAACATGTATTATGAAAAAGTTATTTTTACCTTTGATATTGATTATACTTTTACCAATGATAAACTTTGCCCAAAACTTTCAGGTAATGCCTTATGCAGGGTATTTGCTTAGCGGGAATGTTTATTTTTATGAAGGAAAAATAAACGTTGACGATGCATTTGTTTATGGTGGATCATTAATCATTCCTGACATAAAATATTCAACGGATTTGGAGTTTAGTTATTTCCGCAGCGACTCTAAAGCTACCTTTTATCCAAACCATGGATTCGACCTGGATGAGCAAACTTTAACCATGGCTACTAATTATCTTCAGCTGGGAGCAATTAAAAAGATGCCAGTAAATGAAAAAGTATTTCCTTTCTTCTCGCTTTCTGCGGGAGCTACCTGGTTTTCATCTCCTGACTTCTCAGCTGTTTGGCGCTTCTCGGTTACAATGGGTGGTGGATTGGAGTTTTTCGTTACCGATCGGATAGGCATCATGCTTAGAGCACGTTTATTGTTACCAATGAATTTCTCGGGAGTAGGTGGCTGGTGTGGAATTGGTACCGGCGGGTCAGGTTGTGGATTAAGTGTTAATTCATACTCAGTGGTAACACAAGGCGATTTTACCGGTGGATTGATTTTTAAATTAGGAAAATAGTATTTTTAGTTCTTAATAAACTGTCCTGTATAAATTATTTTCGGTGTTTTAATAGTAATGAAATAAACGCCCGGTGTAAGCCCACATACCGGAATAGGATTGCCTTTAAAAGAGCTAACCTCGATTAATGTTTTGCCGGTAGCATCAGAAAGGATTAAAGAATCATGTTTCCCCCACTTTATATCAAGGGGGAAGTTTATCATATTTATTACCGGATTGGGATATACGGTTAACGCTTCATTAATACGGTTTTCGTTGATGGAACCAATGTAAGCCTCAAAAAGATACATGTAAGCTTCTCCGAATTCCTCGCTCCATAATTTCTCATTGTGTTCGCCACCTTCAACAATTTTACTGCGCCGTACCTGATAATCAGGATAACCTATCTCATTTATCAGCTCTTTCATTTTATTCATATTGGCAATCATGGGTTCCCCTTCTTCGCTGCCACACATCATATACATATTTAAATAATCAGGTTTCTCAGCTTCGCGTGTATAGGTGTAAACCGAATCGGAAAACCAGTATGAGGGAGAGAAAATACCAACTGTGCTAAAAACACTATTATACCTGATGGAAGCATAATGTGAAATAAGCGCTCCCATTGAACTTCCCATAATAGCTGACCAATTCTTCATTGTACGATAATTACTATCGATAAACGGCTTTAGTGTTTCGGCTAAAAAGGTAACATATTTTTCACCGTCACCGCCTCCATATTGAGGATTTATCCATGGTGAGTATTCGTTAATACGGTCGGCACCTCCGTTATCAATTCCCACAACGATTGGAATAGGCATGCCACCCTGAAAAAAATCATTCAGTGTTTCATCCACATGCCACTCACCGGCAAAAGAGGTTTTGTCGTCAAAAAGATTTTGTCCGTCCTGCATATAAATAACAGGGTAATGCTGTTCCGAAGATTCGTAATCCGGCGGTAAGTAGATCCATATTTTACGGGTTTTGTTAAGCTGAGGCATGTAAAAGTCATCATCAATAACATAAACATTTTCAGCGGCAGTAGAACCACCACTTCCGCCATTTCGCCAGTTGTAAATTACAACATGAACCGTATCGCCATTACCATAGGTTAATATTCTGTTGTCAATTTCTTCCCCGTTTTCTCCTTTTTCAACTGTTTCCCAGCTTCCACGCGTGAACTTATATTGGATGGATGTGCCCTCCGGTTCTGCTTCCAAAGTTATCTTCCACAACCCATCACTATCCTTCGAAAGCTTAAAAGCTTCATCACCCGGATTCCAGTCATTCATACTCCCGGCCATATAAACAAAATCATCCGGTGGAGTTGCTGCAGGCATCTCGTCAACAACAATGGTAACCTGAGCCATGGCAACAAAGCTGAAAAATAAAATGAATATGGAGAGGAGATATCTCATCACTTTTGGTTCAGAACCGGTTTAGAGGTAGTTTAGGTCAACCAGACAGGATTTAATTAGCAGCCAGGTTCTTTCAATATCATGATCAAGTCCAACGCTAAATCTTACCAAACCTTGTGACAAGCCCATCTCTTCCTGAATATGTTCAGGTACTTCTGAAGAGGTACTCTTACCTGAGTTTGAGAATAGTGTTTTGAAATAGCCAAGGCTTACCGCATGGTAACCAACGCCCCTTTCCTGCATCAACTCCATAAATGGAGCAGCTCTTTCAGCAGTTTCCAAATCAATGGCAATCATACCGCCGTAACCAAAGTCTTTGTTTCGTAATTTTTCAAACAATTCGAAGTTTTTGTGTTCCGGCAATCCGGGATATTTAAAGTTAATGCCTGCCTCTTTAAATTTGAGAGCCAGGTACATAGCGTTCTCACTATGCTTTTGCATTCTGATGTGTAGGGTTCCCAGGTTCTTTAAAATCATGGAAGAGCGCAATGGGTCAAGCACGGGGCCAAGTAACATGGCGGTTCCGGTGTTAACGTCGCTGATATCGTTGATAAACTGTTCCGAAGCACAAATGGCTCCTGCTACCATGTCGTTCTTTCCGTTAATAAATTTGGTCATGCTGTAAACAACAATATCGGCACCAAGTTGAGCCGGAGCAATAATCATCGGTGTAAAAGTATTGTCAACAACCAGTTTGATATCGGTTCCCTTGATTATTTCAGTAAGTGCCGGGATATCTGAAATCTGAAGCATGGGGTTGGTCATGCTTTCGGTATAAAGCACTTTGGTGTTCGGACGTATGGCTTTCCGAATACTATCATGATTTTCGATGTTGACGAAAGTTACATCAATGTTAAATTTTTTCAGATAATTGTTCAGGAAGGCAAAGGTTCCGCCATAAGTGGTAACGCTGGTGATGATATGATCACCGGAGTTGCAAAGCTGTAATAATGTAGTGGTAATGGCTGCCATGCCTGAACCGGTAACCCAGGCCAGCTCGGTTCCTTCCATTGCGGCCAGAGATTCTGACAGGTAACGGTTGGTAGGGTTCCAGTGACGTGAATACAGAAAGCAACCGGGTGCTTCGCCGTGAAATGCATTGATCATTTCATCTTCTGTCATGAAGGTAAATGTAGCTGAGTCGGTAATGGATGGATTTACTCCACCAAATTCTCCAAAATGTTTCAGGCTTTGTATGGCTGATGCCGGATCGTGTTTTTTTGACATTTGTTTGCTATTTTTATGATTAGGGGTCACAAAAATAAGCAACAATGACTATTTTCGCTCATGCAAACTCTATTTAAAATGGATTTTAATATCAAGCCATCTGTTTTCTGGGGAGTGATTGTTTCAATAACCATGATGTTGTTTTTGATGGTCAGTTTTATCTGGCCGGATAATGGTTATCGAACGCGAATCATAGATGGCGATGGAAGAGGTTTTTATGCCTATTTGCCAACTTTAATATTGAACCGTACTGTTGACTTTCGAATAGCATTTGAGCACGAGAAAGCAAACCAGCCTTTGGAGTATCAGGGACACAATTATCATAGAATTGATGATGTATATATTAATAAGTTCCCGGTTGGCACGGCGTTGATGATCTTGCCGTTTTTTTTATTGGCTCAACTTATTTCGCCATGGATGGGTTTGGAAGCTGATGGTTATTCGCTGTTGTACCAGTACGAGGTGGCTTTAGCTGCGTTGTGGTGGCTATGGTTTGGGATCTTCTTTTTGAAAAAACTTCTACAACGTTATAAAATTCCTGATGCGATTATTATGTGGCTTGTTTTGTTGTTGACAACCGGAACCAATCTGTTTCATTATGCTTTTGTTGATGTGGCTTTTTCACATGTTTACTCTTTCGCGATTATTACAACATTTCTGTTTTATTCAGACAAACTCATTTTTCGGTTTAAAGTAAAATATCTTGCTTTAACGGCTTTTCTTTTGGGTTGGATAGTTTTAATCAGACCGGTTAATGTATTGGTAGTGTTGACTGTTCCGTTTTTTGCTGCTGATGGAAAATTACTAAGGAGGAGGTTGATAGAAATATTCGGGTCAATAAAAAATTGGCTGCTAATAATTGCTTTTTTTGTTTTAGGTGTTTTACCGCAGATGGCCATTAACTATTTGCAAACCGGAAGTTTTGTTTTGTATGGTTATAAAGGGGAGGGGTTTTATTTTCTTCATCCTCATTTTCTCGATTTCCTTTTCAGCTATAGAAAAGGGTGGTTTGTTTATAGCCCCGTCATGTTATTGCTGTTTCCTGCAATGTTGGTTTTATTCAGGAAATCAAAATATCGCTTTGTTTGTTTTGTTGCCTTTTTATTATTTCTGACTTATTTCTTTTCATCGTGGTGGAACTGGTATTATGGCGATGGTTTTGGTATGCGGCCTATGGTGGAGTTTTATTCGTTTTTTACATTGGTAGCAGCCTTATGGATTAAGGAACTAAAACCACTGTTTAAAAAGATTGTTTTATCGATATCAATTGTGCTTGCCGTGTTCAATATGCTTCAATCGTATCAATATTTTAAAGGGATTATTCATGTTGATTCCATGACCGAAGCAGCATACCGGTATCAGTTTTTGAAGTTCTCTGATGAATATCGAAATGTGGTGGCTCCGTCTGATGAATATTTTTATGGTGAGCTGTCCAAAGAGCCTGTTCTGTATTCAGTTAACGATTTTGAATCAGATTCAAAAGGATGGAATAATCCGAAAAGCTTATCCACAGTTTATCATTTTTCTCCCAATCATTCACAAAGGTTAGAAAACAACATTGAGTATAGTTCTTCTTTTAAATTAATTGCTGACGAACCCGTTTCCGAAATAAAACCCTATTTGGTTTTAAAGACAGTTTTTTTGGAATCGGATACGAACGCGGCATTGAATGTTTTGTTCGTGGTTGATATCAGAGATCAAAATATGAAGTTGAGATTCTACAAAGCTTTTCCGATTAAACGGCTTCCCGATGATTTGACAAAACAGTGGATTCCTGCACACATTGGGATACTAATACCAGCACTCAATAAGAATGATATATTAAAAACATACATATGGAATAAGGAGAAATCTACAGTTTTTATCGATGATTTTGAAGTTAATTTATACGAGATACACTGAGTTCATTATTTTTTTGTTTTCATTCTATAAAAAATAGTAGCTTTGCTCTCTTTTTTTTATCACTATCTTAAAAAGAACTGAACATGAAGAAATTAGCAGTTGTTGCATTTGGCGGTAATGCCTTACTTAGAGCGGGCCAAAAAGGAACCATTGATGAGCAGGAGAAAAATGCATATATAGCAAGTGAGAGTTTACTTAAACTGTTGAACAGAGATTATAACCTTGTTATCACGCATGGAAACGGCCCTCAGGTAGGTAATATTTTGTTGGCGAATACAGCCGGAAACAAGCTTTATGGCGTACCTGATATGCCATTGGATATCAGCGTTGCTTATTCGCAGGGGTTTATTGGATATATGCTGGAGCAACAACTGCGTAACGTATTGATGAAGGAAGATATGGATCGTGATATCATCAGTATTATCACGCAGGTTTTGGTTAATAAAGATGATGATGCTTTTAAGAACCCGACCAAGCCCATCGGCCCTTATTATACTAAGGAGGAAGCCGAAGCTTTGATGAAGGAGACCAAAGCAGTATATAAAGAGGATGCCCGGGGCCGTGGCTGGCGCAAGGTGGTTGCATCGCCGAAACCGTTGGTAATCAATAATCAGCGAACCATTGAGAAAATTGCCCGCGAAGGCCATATTGTGATTGCTGTTGGTGGAGGCGGCATCCCATGCTTTTACGTTGAAGAAAACAAATTACAGGGTATTGATGCTGTGATTGACAAGGATCTTGCTTCTTCATTACTCGCTTCACACATCAGAGCCGATAAGCTATTTATACTTACTGACATACCAAAAGTGTTTATTAATTTTAACACGCCGCAGGAAAAAGCCCTTGACAGAATCTCCATTGCCGAAGCAAAAAAATATCTTGAAGAGGGCCAGTTTGGCGAAGGCAGCATGGCTCCTAAAATCAGAGCAGCTATCAGTTTTGTTGAACATACCGGTAAACATGCTATCATTACCGAAACAACATTACTGGGTGTTGATAATGGCGGTACAAGAATTACCATTGTTTAAACCTGAAACCTGAAACTTATTCTACCTAAAGGTTCTTCACAATCTTCTTAAACTTGCTGACTGTTTTCACAAGGATAACGGAACAATCTGCACGGCGTGCCAGCTTAAAGGGTAATGAGTCTTCAAAGGCTTGTTCGTTTTTTGTCTGTTCAATACCTACAATTAAAGCGTCAAAGTTATGTGATGCACTAATTAAATCCTCCAGAGGATTATCACTTATGTGAATGCCCAGTTCATAAAGAGCCGGCGAGTTAAAGTTCTGTAAACTTTCAATCATCAGTTTGTCTGCTTTAATTTTCTGCTTCTTCGTGTGATTT
>Ga0256913_10001974_pt1 | contig 10433 bp, 6 predicted proteins | sample Axial_MatmetaG_FD_185970 | JGI IMG/M metagenome (GOLD analysis project Ga0256913, IMG submission 185970) | Deep-sea worm associated microbial mat communities from Axial Seamount, Juan de Fuca Ridge, Pacific Ocean - Axial_Mat | ecosystem: Environmental > Aquatic > Marine > Oceanic > Microbial...
GCCCAGACCACGGCCGCCTGCGTGTATCTGCGCTTTTACGACCCAGATGTTTCCACCCAGCTCCTGTGCATTTAAAAATGCCTGCTCCGGTGTGTTTGCAACAATACCTCTTGGCGTAGGTACACCATACTTGGCAAATATCTGCTTTGCCTGATATTCATGAATATTCATCTACTCTCCTTGTTTTAAAATGGAATTACTTAACTTCATACTGCTCACGGCCGATCTGATACAGATCCCTGCCGTAAGCATCATTGACTACCGTAACCGGGAAATCGACAACTTCCAGCTTACGAACTGCTTCCGGCCCCAGTTCTTCATATGCTATCACTTCGGCGCTTTTTATCTGCTTGCCCAGAAGCGCACCGGCACCGCCTGTCGCACCAAAATAGACTGCCTTGTACTTGACGCATGCATCTTTTACCTCCTGGCTCCGCTTGCCCTTGCCTATCATCCCCTTGAGGCCTTCGGCTATCAGACGAGGTGAATAGCTGTCCATGCGGTAGCTTGTAGTAGGTCCGGCACTTCCTATGGGGTCGCCCGGTTTTGGAGGCGTCGGGCCGACAAAATAGATAATAGCGCCTTTAAGATCGAACGGCAGCTCTTTTCCTTCATCAAGAAGGTCTACAAGCCGTTTATGTGCGGCATCTCTGGCGGTATATATTATTCCGTTTAGATAAACGATATCACCGCTTTCAAGCTTGGCGACATCTTCATCACTGAGTGGAGTGGTCAAGTTGTATGTTTTACTCATTTTCTCTCCTATATTGTGATATGCGTATGGCGACTGCTGTGACACTGCACGTTTACTGAAACAGGAAGGCTGGCAATGTGGCATGGATTTGCCTCTATGTGAACGGCAAGCACGGTTTCCGTTCCGCCCATTCCCATCGTACCTATACCAAGCTTGTTGAGCTCTTTAAGGATAACACCCTCCAGCTCAGCCATTTCCGGATCTTCATTTACGGAGCCTATATCACGAAACAGTGCATGCTTGCTGGATATAACGGCTTTTTCAAAAGTACCGCCTATACCTACACCTACCGTCAATGGCGGACATGGGTTTGGACCGGCATCGGAAATACACTCTTTAACGTATTCTATAATTCCCGCTTTTCCGGCTGCCGGCGGAAAAACCCGTGCACGGCTTACATTTTCGCTGCCGCCGCCCTTTGCCGCATACTCTATTTCTATCTTGTCTCCCTCTACGATATCAAAATGGATAATTGCAGGAAGATTATAGCCGACAGTGTCTTTAAGATTCAGTCGGGAGAACGGCTCACAGGTTGAAGCACGGAGATAACCCTCCCGGTAACCTTTTTCAGTGCCTTCATTTATGGCATCTTTTAAAAGGCCGCCTACCACACGCACATCTGCGCCTACTTTTACAAAAAATACGGCCAACCCGGTATCCTGACATAGCGGACGGGCTTCAGAACTGGCAATCTGTGCATTTTCCAGCAACTGCTTCAGAACCTCTTTACTTACAGGACTTTTTTCATTCTCGTAAGCTTTTTTCATTGCATCCAGAGCATCCTCCGGAAGATGTGAAGCAGAATATACTATGATGTCTCTGACATTTTTTACGATCTCCTCATAAGCGATCTCACGCATTCTCTTCCCCCTCTTTTTTATCATCAAAAAAATTAAGCTCGTAAAGAGTATCTACCATCTCGCGTACCGACTGGACCGATTTGTTGAATCTCTCTATCTGCAACGGTTTCAAGGAGAGGTTTGTTATAACCATCTCCACCCCTTCTGCCCCCATCATAACCGGTACACCGCTGACTATATCTTTATGACCGAACTCACCGTCAAGACAAATGGCGCATGAGTGTATCTGCTTTGTATCCTGTAAAATAGCTTCAACCATTACTGCGGTTGATTTGGCCGGAGCATAATAGGCTGATCCTGTCTTGAGATAACCGACGATCTCGGCTCCGCCATTTCTGGTTTTCTTAACTATTTCGCCTATCTCCTCGGAGTCAAAAAGATCGTCTATGGGTACGCCGGCAACTGTAGTAAATTTTGGAAGCGGTACCATTGTGTCGCCATGACCACCCATAACGGTAGCCCTGATCTGTCCTGCACCGTAACCCAGCTTGTCATAAATAAAATGCGCCATTCTGGCCGCATCTAAAACACCGGCCATACCGATTACCTTTTCACGCGCAAAGCCACTCTCCTTGCGTGCGACATAAGTCATTACATCCAGCGGATTGGCCACGACTATTATGATGGAATCAGGCGCATGCTCCTTGATCTCCCTGGAATACATTTTTACTATTTCCGCATTTTTAACAAGAAGGTCGTCCCTGCTCATACCCGGAGTTCTCGGAGCGCCTGCAGTGATAACCACTACATCACTATCGGATATATCTTCCGGCTTTTTCGCAGCCCTTACGACCGTATGCTGTCTTGCCGCGTTGACCGCCTGTGACATGTCAAGCGCTTTGCCGGTTGCCGAATCTATATTTCTTCCACGAAGCATTACCTCGTGACATGCACCGTTCATGGCAAGTATAAACGCAACGGTCGAGCCTACGTTGCCCGTACCGATAACAGTGACTTTTTTGCTTTTACCCAATTTGCAGCTCCTTGCTAACAATACCCGTTAATACCTATGCCGATATCCCAATATATACTTAAGTACTATGTGCAAACACATACCGTTTAAGCATAATCGTCGACAATGTATATTCAGGCTGTTGAATAATTAAATTTAAAGAGTATTTCATCTTTTGCAGATGATTCGAAAAGCATCTGCAAAAGATGAAAAACAGACAGGGTCAAAACCCTGTCCAATTTTCTATATGGCGTCTATAATTGCGTTGAGTGTAGCACTTGGACGCATCGCTTTTTCAGCTGTTTCTTTGTTCGGGTGGAAATAGCCGCCGATATCCTGAGGCTTACCTTCTATGGCAAGAAGCTCAGAGATAATCTGGTCTTCTTTTTCCATAAGCTCTTTGGCTGCCGGTGCAAATTTGGCAGCCAGTTCAGCATTGTCAGACTTGGCCAGAGCATTGGCCCAGTACTGTGCCAGGTAGAAGTGAGATGCCTTGTTGTCCGGCTCACAGCATTTACGTGAAGGAGCCTTGTTGTTGTCGAGATAACTGTCGTTTGCAACATCCAGCGCTTCTGTCAAAGTAGCCAGCTTCTCATCGTTGTTTTTCTGGCCGATAAAACGAAGTGACTCTGCAAGTGCAAGAAACTCGCCAAGTGAATCCCAGCGGAGGTGGCCCTCTTTCAGGAATTGGTCAACGTGTTTTGGAGCCGATCCACCTGCACCTGTCTCAAACAGACCACCGCCGGCAAGAAGTGGAACAATAGAGAGCATTTTTGCAGATGTTCCAAGCTCCAGGATCGGAAACAGATCGGTCAGATAGTCACGAAGAACGTTGCCGGTTACAGAAATAGTGTCTTGACCTTTGCGAACACGCTCCAGTGTGTATGCCATCGCTTTTTCAGGTGCCATAATAGGAAGTTCAAGACCTTCAGTATTATGGAGAGGCAGATACTCTTTTACTTTTTTGATCATATTTGCATCGTGTGCACGGTTTTCATCCAGCCAGAATACTGCAGGATTTCCAGTAAGGCGGGCACGCTCTACAGCCAAACGAACCCAGTCTTTGATCGGGATATCTTTTGCACGTGACATTCTCCAGATATCTCCCTGCTCTACATCAAAACTCATAAGTTCGGAACCGTCACCGTCAAGGACCTTAACCGTACCGGATTCTGCCATTTCAAATGTTGTCGGATGAGAACCGTACTCTTCGGCTTTTTGAGCCATAAGGCCGACATTTGCAACATTACCCATGGTTGTCACATCATACTGACCATTTTTTACACAGTCTTCAACACAGACTTTATACATTGTTGCATAACAACGGTCCGGAATAACTGCAACACACTCCTGCAGATTGCCGTCCCAGTTCCACATCTGTCCTCCATCACGTACAACCACAGGCAGCGACGCGTCGATAATGACATCATTGGAAGCATGAAGGTTTGTTATTCCCTTGTCGGAATCCACCATGGCTATATTCGGCTGTTTTGGATAAGTGTCCATTATAGCGGCTTCAATTTCTGCTTTTTTATCTGCAGGCAGTTTTTCCAATTTTTTATAAAGATCACCCAGTCCAAGATTGGAGTTGAAACCAAGTTCTTTAAAATCGTCACCGTATTTTTCAAAGACATCTTTGAAAAATACTTCAACAGCATGACCGAACATAATAGGATCTGAAACTTTCATCATAGTGGCTTTCAGATGAAGTGACCACAGTACGCCCTTCTCTTTTGCTTCAACTATCGTCTGTGCCAAAAATTCGCGCAGAGCTTTTTTTGACATATATGTACCGTCAAGCACTTCCTTATCCTGAACATCGGTAAGCTCTTTGAGCAGCTTTCCATTAAGTTCGATTCTTACAGAGCCCGCACCGTTTTTAACTATTGACTGCTCATGGCCATAGAAATCTCCACTATTCATATGTGCGACATATGCTTTGGAGTTCTCGGAGAACGGCTTGAGGCGATGTGGATTTTTCTGAGCGAATTTTTTTACAGCTGCAGCCGCACGTCGGTCAGAGTTGCCTTCGCGAAGTACCGGGTTTACAGCAGAACCCAAACAGGTTGAATAGCGTGCCTGAATCTCTTTCTCTTCATCACTTTGCGGCTCTTCAGGATAGTCAGGAAGATCATAACCCTGGCCCTGAAGTTCTTCAATACATGCCTTAAGCTGCGGTATTGAAGCAGAAATATTTGGAAGCTTGATAATGTTGGCATCAGGCTGCTTTACGATCTTGCCTAATTCAGCCAAATTATCAGGTACTTTTTGTTCGTCGGTAAGTTTTTCGGGAAAAGTAGAAATTACACGTCCCGCAAGTGAGATATTGCTTGTCACAACCTCTACATTTGCAGCCTGCGTAAATGCATTTACTATCGGTAGCAGCGAGTATGTCGCCAGTGCCGGCGCTTCATCAATTTCTGTCCATATAATTTTTGACATTGTTATTCCTCGGGTTCAAATTTAATTATCATAATAGCACCTGCAATAATAAAAAATGGTTAGGTGGTTGTAAAGATTTTAAAAAGAGTACATTATGTTTCATTTAGTAGCAGGCACAAAAGCACTATATGTTTCATTTCGTAACATGTCTAATATTACGCAGATGGGTAGAATAGTTACGTGAAAATCTATGTCTGCCGTCCCTGCCTTTAACAAAATACAAAAAGTCTGTTTCAGCCGGAAAAATGGCTGCTTTAATCGCATCGAAACCTACATTACACACAGGTGTCGGGGGCAGTCCCTTATATATGTATGTATTATACAGACTCCTGTCTTCTTTGATACGTCTTGCAGTCACTTTTGTATGTGAATATTTTCCATAATTCAATGTTCCGTCCATCTGCAGCTTCATCCCCTTTTTAAGCCTGTTTTGTATTACGGAACTGATTATCGGCATCTCTTTTACCGAAGCAGCCTCTTTTTGTATAATGGAGGCGACAGTTATATACTGGAACCATTTGCGCTTGTTGTACGTACCAAAAATCTTTTGAGACCACCTCCGCATCTGTCGCTCAGATTGATTCAAAAGGATTCTTATTGCATTATGTTCACTTATGCCAATGGGCAAACTGTATGTTTCCGGTACGAATGCACCCTCTTCTATCGGACTCATATGAAGATACTCTTCACGCAGGACAAGCATGTCCAGATCCAGCTTTTCGGCAATCTGGTAAAGAAATGCTTCAGTGGTCTCCCCGGGTATCAAAGTTATGTCTTTCATGGCAGCTTTTGCAGTAGCGAGCTTATATAAAAAATCTGCATGTGTCATACTGCTTTCGCCTATATATATCCACCCCTGCTGCGGGTAGCCTATAAAGCGCAGAAAAAGGCTGTCAAGTGGTGAAACATCCAGTTTTTTTTGCTGTAGATATGTTATAATTTTGCCGATCGATCCTTGGGGTATATAGAGCACATTCGGGGTCGCAACACTCCTGTTTAGGTAGTACATGAACGATATCAAGACAATCAGAATTATCTCTAGAACCCATTTTGTGATCATTAGCTTTTTGGTATTCATATTATTGGCAGGGTCTCTTCTCTTTATTGTACTGCTTAACGGTATAACGTTTGAAAAAATCAAACTGCCCGGTATTCAGGTCAAAGAATTATACATAAAATGGAATGAAAAACTTTGCATAGAGGCCGATAACATAACTATCAGTAAAAATGAGTCAAAAACGGACCATCCCTTTGCTCTCAGTGATGCAAAAAAACTTATTGCTGCCATAAAACTTCATCATGACTGGTTCGAATCCCTTAAAATCACCTCCATTGCCTACAATGATATAAATGCTTCCTTTCAATACGACATGAATAAAGAGAGTTATTTCAAAGCTTCATCTCCAAATTTTAAACTGTATGCACAACTGCATTTTTTATCCGATCGCTACATGTCTATAAAAATACGGCATTTTGAAGCTTATGAACAAAACAGCTCACTCTCCGGAGAAATAATATATGACGATTCGGCTTTTGCTCTCTATGTAAAGGCGGAGGCACTGGTTGCAGCCAGCGCACACCTGAAGATTCTTGCATCCATCGACCATAAAGCGATCTCTGTAACGCTTGAAGGTCTGGAGCCGATTAAAAAACTCAAACCGATTGTAGATCTATTTCCGCTGCACAAAAAAGCAAAACCATGGATAGTGGATTATACTGCCGGAAGCAGACTGAGCCTTCATGTATTAAGAGCCAAATATGAATATGAACATCCGGAAAAACTTCTTGACAGCATATATGCAACAGCGGATTATCAGGATTTCGTCTATACTTTTCAACAGAAACTGGAACCCATACGAACAGGATATACCGATTTTATTTTTAAACATGGTGTATTGAACATTCTCCCAAAGCAAGCCACCTATTGTGGACAGAATACCGGCTCAAGCTGGCTGGATATCGACTTCAACCCAAAAGATGAACCGGTTCTGACAGCATATCTCAATTCTCCGTTTGTACTAAACGACGACATTTTGTTCCTGCTTAATTATTTTAAAATAGCCCTGCCGTTCAAACAGCTTACGGGAAAAACAAATGCGGACTTGACGTTAAAGATTCCTCTTTTGAGCGTCAAAATTGATGCAAAAGGTAAATTTGACATTGATAATGGAGTTTTTCTCTACAAAGGGGTTAAACTGAATATCACGGATTCGGCAATAGACATACACAACTCCAGGGTTGATGTCAACCGCTTCCATGCTGCCTATCTGGATAACCTGAAAGTTTCTGCAAAAGGTTATCTCAATTTTTCTACCCATAGTACAGATCTTAATTTCAATGTCGAAAAAGTACGCATAGACAATGATGATCTAAAGATTGGCCTGGACAGAAAAAAAAGTGATCTTCATATAGGCTACAAACTCTCATCCAAAGAAGAAACACTCTCTTTTTCTCCATCGGAATGGAATATAAATGGACTAAAAATCAGACTAAATGACTTTATCGCACCTTTCGATTTTGAAAAATTCACTGCAGAAATTCCATTTACCAAACTTTCGATAAATAATACGCTGGATACAAAACTGGGCGGCCATCTCGATATTCTCAATGCTATTTATGACCTTGAGGCAGACATAAATTTACTTTCGTACGGCAACATCAAGCTAAATCAAAAAAACCTGAAGCTTCATATACTTCAGCATAAATCAACAAAAATAGAAGCAGACAGACAAAGCGTATGGCTGATAGACCAGACGCCCATCCTGGTAAGTCCGTTTAAAATTGAGATGAAAGGACCTGTCTTCTCTTTGCAAAAAAGCCGGTTTATGCTCAGCGATATAATACAGACTGACATGAACGGCACTTATGACCTGAAACGAAACAGAGGGACATTTGTACTAAGCAATTTTACTTTCGACAATCATGAAATGGGAAGCCTGTTTGCTTCTGATAAAAATATAAAAATAGAGCTGTTGGAAAAAGGTGATACAACTACGCTGGACATTAAAAAGCTGGATATGTATTTTAAATTCAAAAAATCGGGCTGGCGACTCGATTTTTATTCACTTGAACCGTTATCCCGGGGTTCAGAACTTATGCAGGAATTCAACATTACACGCGGAACGTTCGGCATAGAATCCGACACCGGACACTATCCTTTTAAATTTGAAGGCCACATAGATTATCCATATAATATTCTGGCTCAACAAGATGCCGCTGCCGGCAACCACTACTCTTTTTCCGGTATTCATGATGAAACATCAACCAGGTTTCAAGTAAATGAAAAACTTGATGTAACCGTAGATGAATCGATACGCATAGAGTTAAATGATATAGGCTTCAACCTGCCTGAGCTTGTGCGCTACCTGAATGAGCATAGAAACAGTGACGATAAAAAAACTTCAGACAGCCAAAAGCCGTTATTTATCGAAGCGTCAAATACCTACCTGACACTAGGCTCACAACGTCGTGCGCTTGCCGACAAGCTTCATCTTAAACATGAAGGAAGCAGTCTTATCGCCCAGATATCCCACAAGGGCGGATCTGCCTGGTTAAAAGTGGACGGTAAAATTTTTGAGCTTCATGGCAAAGGTTTCGGAGAGAAGTTTATCAGTAACATTTTCAAATCCTCCTACTTTAAAAACGGCAGTCTCTCTTTTTCCGCAAGTGGAAGTTTTGACAAATTCGATGGTGTAGCAAAAATAAAAGACACAACGATCAGAAACTATATCCTGCTAAACAATCTGCTTGCCTTTATCAATACAATCCCCGCACTTGCAACTTTTACCGTACCAAGATACAGCAAGAGCGGATTTAAAGTCAATGAAGCTTATACGGGATTTTCCTATAAAGATAGTATTTTACACATCAATGGCATTAAGGTAGATGGAGTCGAGATGGATATTTTTGGAGACGGACAGATAGACTACGGCTCAAATACCATCAATATGGATCTGTCCGTTAAAACCCAGGCTGGAAGAAATGTCGGAAAAATTCCGCTTGTCGGCTACATACTTGTCGGTGATGACAACACGGCCATGACCACATTCAAGTTGAGTGGCGACCTAGATAACCCCAAAGTTACAAATAAGGTAGCAAAAGACATTGCAGTTGCTCCATTCAACATACTAATTCGCACTCTCAATCTTCCATTTAAAATACTGCTTCCACAAGGCTCCAGGGAGGGTGAAAGCAACGGCAATAAAAATTCCGGTTTGAATATTTTAAATGAACATCTAATGGATGATGTAGATAGTTTTTAAGAGTATTTGAATCCTATTCGTTTCTTAAAACGGTAAGGACATCTACCTCGCTGGCTTTTTTTGCAGGATACCATGACGAAACCAGCACGATCAAAAACGCACCGGAGAGAATCATAAACAGATCGACCGGATTCAGATCAAGTGCCAGTTTTGATGTCGGATAGACATCTTTCGGCAAAGAGACTATATCGAAAGTGCTAAGCACCCACAGACCGCTGAAACCAAGCAGTGCCCCGGCAGCTATCCCGCCTATCCCGATCACTATCCCCAAATACAGAAATATTTTTTTTATCTCTTTTGGCGATGTGCCAAGCGATATCAGAAGTGCTATATCCGCCCTGCGGTTCATAACTGTCATCAGCAGTGAGGAGACTATGTTTAGTGCAGCTATAAGTATAATCAGCATAAGGACAATGAAAAGGGAGCGCTTTTCAAGCTCCAGTGCAGCAAAAAAATTGACATTGTCTTCCCACCATCCTTTTACACTCACCGACATGGGAAGTTCTTTTTTTATCTTCTCTATATCCTCATGCGGCCTTTCAGAATAGATATGTATACCATCATACTGGTTTTGAGGCATATGAAGTATTTTCTGAAGCGACTCGATCGTCGTATAGTTAAAAGCCTTGTCGTAAGCGGAAAGACCCGAATCGAACACAGCCCTGACCTTAAAACGCTTGATTTTGGGTGTCACCGCAAGTCCACCCGGCTCCATCTGCGTAAATATGTAAGTTAGGCGATCGCCGTGATGCAGGCCGAATTTGTCATAAAGTGTTTTACCCACCATAATCTCGAACTTTCCCGGTACCTTTTTTTTCAAAGCTTTGGCAACGATTTTGTTCGCCCTGGCTTCGTCTTTGAAATTGACTCCGAAAATATAACCGCCCTCAAGCTGTGATCCACTTCTTGCCATTACGGCAGAAGTAATGTAGGGACTAAAAGCGAGATCCGGAAATTTCTGCTCAAGATCCATCAGGAGGTTATCATCGACAGACCCGTAAAAACGCGGCAATACCGTAAGCGGATAGTTCATTACAGTCAGTTTTTTCTTGAACTCGTTATCAAAGCCGTTCATTAGCGCCATGGCAATAATCAGCACCATAACACCAAGAGAAATACCCAGAAATGCCAACAAGGCAGAGAGAAAGATAAATGGCTGATCC
>Ga0256913_10001975_pt1 | contig 10431 bp, 6 predicted proteins | sample Axial_MatmetaG_FD_185970 | JGI IMG/M metagenome (GOLD analysis project Ga0256913, IMG submission 185970) | Deep-sea worm associated microbial mat communities from Axial Seamount, Juan de Fuca Ridge, Pacific Ocean - Axial_Mat | ecosystem: Environmental > Aquatic > Marine > Oceanic > Microbial...
AAGGGCCTTGAGAACGGCCCCGGACCGGGGGCCGCTCAGGCGAAGAATAGCAATGCCGCCTTCACCTGCAGGGGTTGAAACGGCGGCAATCGTATCACTGGAAACCATAACCTGCGCTCATCAGGTTTTTACTTCTTTTGCTTTGACTTTGTTTCTGTCCCGGTGGCGATAACCGTTTTTGGGATAGATAATGATCTTTTTGTATTCGCCGTCGCCCTTGCTGCGTGAATACAGGCTTTTATCTTCCTGGATAAGCAAATGGACAATGCGGCGGTCGTGGGCATTCAGGGCATTGATGGTCACCGGCTTGCGGGTTTTCCTGGCCTTGGCCGCCAGTTTGAGCGCCAGCTTCTTGATATTGTTTTCATGGCGGGAGCGAAAACCGCCGCAGTCCACGTAAATGCGTCCGCCCCTGACCCCGTACAGCTTGTTCATCAGGTACTGCAGGGCATCCAGCACCTCACCCTTGCGGCCGGTAAGCATGCCCTGGTCGCCGTCCTCTTCCAACACCAGGTGGCAGTCATGGTGCTCCCGGCGGACCTCGATGGACTGCACCGGCGCATCCATCAAAGCCAGGAGCTCAGACAGGGTCTTTTTGACCTTTTCCACGTCTATGGCCGCGGTCCCGGCTCCGACAGTTTTCCTGACGTTTTCCGGCGTTTCCGACGGTGGGGATTTCGTATCCGCGACCGGTTCAGCCTCCTCCCCGGGCACAACCGCATCAGGTTCCCGTTCAACCGGATCGGCCGCCACGGTTTCCTTGCGGATATGGTCGCCAAAAGCGGAGTCGATCAGCTCCTTGACCAAATCACTACCCTGTTTCTCCTCAAGCGTCACCCTGATAAGTGCCGTTTTGCCGCCCAGGAAGCCGAGAATTTTCCGGCCTTCTTTCCTGATCACCTCATAGTTCAGCCGGTCAGCGGCAAGATTCAGCTGTCGGCAGGCTTTTTCAACTGCATCCTGGATATTCTTACCTTCAAAATCCCTGGTCATCGGGGTTTTCTCCCTTGCAACACGGATGGACTCGTAATAAGTCTCAAAATCGGTGGCACCGTAAAAACTTCATATTCGAGGCAGGCAAAACCTGAGTAATGAGGCGTACTTTTACAATACGTTGAAGTAGCGAAGGTTGCAGCCTAACGAAGAAGATGAAGTTTTTACGAAGTCATCATGCTTCGGTTTTTTTCATCACCATATACTGCTGACCAATTGACAACACATTGTTCACCAGCCAGTAAAGCACCAGACCGGCAGGGAAATTCAAAAACATGAAGGTGAAAATAATCGGCATGAAAAGCATCATTTTCGCCTGCATGGCATCGCCGGTCGTCGGGCTCATTTTCTGCTGCAGCAGCATGGTCACTCCCATCAGGATCGGGGTAACATAGTAAGGATCTTTGGCGGCCAGATCCTGAATCCACCAGAAAAAAGGCGCGTGCCGCAACTCGATGGCCACCATCAAGCCCCGGTAGAGGCCGAAAAAGACGGGTATCTGCACCACAATAGGCAGGCAGCCGCCGAAAGGGTTCACTTTGTGCGTCCGGTACAGATCCATCATCTCCTTCTGCTGCCGGGCCTTGTCATCCTTGTACTTTTCCTTCAGTTTGGCCACTTTCGGCTGGATGGCCTTCATCTTGCTCATGGACTGGTAGCTTTTCTGGGAAAGCGGGTAGAAAACCAGCTTGATCAGGATGGTCACCAGGATAATGGCCAAACCGTAATTATGCAAATAGCGGTTGAAAAACTTCAGCAGTTGAACCAAAGGACGGGCAATAACCCCAAACCAGCCGAAATCGACCGATTTGTCAAGGGCCAGATTGAATTTTTTCAGGTAATCAAATTCTTTCGGGCCGACAAAAATCCGGAAACTGCCGACGCCTTTCAGCTTCATCCCGGTTTCCACAATGGTGGACTCCGGCTTTTCAATCACCCCGGCCGCATTGGCGGCAGCGGCCGTTTCCCGAGGCATGATGGCGGCCAGGAAGTATTTGCTGGTATAGCCTATCCAGTTGACCTGGCCCTCCAGCTCCATTCTCTTGATATTCTTCTGCTTCTTCGACTGCTTGAACAGCTTCCCGTTGACATAGGCCTCCGGGCCGCTGTACACGTATGATCTTTTCTTTTTCACCCCCGGGAAAAGCTCGTGGGACCAAGACAGGCAGGTCGAGGAAACGACACTATTCGTGCCTTCGGCACCCTGGAGTTCATAGGAAAGGTCGAAATAATATTCACCGGGATAAAAAACATATTTTTTTACCAGAATCATGCCGTTTTCCAGGGGATGCGTGAGCCTGAGTTCCAGCTGCTTATCGCTGATTTTCAAATTTTTTGAACCGTTGGCATCCACTTGGTAGCGGAATCGACGGTCACTGAAAACCTTGTCTCCCAGAGCTATTCTGCCGGCCAGAGGAAAATAAGAAGCTTTGACCACATTCACCATTTCCAGCAGAGGGCTGTCGGGAGCGATGTCCCGGCGGTATTTTTTCAGGGTAAATTTCTTCATTACCCCACCGGCCGTATTAATGACGCAGGAGTACAAAGACGAGTCAATGATAATATCCTCGCCTTCCACTACCGGTATGGCAGAAGCTGCTGCTGCCGGCGGTGATACAGCGTTTTCACTGGACGCCGGGGATGCTGCCGAAGTGGAGGGTACCGGTGCTTTGTTCGTGGCGGTGTTTGATGGCGGCGACGTTTGTTTTACCGTGGTGGCCGCCGGTGGAACCGGTTTTTTGGGAGGAAAGATATATTGATAGCCCATGAGCACGGCCAGGGACAAGGCAATAGCCAGAATGGTCCGTTTTTCCATGTTTTCTCCATACCCATTGCTGATGGGTCTGCTAAAATTGGTTCATCGATTTCCAAACGGCAACGCCCATGAAAAATCCGCCAGGGTTATGCTGGATCTATGCCGCCGGGAAAAAAAGGATTGCAGCGCAGGATTCTGAAACCGGCTTTCACGGTGCCCCGGATGATGCCATAGCGTTCAATGGCATCAAGAGCATACTGGGAACAGGAAGGAACAAAGCGACAGGAGTGGCCCAGGTAGGGCGATATCAAGACCTGATAAATTTTTACTGGTAGACAATAAAGTCTTATCAACATGTTGACACGTTTTTCTTGCAATTTCCGGATTTTCTCACTCGCAGTAAAAGGGGGGATAATTCCCGAACAACATCATCAAGGCAATTCAGGGAACAATTTTTTTTTACCACGAATGAATAATCAACTCCCAAAAGAAAAAGCGCCTTATGCAACCGGAAAAACTCCCGGGTCAACCGCTTCAACCGGTTTCTCCTCACCGCATTGCCAACCTTTTTACTGACGGTTATGCCAATGCGTGCCCGGCCCTCTCCCCGGTCCAAAAAGAATAATAAAAAATTGGCGCTGCTTCTCCTCCGGCCCCTGGCGAAACATTCCAGAAACTCAGGCCGTTTAAGCATCCTTTCCTGCTGAGAAAAACCCTGCTTTTTCATAAAAATTACGGAGTCAGGCGTTTTCTCCCCTTTTGCCTTCTCTTTTTTAAAATAAGCCGGCCGGCGGCGGTGCTCATGCGCCGGCGAAAACCATGGGTTCTTTTCTTTTTTAAATTGCTGGGCTGAAATGTTCTTTTCATTTTTGTATTACAACCTTTCTAGATGTCTCACCGCACCCGGAATTCCGACTGCACCACAATCACATGCGGACGGCATAACCTGTGAAAAAACCTCCAGCCGTCTTGCGTATCACTCACCGCTGCGATTGGTAGTCCCAACGGGACTCGAACCCGTGTCTCCGCCGTGAGAGGGCGATATCCTAGGCCACTAGACGATGGGACCAAAAAATGGCTGGGAGACCAGGATTCGAACCTGGGTTGACGGAGTCAGAGTCCGTAGTCCTGCCGCTAGACGATCCCCCAGCAAAAAATGCGTCGGCGAAAGTAGCATCAATCCGTGGTTTTGTCAATCACATATTCTTACTTTGTTTTCATCCGGAAACTACCGTCTCCGGATGAGCTGTTAGCTGTCAGCCATTAGCTCTCAGCTTAACAAATTTTTTTAATGTTCCACCGAAAGCTGGCTGCTGATCGCTGAAAGCGTTCATTGGGAAATACATGTTTCCAGATGAACACCATTTGAAAAATTGAATACAGCTATACATCCAGGTTGGAAACCAGCAGGGCATTTTCTTCGATGAAATTCCGCCGCGGGGCAATCTGGTCGCCCATTAAAACAGTGAATATTTCATCCGCCTCCACGTCGTCTTCCACCCTGACCTGCAGAAGTTTCCTGGATTCAGGGTTCATGGTGGTTTCCCACAACTGTTCAGGGTTCATTTCCCCCAAGCCTTTATAGCGCTGGATGGATATCCCGGTTTTTCCTATTTCCAGCACTTTCAGCAACAGCTTTTCTTTTGTCTCCACTTCCAGCAGGTCATTTTTGTTCTGCAAAAGAAAAGGGGGATTCTCCAAGGGCTTCAAGGCTTCGTTAAGCTGCACCAGAGTTTCATATTCAATGGATTTTATCAGCCTTGCATCCAGGGGAAAAACTCTTTTTCCCTGCTCATCGGCAATGATCAACCGGTTGACATTGCTTTCCTCGTCAAAAGAAAACTCTTTTATCTGCAGACCGGCTTCCATCAGGCGCCTGGTAAAACTCTTTACCTTTTTTTCATCCCGCAGCTGCTCGCGGGTGGTGATGCCGTGCTTCATCAGAAGCTTGATGAAGCGCGGTGTATAGCCTTTTTTCACCAGCCTGTCCATGAAATATTTATAGGAAACCAGTTTCAACAACATTTGCACCAGAACTTGACCCCTTATTTCCCGGCCGGAATTTTTTATGGTCACTACCATGTCTTTGGTGTTGTTCTTGATGATAAAATCATTCAACTCTTTATCCGTGCTGAGATACTCGGACGATTTTCCGCGACTGATGCGATAAAGGGGCGGCTGGGCAATAAACAGGTGTCCCTGCTCCACCAGAGAAGACATCTGGCGAAAAAAGAAGGTCAGAAGCAAGGTGCGAATGTGCGACCCGTCAACATCGGCGTCGGTCATGATAATAATCCGGTGATAGCGCAGTTTTTCCAGGCTGAATTCATCCGGACCGATGCCGGTGCCAAGGGCGGCAATCAGAGTTTTGATTTCTTCGCTGGCCAGCATTTTGTCAAAACGGGCCTTTTCAATATTCAGAATTTTACCTTTCAAAGGCAGAATAGCCTGGTTGCGCCGATCCCGTCCCTGTTTTGCCGAACCGCCGGCGGAATCGCCCTCGACAATAAATATTTCGCTGAACCGGGCATCTTTCTCCTGGCAGTCAGCCAGTTTGCCGGGCAGCATTGACGACTCCAGCAGGCCTTTTCTCCGGGTCAGCTCCCTGGCCTTGCGGGCGGCCTCACGAGCCCGGGCGGCATCGACGATTTTATGAACGATGGTGTTGGCAATGGAAGGGTTTTCTTCCAGAAAACTGGAAAGGTGTTCGTTAATCAGTGATTCAACCAGCCCTTTAACTTCACTGTTGCCCAGTTTGGTCTTGGTCTGGCCTTCAAACTGGGGATCGGGAATTTTTACACTGATAACGGCTATCATACCTTCGCGGATATCGTCGCCACTGATGGTGACTTTCTTTCCCTTCAGGACATTCTTTGCGTTGATATAGCTGTTGATGGTCCTGGTAACCGCGGCCTTGAACCCCACCAGGTGGCTGCCCCCTTCGTGGGTGTTGATATTATTGGCAAAGGTGTATATCTGCTCCTTGTAGCCGTTGTTGTACTGCATGGCTACTTCCATTTCCACATTTTCCCGCTTTCCTGAGATATAAACGGGATCTTTATGCAGGGGAGACTTGTTTTTACCCAGATACTCCACAAACGAAACAATGCCGCCTTCATAAAGGAATTCCCGCCTTTTGCCGCCGTTTCGTTCGTCTTCCACTATTATCTGTATTCCTGAATTCAGGAAAGCCAGCTCCCTGAGCCGCCGGGTAATAATGTCAAAGTTGAATATCGTCTGCTCAAAGATTTCCGAATCCGGCTTACAGTGAATCAGGGTTCCCGTTCTTTTGGTTTTGCCGGTAATCGTCAGTTCCGTTACCTTGTGGCCCCGTTCATACCTTTGGGTGTAAACTTTTCCCCCGCGGCGGATTTCCACCTCCAGGTATTCTGTGAGGGCGTTGACTACCGATACACCTACTCCGTGCAGGCCCCCGGATACTTTATACGCTGAATTGTCAAATTTCCCCCCGGCGTGGAGTTTCGTCAACACCAGTTCCACGGCCGTCAATCCGGTCTGGGTGTGGATATCGACGGGTATTCCCCGGCCATCGTCTTCAACGGTTACTGAATCATCAACATGAATAATTACTGATATTTTCTGACAATACCCCGCCAGGGCTTCATCGATGCTGTTGTCCACCAGTTCATAAATCAGATGATGTAAACCGGCAATATCCGTACTACCGATATACATGGCCGGCCTTTTTCTGACCGCCTCAAGTCCTTCCAATAGTTTTATTTCTTCAGCATTATAGGTTTTGGCCATTGTTTTCCTTGCTTTTTAATTGATATTCACCGTTATAATTATGCCGTCACCAGCATCGGGGAAATGCCACCATTACTTATTACCCTCATCCTTTCATCGGCATAACCCCATTGAGATAGTCGTCATTTCCCTTTTCCCTGAAAATGCAGGGCTGCATGCCTCCACTGACAAAAATATCCATCTCTTCCGCCGTCGAAACCTGGAGGAAGTCAAGGAGATACCTTATGTTAAAGGAAATGGTAAAAGGTTCATCAACGTAAGAAATCTGCATGTCTTCCTGGGCATTGCCCATTTCAGGGTTGTTGATATTCACCGTCAATTTATTTTCCGTAAAACTCATGATAATGCCTTTATATTTGTCGTAGGCAAGAATATTCATTCTCCTGAGGATGCGCAGAAAATCTTCCCGATTCATCCTGATCTCATGGGAGAAGTTGTCAGGTATCATTTTTCGGTAGTCAGGAAAGTTACCCTTCAGCATCCGCAAAACCATAATGAAAGTTTCCCCGATCACATACACGTCATTACCGGTGAAACTTACTTTAAGAGTTTCCTCATCCGCAAAAACATTCTTAATTTCCAGCAGGCTTTTACGGGAAAAAATGCGGTTTTCACCCAACTGTATGCAGCCGTCGATTTCATCGGTTTTAGCCACTGACACCCGATGGCCGTCCGTGGAAACAAACGTCAGGGTATTGCCTTTTCCCTCTATTTCTTCCTCTTGGTCATCGGAGCCTACTTCCACGTAGATGCCTTCAAGATTATAGCGGGGATCCGAAATGCGGGCTACGGAGAAAATGGTCCTTTCTATAAGGTTCTTCAACGTTGCTGCCTTGACGGTAAAATAGTCGTCGGGAGGAGTAAAATTGAGAACGGGAAAGTCTTCCCACTTGGCACTCAGGATATGGAAAGAACTTTTATTACTCTCAATGGTGATTAAACTGTCTTCTTCATTTTTTTTAACGGTAATGTTTTCATCATCAAGGCTTCTGACAATTTCAAATAATTTTTTTCCGTTGACGCAGATGGTGCCTGGTTCTTTTATGGTCGTGGAAAGAGTTGCCTTGGCACTGCAGTCGATGTCATAAGCAATGATAGACAGTTGTTCATCAGCGGCGGTAAATAAAATATTGTGGGAATATTGAAGTGCTGATGTTTTTTCCAGGATGTATTGAATTTTTTGCAGGTTGTTGATCAAATACTCTTTCTTGACTATTATTTCCATAACATATTCCTTAAAACATTAAAAAATTATAGGAGTAGTAATAATGTATGTTAATTTGTGCATAAACTATCTAACTACTTGTTTTGAATAACAAATTACTGTTAAATTCCCTGTTTATAAAAAGTGTCTTTGACCAGGGAATAAAACAAAATGTAACGATTGCTTCAGGCCATGAAATAATGTAACAAAAATTAAACAGCTTTATTAAAAAAAATGAACAAGGTTTTAAACAGAACTGAAAAAATTATTTTTTTAATTCATTACTTATTTTATTAATAATATCTTTGAGACCGCTGTCTTTAAGCAGTTTATCTTTTATTTTATTTTCCGCGTAAATAACTGTTGAATGATCCTTGCCGCCGAATTTGTCAGCAATATCGGGGTAGGAACAATGAGTCAACTGCCGGGAAAGATACATGGCTATCTGCCGGGGAAAAACGATATTTCTGGTCTTTTTACGCGACCGTAAATCAGATGTTTTGAGGTGAAAATAATCAGCGGTGGCGGTAATAATGTTGTCGACAGTGATTATTTTCTCATCCATTTTAATAATGTCTTTTAAAACTTTCTTGACAAAATCAATGGAAATTTCCTGTTTGTTTTCAAAAGAAGAAAAAGCAGCTATGCGCAGCAGAGCCCCTTCCAGGGTACGGATGTTGGATGAAACGTTTTCGGCCAGAAAAAAAGCAACTTCGGTATTGAGCTTGAGGTTTTCCTGGTTGGCCTTGGTAATGAGGATAGCAACCAGGGTTTCATTGTCCGGAGGTTGAATGTCCGCGATCAGACCCCATTCAAAACGGGTGCGCAACCTGTCTTCCAACTTGGGAATATCCATGGGAAACTTGTCGCTGGTCAGGACTATTTGTTTGTGACTTTTGTACAGGGAATTGAAAGTGTGAAAAAATTCTTCCTGAGTGCGCTCTTTGCCGGCGATAAATTGAATGTCGTCAATGAGCAAAACATCCATTTGCCGATATTTATTGCGAAATTGGGGCATTTTATCTTCTTTAATTGCCCCGATGAGGTCGTTGGTAAAATCTTCCGAGGTTACATAGTGAGCTTTCAGGTCATTGTTGTATTGATTGATGTGATTGCCGATAGCATGGAGAAGATGAGTCTTTCCCAAACCGGCGCTGCTGTAAATAAACAGAGGATTGTAGCTGGAACCGGGCTGTTTGGCAACCGCCAGGGCGGCGGCATGGGAAAATTCGTTGGAAGGGCCAACGACAAATTCAGAAAATGTGTATTTGGGATTGAATGGAGAATCTTTTACCGGCAGAGAAAGTGGAGAAGATGAAACCGGGGAATCCTCCTGCTGGTTTTTATTATTCTGTTTCAAGTAATGAGGTTTTTTTTTGGCTACCACATAGGAAACCGTTATCTCAGCGGTGGATACCTTGCGCAGGGCGTCTTCAATTGCTGTTGGATAATTTTCCGCCAGCCAATCCTTAAAGAAGCGGTTGGGAACTTCCAGGGTAAGGACCGAATCGGCCATTTTCTTGATTTTTATCGGTTTAAACCAGGTCAGGTAATTATGTTCGTTAACCTGTTCCTTGATATGGTCAAGAACCTGGGACCAGAGATGATTATGCATGAGAAAAAGAGGCTTATTTTCAATAAGTTAGAGAATCCATTACGTGAACTACCAATGTTAGCAGATCAACATTTTTTTGACAATACATATTTTTTGCGGTATGGAGGAAACCTTTATCAGACATCACCAGGATAGTTTCCGGATGGGCTGTCAGTTATAAGCCTTGAGTACTCAGCTTAACAAGTTGTTTTTCCAATGTTTTATAAAATACTTATGGCTGATCGCTGACGATATTTATCTCCCGATGAAAACTAGAGTGAAAAATAAATGATTTTTCAGATAACGCCGGCCACGCTGGTGATCATTGTTATTGCCGACCTGCTTTTTGGCGACGCTCCCCTGCCTTTTCCTCACCCCGTGGTTTTGATCGGCCGGCTGATAAAACTTCTGGAAAACTGGCTGTATCCTTCGCGCCGGCAGGAAAAAAGAGAGATAGCTGCCGGCACCTTCCTGGTATTTACCGTCTGCCTGTTGACTTTTGCGCTGACTTGGGCAGTGATTAAAGTGGCCTATTCAATCTGGCCGGTTTCAGGCTTCCTGGTGGTGGCTTTTCTCGGTTATACGACCCTGGCGGCCACTGGGCTGGCCCGGGCCGCAATTGACGTTCTGATTGCCCTGGAGCGGAAAGGAATAGAGGAGGCCAGAAATTCCCTGGCAATGATTGTCGGGCGGGATACGGCGGCCCTTGATCGTGAAGAAATTTTAAAGGCCGTGGTGGAAACCGTAGCTGAAAATATCAATGATGCCGTGGTGGCGCCGTTGTTCTACCTGCTGCTGGGCGGCGTTCCCCTGGCCATGCTCTACAAGGCGGTGAACACGATGGATTCAATGCTGGGTTATCGCAATGAGCGCTATGAATTCTTTGGCAAAGCGGCGGCCCGGCTTGATGATCTGGCAAACTACCTTCCCGCCCGTCTTTCGGGTCTGCTTATCATCGTTGCCGGTTGGATACTTGGCTATGATTCCGGTCGCGGCTGGCAAACAATGAAAAAATATCATCATGTACATCAGAGTCCCAACAGCGGCTACCCGGAAGCGGCGATGGCCGGCATCCTGGGTATAGAGCTGGGGGGGCCGTCAAATTATTTCGGCAGG
>Ga0256913_10001976_pt1 | contig 10431 bp, 9 predicted proteins | sample Axial_MatmetaG_FD_185970 | JGI IMG/M metagenome (GOLD analysis project Ga0256913, IMG submission 185970) | Deep-sea worm associated microbial mat communities from Axial Seamount, Juan de Fuca Ridge, Pacific Ocean - Axial_Mat | ecosystem: Environmental > Aquatic > Marine > Oceanic > Microbial...
GATCAAAAGTTGATGCACTTGAGGAGAGCTTTCGTGACTATATAGGTGCAAAGTATGCATTGGCAGTCAATACAGGAACTTCTGGACTCCATCTAGCTATGTGTGCCCTTGATCTAAAGAGAGGGGACAAAGTCGTATGTAGCGTCAATAGTTTCCCAGATCTGCCAGAGGTCGTTCGTCATTTTGATGCAGAGCCTATATTTGTAGATTGTGTAGCCGATAGCTACAATATAGATTTGGATAAGCTAGATAAAACTCTATCCAAAAACAAGAGCAAGAAGCTTCGTGCAGTTATCATCAGCCATATAGCAGGTAAGAGTACAGATTTGGATAGATTGTATAAGATAGCAAAATCCCACAATGTCAAAGTGATAGAGGATGCCTCAGATGCGATGGGTGCTACTTATAAAGGCAAAAAGATAGGAAATAGTGGTGCAGATATAACAACATTTAGCTTCTCTCCTCATATATATAAGAGTGTAGTTGAAGGTGGTATGTTGGTGACCAATGATGAGGATCTATATAACAGAGCCAAGCTTTTCAGAACTCATGCTATTGGTGATGAGAATGGTAGTTCATACGATAAGGTAGATTATCTATATGATGTTGTAGATATTGGATGGAAATATGACCCTAGTGAGCTTAATGCTGCATTCTGTTTGGCACAACTGGAGAAACTAGACTCATCTATAGCTAGACACAAAGAGATAGCAAAGATATATGATAAGAGACTCAAAGGTGTAGCACATATCAAGCTACCATCTATAGATAGTGATGATATATTTAGTCAATATATCATAGAGATAGATAAAAATCGTGACCATTTTGCAAAAGAGTTAAAAAATAGTGGGATCAATGTAGGTCTCCACTATATACCTCTAAATTTTATGGAGTACTATAAGAAAAAGTACTCATTGAAGGTTTTTGATTTTCCTGAAGCGTTAGTCATCTATCAGAAAGTAATGTCACTACCTATATATCCTACTTTGACAGATGCAGATATAGAGTATATCTGTGAAGAGATTAAAAAGGTTGCAAAAGCTCATATATAGATCAAGCTTTGGTAGTAAAAATGAGGGATTTTTTTGAGAAACTTTTTTTTATGCCAAAGCTCTATCACTACCCTATCATTATACTCCTTCTGCCACTATCGCTACTATATGGTAGTTTGATGTTGATACGCCGTATATCAGCAACAAGAGAGAAGTTTTCTATACCTATATTGAGTGTAGGCAACCTCATAGTAGGAGGTAGCGGTAAGACACCATTTGTCATAGAGTTGGCTTCGAGATACCCCGACACCACAATCATATCTAGGGGATATGGTAGATTGAGTAGAGGTCTAGTCAAAGTAAGTTCCAATGGTTTGATACTAAGTTCAGTAGAGGAGAGTGGTGATGAAGCTATGCTTATGGCAATATCTCTACCATGCTCTAGTGTCATAGTGAGTGAAGATCGCAAAGAGGCGATAAGAGTAGCTATAGATGATGGTGCCAAGCAGATCATACTTGATGATGGTTTCAATAGGGTCGATATAGATAAGTATGAGGTGCTACTAGAACCCAATCACATTAGAAACAGACTCCCCTTTCCTGCTGGTCCTTTGCGTGAATTTGCTTTTGTTAAGAGATATGCAGATATGATCTTGGTAGAGGGCATAGACTTCAAGAGAGTTGTAAGTTTCTCAAATCTAACCCCTAAGATGTTGTTAGTAACGGCTATATCCCATCCTCAGAGATTGGATCGCTACCTTCCTGATGGTGTAGTAGATAGATACTACTTAGCAGACCATGCATATTTTGATGAGGATGAGCTAAGAGAATTGATGAATAGTTGTGGTGCCAACTCTCTGTTGGTGACACAAAAAGATATGGTAAAGATGAGTGGGTTTAAGTTGCCACTATCTATAATAAAGTTAAAATTAGATATATATAGAGAGATAAAATGGAGAGAAGTTAAATGAGACACAAAATGGATGTCGTTAAGACGCTACTAGATGCACTACCTTTTATAAAAAAATTTCATAATGAAAAGATAGTTATTAAGTATGGTGGTTCAGCACAGACAAGTGATGCACTCAAAGAGAAATTTGCACAAGATATAGTACTGCTACATACTGTAGGTATGAAGCCTATAGTAGTACATGGTGGCGGTAAGAGTATCACTGATCTACTATCTGATTTGGGAGTCAAGAGTCAGTTTGTAGATGGTCAGAGAGTCACCACAAAAGAGGTGATGCGTATAGTTGAAATGGTGCTTAGTGGAGAGATAAACAAAGAGATAGTATCTCTACTCAATAACCATGGAGGCAAATCCATAGGTATATCTGGTAAAGATGCTAACTTTCTGGAGGCACATTCAAAAGATTTTAAAAATTTTGGATATACAGGTATTATAGATAATGTAAATACACAGATAGTAGACAATATCATAGATGATGGGTTTGTTCCAGTCATAGCACCCATAGCCTCTAGTAGTATGGTGGGACACCCTGGGTTCAATATCAATGCTGATTTTGCGGCTAGTCAGATAGCTATAGCACTACAGGCTAGAAAGATTCTTTTTTTGACAGATACGGAGGGTGTATTGGATAAAGATAGACAACTCTTGAGTAATCTTGATATAGAGAAGAGCGAAGATCTCAAAAAAGATGAGACTATAGTAGGTGGTATGGTACCAAAAGTAGATGCCTGTATAGAGGCACTTAGAGGTGGTGTTAAGAAAGCACATATTATAGATGGTAGAGTTGAACACTCGATACTATTGGAGATATTGACAAGTTCTGGAATAGGTACCTGTATAGAGTTATAGTATATGAGATTTGGATATGTGTATAGGTTGAAAATAACTATTTTTATCTGTCTCTACCTCTCTGCTGTAGTAGCTGATGATCTGATCAAACCTATTCCATATATCGACTCCATTGATCAAGATAAAGCACTATTGGGTAAGAGGCTATTTTTTGATACCAGATTATCGAGAGACAATAGTATCTCTTGTGCTTCTTGTCATATACTTAGTAGTGGAGGTGATGACAATCTAAGGTTCTCATTTGGTGTAGATGGTCAAAGGGGCAATATCAACTCTCCAACAGTATATAATACCTATTTTAATTTCCGTCAATTTTGGGATGGTAGAGCCAAAGACCTCAAAGAACAAGCCAAAGGACCGATAGAGAATCCTGTAGAGATGGGTAGTAGTCACAAAGAGGCTGTCAAATCTGTAAAGAGAGATTATGGCTACCAAAAGAGTTTTCAGAAAATCTATACAGATGGTATAACTATAGATAACATTGCAGATGCTATATCTGAGTTTGAAAAGGCTCTCATAACAGTAGATGCTCCTTTTGATCTCTATCTTAGAGGTGATAAGAGTGCTATAGGCAATAGAGCAAAAGAGGGCTATAGACTTTTTGTATCAAAAGGTTGTATTATATGTCACCATGGTGTCAATGTGGGAGGAAATATGTACAATAAATTTGGTATATTTAAGGGTCTAAATAGTACTAGTTTGGGTCGCTATAATATCACAAAGAGAGATGAGGATAGATATCTTTTCAAAGTACCATCACTGCGAAATATAGACCAGACAGCACCATATATGCATAGTGGAGAGATCAAAACACTCGATAAAGCAGTTAGGTTCATGGCACAATATCAACTAGGTAGAGATATGAAAGATGAGGAGATAGATGCTATTGTAGCCTTTCTCAAGACATTGACTGGAAAAATTCCAGATATAGCAAAGTAGAAGATATGAATAGACACCAACATAAAAAAACAGACTCTTTTCTTCTCTTGTTGATATTCTTTTTGCTACTACTGATCTCACTCTTTGTATATCTACAGAAGATAGATAGAGATATAAAAAACTATAGCGAATATCAAAAAAGATTACAAAATCTAATAGCATACAACTCAACAATGGATAAGGTATTTTTAAGAACATATAGATATATAAACTATGATCATGTTGTTGAGTCCACTAGACTATTTGAGCGAGATATAGCATTCATGAAAGATAGCAATTTCCAAAATGAGTTTGGAGAAGAGTTATACAAAGAGTTATTGAATATAGAGAAAGAGTACAAAAAAAAATTGGATATTCTAGAACATTTCCAATCCCCAAATGCAAGAGCAACAAATGCTATACACTATCTCTTTGATTTACAAAAAAATATCAGTAGAGAGTCTAACAATACTATTTTTGGTGAACAGCATAAGTTGTATGATCAGATATTTTTTCAATTTGGAAGAATTTTGATGGGAATACCGATCAAAAATGGTCTACTAAATGAGGAGATATCAAGACTAAAATACTATAGCAGTAGTAGCGGATACAAAAGCAGATATTTAGACTATTTTTATAAACAGGTAGAAGAGTTTCTGTCTGATGTAAAGCTCATAAATAAGAAGAGAAATTTATATAATGAACTGCACTTAGAGAATCTAATCAAATCTCTCTCTATCTCTATGACTATACAGTATGAATTGAAACTAAATCAACAAAAAACTATAGCTTTAAGCTTTTTTGTATTGGCATTTTTGATATTAATAATCTTATACTTTAACTACAAACAGGTTCTACAGAAGACTAGAGAACTTTTGGCATTTAGGTATGCTATAGAGAATAGTGACAACATCATAATAATAACAGATGCAGACCGCAATATAGAGTATGCAAATGATGCATTTGAGCTATATACAGGATACTCTAAAGAGGAAGTGATAGGAAAAAACCCAAGATTTTTGAAATCAAATCTTCATAATGATAAGTTCTATATGGAGATGAATGATATATTGGATAGTGGGAGAAAATGGGATGGTGAGCTGATAAATAAGAGAAAGGATGGTTCTTTAATATATGAAAAAGCATCTATAATACCAATTGTAATAGAGAATGAGATAGTTCAATATCTAGCCATCAAATTGGATATAACCAACTATGTAGAGCAACAAAAAAAATTGCAACAATCGGCTGTAGCATTTGAAACTATTGGTGATGGCATATTGATAACTGATAGATATAAAAATATACTATCTGTAAATCCAGCATTTATCAATATGTTTGGATACTCTCAAGATGAGCTAATAGGTAAAAAACCAACAATTATAAATTTTCTTGAGGGGGGTAGACTTTTTTATCGTAAAATTTGGTCAACTCTTATGATCAATGGTAGATGGAGTGGTAAGATGCATAGCATGGTCAAAGAGGGGAGATATATCACTATATGGCTTACTATTACTATCGTAAGAGGAGATGATAATAATATTCAAAACTTTGTAGCTATATTTACGAACTTAGAAGAGATTATAGAGATGGAGGAGAGGGTAGATTTTTTAGCATATCATGATGATTTGACAAAGCTACCAAATCGTGTATCTATAGAGAGAGATCTTATCGAAATATTGGCATTGGCAAAACTCTCAAAGAGTAGTGTAGCCATACTATTTATAGATCTTGATAGATTTAAAGTGATCAATGATACGCTTGGACACGATATAGGTGATAGAATGTTGATCACTATAGCCAATAGAGTCAAAAATATTGTGAGTGATAATGATATATTGGCTCGTTTTGGTGGTGATGAGTTCATAGTAGTGATGAGCAATATCAAGAGCAGAGATGATGTAAGTAGATTGGCATCTAAGATATTGGCATTGATAAGAGAGCCTATATCTGTAGGTGATTATCATTTAAATACTACAGCTAGTATAGGTATATCTATATATCCTGAAGATGGCAAAGATATAAGTAGTATCATCAAGCACTCTGATAGTGCTATGTATTTCGTCAAAGATAGAGGGAAGGATAACTATAAATTCTATACTCAAAAGTTATCACTTGATATGCAAAATCGTCTCAATTTGGAGCAAAAATTACTATATGCCTTGGAGAGAGATGAACTCTCTGTAGTTTTTCAGCCACAGTACGATCTAAAGAGTAGAGAGATAGTCGGGGTTGAGGCATTGATAAGATGGAACAATCCAGAGCTAGGTAAAGTTTCGCCTGATAAATTCATACCTGTAGCAGAGGAGACAGGTGTCATAGTCAAGATAGGTTATTTTGTATTCAAAGAGGCTCTTAAGTCATATCAATATTGGAAAACTGTAGGTATAGAACTAGGGTGGATAGCTATAAATATATCAACTATACAGTTCAGACAAAAAGATCTATATGAGAGCTTTATGGATATCATAAAAAAGAGTGGTATCTCAGCGTCCAATTTAGAACTAGAGATAACAGAGAGGTGTATGATGGAGCATACTGTAGAAAATCTTGATTTTATAGATAAATTTAGGGAGATGGGTATATCTATAGCTGTAGATGATTTTGGCACAGGATACTCGTCTATGAACTATCTACAGAGTCTACCACTTGATAAGATCAAGATAGACAAATCATTTATAGATAGTATATATAGCTCTAGTAGTGATAAAAGTGTATCCAAAGCTATCATTGAATTGTCACATAGCTTAGGATACAAGGTGATAGCAGAGGGTATAGAGAGTCGGAAACAGGAGGATTTTCTCAGAGACAAAGGGTGTGATTATGGTCAAGGTTTTTACTATAGTAGACCACTAAATAGTGAGGAGCTGATAGATTTTGTACTAAATAGGGAGAGATAGTCTATTTGTATAAACTTTACTTTTTGGATATAATATATTTATATAAATATAAAGGAGATATTATGCTTCAGAAAAATTTCAAAAAAATCACTCTCATTGCAGCACTATCCTCAGTAATTCTATTTACTGGTTGTACACCTGAAGAAGAAGCATTGGCCACAGGTGCGGTGGTAGGAGCAGGCACAGCTCTAGCTATAGCATCCTATAGTTATCCATACTACTATGATAGACCATACTACTACTATGGTGGCAGATACTATTATGGAGGATACTACAGGAATGGATACTACTACTATAATGGTAGAAGATTTTATAATGGACACTACTACAGGAATGGATATAGATACTATAATGGTAGACGATATAGAGCCAATGTAGGTCGCTATGGCTACTACACAAGCAGAAGTCAATATCAAAATAGATATAGATATACTAACAGAAGCTACAATAGAGGTAGAAGTTACAATAGATCATATAGTTCAAGACGGAGATATTGATCTATTGACTAAAAGGTCTATCTGATATATAGGATAGACCTTTAGTTGACTCTTTTTTTGTATCTCTTGAGATGCTTATTTCTCTTCTCCTCTATACGGTTTCGTATGATATTGATCCTCTTTATCTCATGGTCAGATACATCTACTTTGGTATGAGCTATATCCTCTCCAAAGTCTATCTTGAGTATATCAGACTTCTTCATAGCCAATATTTGTGAAGTAAATACACTACGGTGACCAGTAATCAAAAAGCTAATCACTACTGATATAGCAGCATAGTGAGCTATCTCCAATCCAAACAATTCCATAGCCATTATAGTGGCAGCTATTGGGGCATTTGTGGTACCTGCCAATACACTTATGAAACCCAATGCAGCAAATAGTACTAAGTGATCTCCCATTATTACACCAAGCCAGTGACCACTAGTAGCACCTATATAGAATATGGGTGTTACTATGCCACCACTACCACCTACTCCTAGTGTTATGGAGGTAAATACCATCTTTACTAAAAAACTATACCAAGGAAGATCTTGAGCAAAATATGGATCGGATTGGAACATATTGTCTATAGTCTTGAGACCCAATCCAAAATATTGTTCTCCAACCACAAGTGATAGTATCACCAATACCAATCCTCCAACAAAAGCTTTGATGTAGCTATTTATAGGTATTTTTTTGATACTATTTGATACGCCCTCAATAGTAGTGATAGTTATGTCAGATATTAGACCAAAAAAGAGACCTGCTATGATTACTTGAAATATCAAAACTATATCTATAGATATGGTTTGATGAAAATGTATATTAAAATATGTATACTCTACCCCTAGATATTGAGCAGTAGAGAATGCTGAAAACCCTGCTATAAACGATGGTAGTAGCACATCATATCTAATGAGACCTATCACCAATACCTCAAGCCCAAATATAGCACCAGCTATAGGAGTACCAAAGACAGTAGCAAATCCAGCCCCAATACCACATATGACCAATTTCTTACGATCCTCTTTTCTGAATCGAAAAATACCAGAGATGAAAGATGCCATGCCGCCACCTATCTGTGCAGCAGGTCCCTCTTTGCCCACTGAACCACCCGTAAATATAGTCAATACCGTTGCAAATAGTTTTATGGGTATGACAGCTATATCTATCTTGCCACTCTTTTTGTGAACAGCCTCTATCACCTTTTCGGTGCCATGTCCCTCTGCATCAGGAGCAAACTTTTTGACTATCCATACAGTCAAGAGTAGTGCAAAAGGCAATATGTAGTAGTATTTAAATGGGAGTAGTGTTCTACTCATTTCAGATCTTTGTAGTATCTCCAAAAATAGTGTAACCCCAGCACCAATCACTATACCTATAACAGATGATAATACAAGCCATTTCGTAACACTTATAAATATACTAATCTGCTCTATTATATGTTTATACATGGCTTCCTACAATTAGATCTTGTGCAATATTCTCAATTTTTGAGTTTTATGATAATTTGGATTAAAATTATAACATTATATTTATTCTAAGTTAATGAAACGCTACAACAGAAATACTTTGTGTTCTCCTTATAGTCATGTTACTATCTTCCTTTTTGAAATACTAAAAATCTCTTATCTGCTCTGTTGCCATATATCTTGACATCATCATCTATAAGAAGTCTCATATCTGCAACCATCTCATCTATCTCTCTTACTCTATGATATCTCTGCTCTATAATCTCTTGGGATTTGATGAACAAACCATTTTTTTCCCTCTCAAATAGTGTAAAATCTGATCTATATATATCATTTTCAAACTCACTATCTATAGTCAAGAAACGATCCCCATCATCTACTATAAATGAGCCTACAGCTATATCTTCAAATCCATATAGAGTATTGATATCACATATTAGATATCCATCTGGATTGATCTTTGACTCTATAGATCTAAGTAGTCTCTTTAACTCTGATCTATCAAGGTAGTTTAGCATATCAAATACAGCAGTCACTACATCAAAACTCTCATCTACTCTTGAGATATCTATAGCTCTAGCATCTATACCTTTGGATATACTCATCTCTACCATCTTTTCGCTAAGATCTATGCCCAATACTCTACTAGGGTTAAATGAATTGCTCATCTCTAGCAAGAAATCTCCACTACCACAACCTATATCTAGTATGCTATCAAACTCTATACTATTTAGAAATAGCAGATAGTGTGCATATAGCTTGGGTGAAGCCTCTTTGATACCGAGCAGATCCTCTACCTTGGCATATAGATCCAATGCACTGTTGGATGATAGTGAGTTAGACACGGCTCTGCACTACTTGATCGATCTTTTCATATAGAGATAGTATCTCACTCTTTTTGGCATAGTAGCTATTTTTGTTGGCTATAAGGTGTGCCGATGACTCCATGATATCCTCTGCTACTTTGAGTCCATTTTCACGCATAGTACTACCAGTCTCAACTATATCTACAATGGCATCTGCCAACCCCACCAATGGTGCCAACTCTATAGAGCCATAGAGTTTGATCACCTCTACACCTACAGCTTTTTGAGCAAAGTAGTTTTTTGTGATATTGACCATCTTAGTAGCTATCTTGATATCTGGTTTACTCCAATCTAACTCATCTTCATTTTTGATACCTATGGCTACTTTACATCTACCTAGATTCATATCCAATAGATTTATGATATCAAGCTCTTTTTCTGTAATGACATCCAATCCAACTACACCTATGTCAGCAGCTCCATGCTCTACATATGTTGGTACATCTTGGTTGCGAACATTAAGAAATCTAAACTCTCCTATATCTAGGATCAATTTCCTACTCTCAAACTTAAACTCTCTACCCAACTCATCTGCAAATATCTCTGCAAATATCTCTAGTGTCTCTTCTGCTATTCTACCTTTTGGTAGGGCTATGGTCAACATACTATCCGATCCTTCATCTTATTTCGTTTGGTTGAGTGAATTTAACACTCCCTTGAAAACCAGTTTGTCATCAAAGATAGAGCCTTCAATATATGATGATAGAAACTCTCCATCACCACCTGTGAAGTAGACTCTATGATCTTTCTGATATCTCTTTATGACTGATTTGATAGGTGCGATTATACCATAGCTTATCCCATCTCTTGTTGTGATTGGCAATCTATCTATAGAAATTTCTCTATTTAATGTAGTAGATAGGGCAGGTGATATCTTGCTATATGCATCTATCATACTAGATAGACCCAATAGTATAAAACCACCTTGGTAGACTCCACCCTCTACCAAATCTACAGTGATAGCTGAACCAGCATCTACAAATAG
>Ga0256913_10001977_pt1 | contig 10430 bp, 8 predicted proteins | sample Axial_MatmetaG_FD_185970 | JGI IMG/M metagenome (GOLD analysis project Ga0256913, IMG submission 185970) | Deep-sea worm associated microbial mat communities from Axial Seamount, Juan de Fuca Ridge, Pacific Ocean - Axial_Mat | ecosystem: Environmental > Aquatic > Marine > Oceanic > Microbial...
ACTGGAATATTTAAATTAGAAGAATTAAAAGATTTATTAAATATAGATTATTATAGTTTTGCCCCAGAAGGAAAAGAAGTTGAAGAATTAAATTATAAAGAAATTATTAAATGTTTAAAAAATAAAATTGAAATAGAAAAACCAATTTCAAATGATAATATATTAATTAATAAAATTAAAGATATTATAATAAAAAAATTAAATAAGAAAGAAGAATTAATTATTAAACCAATTAAAAATATTAAAAAGAACAAAAATATAGTTGATTTTAAAAATAATTATTTTAATAAACAAGAATATAATAAAATTAAAAATATTATTGAAGGAATAAAAGATAAAAATGAATATATTTTATTAAATGAAAATAATAGAATAATAAAAAAAGGAAAAATAAAAGACATTTATAATTTACAAACAAATAAAGGAAAAACATTAGTTTTTGATGGAATTTGTGAAAATTTATTGATAAATAAAGCTAAAGAGAATAATATTGAAATAATTATAAGTAAATCAAAATCGCGATGTAAAGAATCAATAAAAATATTTTTATTTGATTTTTTTATTTTTTGAAATTTATTAAATATTTAAATTAAAACATTTATTTTTCCAAATATCAAATTTAATGAACCTATATTCTTCTATATTTAAAAAATATTTTAAAATTTGATTGTATGCAATAGAAGCACTAACAAATGTAGTTGAAGCTAATATTCCAAAAGTTTCATTTTCAGTTTCTTCAGAATCTAACATTTTTAATATTTTTAAATATTTATTAAATATTTTATTTTTATTAGAATATTTAAAAATAAAACTAACAATTTCACTTTTAATAGCCCCATTATAAATCCAATCTTTATTATTTTCTTTACAAAAATTATTAATTATATTTCTAATTTTAAAATTATCTGTTGCATCAATAATTAAATCAACATTTTCACAAATTTCATTTATATTTTTATTATTTACTAATAATTTATTTTTATTTATGGAAATATTTGGATTTATTTTAATTAATCTATTTTCTATTGCATCAATTTTATATTTACCAATATCTTCTCTAAAAAATATTTGTCTTTGAATATTGGACAATTCAACAATATCGTTATCAATAATAATTAAATTTAAAAACCCTCCCCTAATTAATAATTCACATAAAATAGAACCAATACCACCAATACCAATAATAGCTATTTTTTTATTTTTTATGATTTCTTGAAAATTTTTATCAGTTGAAATAAATTTAGAAATAAATTTTTCTTGTCTAATATACACCATAATTAAATTTTTATTTAATTTTATTTAAAATTATTGTATTTTAAAAATAAATTTCTTTAAGTAATAAATAATATTTATAAATGACCAAGTATAAATAAAATTATGAATGAAACTTTAACAATGTTAGGACAAACATTACCTATAACAATTTCACCAATAATCGATATATATGTATTATCTATTATAACTTCATTATTTATAACTTTGGTAAATAAATATCTTTCAGATCAAAAAACAATTAAAAGGGTTAGAGCTGAAATGAAGGAATTACAGAAGAAAATGAGAAAAGTAATGAAAGAAGATCCAAAAAAAGCCCAATTACTTCAAAAAGAAATTATGAAAAAAAATATGGAAAATTTCAAATTTGCATTTAATCCTAAAATTATGATCATAACTTTTATTCCTGCCATTTACATTTTTATGTTAGTGAAAAATAATTACAGTTCATTTGGTAATATATTAAATGTATTTGGTTTTTTTAGTGTTGGTTGTGTTGGAACATATATTATTTTTTCTATAATTAATTCAATATTATTAAAGAAAATACTTGATGTTGCTTAATTATTTAATCTAATATAATTTTAAATTTATTTATTTATTTTTAATAAACAATATTTTTCCATTTTACATTTATTATATTTTTTATTCCATCTTATGAAAGAGTTAATAATTGGTTTTAATTTATTTCCAGATTCGGTTAAATAATAATAAGTATAAACAACATTATTTATTTTTTCTTTTCTTTTTTCAAGAATTTTATATTTAATTAATTCATTAAGTCTTAAAGATAATATTTTTGAAGTAATTCCATTTAGTTCATTTTTAAATTCTGAATAATTAACTTTTTGTTCTTTATTTTGAAATATTTTTAATAAAATAAAAATAGTCCACTTTTTACCAATTAAGTTTAAGTTTTTAAATAAAATACAATTATTAAATATTTCTTTTTTTTTCTTTAATTTATCCATAATATAAACTATTTTAACTCATTTAAATAATTTCCTAATTTTTGCTTTCATTTCGAAGTAACACAATATATAGTATTAATTTTTAATCAATACCACAACATTTAGTGAAGTTTCCTTTTTGAAACTAATTTATATATAAAGGATTTTTATATAATAATATTAGGCACGAAAACAAGCACGAATGTGTTTTAAAAATTGTCAAATAAATTGTTATATAAAAATGGTTATTGAAAAAATTTTATTAAGAAATGGCAAATTAATGGATTTTGATATTAAAAAAATTCATTCTGCTATTGAAAGAGCAGCAACAGCAACAGCAACAAATATTTCTTCTATTATGTATAAAAGAATTTTAGATAGTATAATTTCATATTTAGAAACAGAATATTTAGATTCAATTCCAACCGTTGAAAATATTCAAAATATTGTTGAAGAAGAATTATTTAAAAAAGGTTATTTTAAAGTTGCAAAAGCATATATTCAATATCGTGAAAGACATAGATTATTAAGGGATGATAATAATGCTTATATTGATGCAGTTACTTCTATTTCAGAATATATTAATAAAGAAGATTGGAGAATTAATGCAAATGCAAATCAAGGATATTCAATTGGAGGCATGATTTTAAATACTGCGGGAAAAATAACAGCAAATTATTGGTTAAAACACATATATTCTCCTGAAATCGCTAAAGCTCATATTAATGCTGATTTACATATACATGATTTAGATATGTTTTCAGGATATTGTGCAGGATGGAGTCTTAGAAGTTTATTAAATGAAGGTTTTAATGGAGTTCCAAATAAAACTGAATCTCATCCCCCTAGACATTTCATGTCTGCTTTATCTCAAATGGTAAATTTTTTAGGAACTTTACAAAATGAATGGGCGGGAGCTCAAGCTTTTTCAAGTTTTGATACTTATTTAGCCCCTTATATCTATAAAGACAAATTATCTTATGAAGAAGTAAAACAAAATGTTCAACAATTTATTTTTAATTTAAATATTCCTAGTCGTTGGGGATCTCAAACACCATTTACAAATTTAACTTTAGATTGGACAGTACCTTCAGATTTAAAAGATAAGGTGCCAATGTCTAATAATGAACCATTATTAAAAAATCAACCAAGTTTAACTTATAAAGATTTTACTAAAGAAATGGCAATGATAAATAAAGCATTTTTAGAAGTTATGGTTGAAGGAGATTCAAAAGGAAGAGTATTCACATTTCCAATTCCAACTTATAACATAACTGAAGATTTTGATTGGTATTCGGACAATACTGATTTATTATTTGAAGTTACTGCAAAATATGGATTACCTTATTTTCAAAATTTTATAGGTTCTCAATATAAAAAAGATGAAAATGGAAAATTAATTAAAAATCCTGAAGCATATACTCCCGGGGCAGTTAGGTCAATGTGTTGTAGATTACAATTAGATTTAAATGAATTATTAAAAAGAGGTGGAGGTTTATTTGGTTCTGCAGAGATGACAGGATCTATAGGCGTAGTTACAATTAATACTGCAAGATTGGGATATAAATTTAAGGGTGATAAAGAAGGATTATTTAATGAAACACTTAGATTAATGAATTTAGCAAAAGAATCTTTAGAAGTAAAAAGAAAAACTATTGAAAAATATATGGACAGAGGTTTATTTCCTTATACTAAAAGGTATTTAGGACATTTAAGGAGTCATTTTTCAACAATAGGGATTAATGGAGTAAATGAATTAGTAAGAAATTTCACTGAAGATAAAGAATCATTAATGACAGAAGAAGGAATTAATTTCACAACAGAATATTTGAATTTTATTAGAGAAGGAATTAAAAATTTTCAAAATGAAACAGGAAATTTATATAATTTAGAAGCAACACCAGCAGAAGGAACAACATATAGATTTGCTAAAGAAGATAAAAAAAGATATCAAAATATTTTACAAGCAGGTTTTGGAGACAATAATTATTATACAAACTCTTCTCAAATTCCAGTTAATTTTACAGATGATCCTTATGAAGTATTAGATTTACAAGATGATTTACAATGTAAATACACAGGGGGAACTGTTCAACATGTATATATTGGAGAAAGAGTTAAAAATGCAGATGTATGTAGAAAACTTGTAAAAACAATAATTTCAAATTATAAATTACCTTATATAACAATAACTCCAACATTTAGTTTGTGTCCTAATCATGGATATATGGTAGGAGAACATGAATTTTGTCCAAAATGTGATGAAGAATTAAAAATGAAATATAAAGATGATTTAATTCCAAATAATGAAAGAGTAAATTGTGAAATTTGGACTAGGGTTATGGGATATTATAGGCCTGTTTCACAATGGAATTTAGGTAAAAAAGGAGAATTTATGGAAAGAACATATTTTAAACAAGAAAAAGATAGTCCAACTAAAAATAGAGAATGTGTGATTCAAAGTTTAATTTAAAACCTATTTTTTCAGGATTACAAAAATTCACTACAATGGATGACCAAGGTTATATTGGTTCTACATTTTTTACTGGTGGTTGTAATTTCAGATGTCCTTATTGTCATAATCCTGAATTTGTAAATCCAAATGAAATAAAATATTTGTCAAAAGATTATTTTATTGAATTCTTAAATAATAGAAAAGGTAAAATTGAAAGTATAATTATTTGTGGTGGCGAACCAACAATACATGAGAATTTAATTGAATGGTTAAAATATATAAAACATTTAGGTTATAGGATAAAATTAGATACTAATGCAACTAACACTAAAATGTTAAAAGAGATAATTAAAAACAAGTTAGTTGATTACTTTGCAATAGATTATAAAGCTCCAAAAAATAATTATTTTAAAATAATTCAAAATAGAAATATCAATGTTTTAAATATTTTAGAAAATATTTCTTTAATTGTAAATAGTGGTATTGATTATGAAATTAGAACAACTATCCATAGTGATTTATTAAATAAGGATGATATTGAATTAATGATAAAAGAATTAAAGGAAATAAAAGTAGAAAATTATTTTTTACAAGCTTTTACTAATCCTGATAAAAAAATGGTCGGCGAAGTTTCAATAAAAGAAAATTCAAAAGAAATTATCAAAGAATTGTTACCAACATTAAAATTAAATTTTAAAAAATATGATTTAAGAAATTCTGATTAAATTTTAATTTAAAGTTATAAATATTTAAAAATAAACAAATTCTATTTTAATTAAAGAGGTTTTTTATAAAATGTTAAGAGAAAAATATAATACTTTATCTAATAAACGAGGTTATTTATATTTACGAGAAACAATTTATAAACGAGATAGGAGAACTTTAAAAAGAAAACCTTCAAAATTATGTGATGGAAGTGCTACAAAAGAAAGAGGCAAATATTCTATAAAAATAGATACTTATTGTGGTAAAATTTTTGAAAAAGAACTTAAATATATTGAAACTTTTAATGATTATATTTTAAAAAAACACACAAATTTAAATAAAAATAATTTAGATTTTGATTATCTAAAATATAAATTAACTAGTTCTTTTGACAAATTATTGGACGATTTTATTGAGTATTTATTTTATATTTATGAAATAGACAAAAATATTTTTTATAATAAAAAAAAAATAACTTATGCTATAAATAATGGATATTTATCTAAAGAAACAATTTTTTGGTTAAGAAAATTTAGGATAAATGGGAACTATCAAAATAAAAAAGAGATTAAACGATTCACTTATAGATGTAATGATATTGGAATTTATGATGAAGAAATAATTCAAACATTATATTTAAAATTAGTGCCAGAAGATTTAGCGAAAGAAAAAAGTTTAAAAGATTTTAAAAAAGAATTGGATTTATATAAATCCAATGAATTTTCAAATAAGTTACAAATAAAAAAAATGAGAGATTTCATAAAAGAAAGTATGAAATAATATTCACACTAAACTCAATTTTATAAAACAATCAAAGTAAATTTTTATATGATCTTTAATGAATTAAAAATAATATTTTCTTTTATATTTTTTAATTTATATTTTGTATTTTTTGGTTTAATATTTGGTAATGAAAATGGAGCAATTATAGGTTTAATTGTATCTATAATTTTAACTCTAATTATTATTTTCTTTTCAGATAAAATAATTTTAAAATTACATAAAGGTAAATTAATAAAAAATACTCAAATAAATTTAATTTTAAAAAAATGTTCAAAAGAATCAAAAATAAAAACTCCAAAACTTTATTTAATAAAATCTAAAAGTCCAACTATTTTAACTACAGGAAGAAATATAAAAAAATCTTCAATTGGAATTTCAAAAGAATTATTATTAGTATTAACAGAAAAAGAATTAAAATCTTTATTTTTTCATGAAATTTATCATATAAAAAAAAAAGAATCTTTTTTACAAACAATAAATATTTTTATCATAACATTAATTTTCTTTTTTTCAGGATTATTTGTAATCTCTTCAATATTAAATTTTTCAAATAATTTTGGGAAAAATTCGAAAATATATTTTTTAAGTTTATTTATTTTATTTTTTATTCCAATTTTATTATTTATAAAAATAACAACTTCAAAAAAAAGAGAATATAATGCAGACAAATATTCAATAATAAAATCAAATTCTTCAAAATATTTAATATCTTCTCTAAAAAAATTAGAATTTTATTCAAATAATTCAAAAGCCAGAATCCAAGATAATTTTTTTACTTCAATTTATATTTTAAACCCTTTTAGAAATAATTTTTTTGATTTAATTTTTTCAACTCACCCTAAAACAAATCAAAGAATAAATAAATTAAAATATTATTTATAATTTCACCAAAAATCACTTAATGATTTTTGATTTATTTTATTTACTATTTCTTCAAAATTTAACCCATATAATTTTAAAATATCCTCACTAACACTTTTTAATTGTTTTTCAATATAATGATCATAATCATATTTTGTTTGTAGATTTATTTTAGAAATATGTTTTGGTCCATCTTTAGTTAATACATATTTAACTAATCTATCATTAAAATTTTCTAATTCTCTTGCTGCTTTAACATGTGGTGGTGTTGTTTTAGTATATTCTATTAATGGTTTAGTTAATTTTTTATTATATATTAATAATTCATTTAATTCTCCATTTTTTAATTTTGAGATATATTTTAAAATAAATATTTTAATTTCTTCTTTAGAATTATTTTCAAAAATTAATTTAACAATATCTCTTTGAAATTTCTTTGCAACTTCAGTCCAATCACCACGAACAGCTTCAAGCCCAACAAAATTAATTTTATTTTTTATTTGATTATATCCAACATATCTTTTTTTTGAAGAGATAAAAAAATGAGAGTAAATTTTATCTAATTCAATTTCTAAATAATTTTTTTGCTTAAATTCATTTTTAACCCATAAATTAAAGTATTTATTGATTTCATCTTTAATTTCATTACCTATTTTTATTTTTTCATTTAAATTTTTATTTTCGAGATTTTCTATTTTAACAAAAATAGAATCTGTGTCCCCATAAATAACTTTTAAATTTTTATTTTCTATAAATGATTTAGTTTTTTTAATAATTTCTCTTCCAAATGAGGTAATTGCCCCACCTACATCCCTATTATGATATCTTGATTTCGGTGAAGCCATTGCCCCATAAAATGAATTCATAGTAATTTTCAATGCTTTAGATTTAATAATGTCATTTTCCTTTTTAGCTAAATCTCTTTCTTTATATAATTTTAAAATTAATTCTGGCAATATGCCTTTATCTTTCTTAAATTTTGCCCCATTAGGAGCAAGGATAAGATCAGTTTCTTCTTTATTTGTATATTTGAATGGATCTATATTAAAAGTCATGATTATTGAAGGATATAATGATTTAAAATCAAAAACAAATATATCTTTACTTAATTGTTTTTCTGGTTCTATCACAAAAGCTCCTTCAATTTGGTTTGTATTTTTAAAATTAAAATTTGAATTAGCAACATATCCTTTTTCATGTAATTTTTTAAGATACATATTATCTAGACAAGCAATAGGTGATTTGATTCTTTTGATTGGGGTTTGTGTAATAATTGACCGTTTATAAACCAATTTTAATAAATTTAATTTTTCTATAATTTTTGAAACAAGTAAAGAATCTTTAAAATTATATTTTATTAATTCTAATGGATTTTCTTTTAATGTTTTTTCAATTAATTTAAATTTATCTTCTACATTTATTGAATCATTTTCTATATTTAAATCAATTTTTTCATCTTTTAATATTTCTTTTGCAACAGTATTTAATTTATAATCTTTAAATATAATGTAATTTGATTTAATTATTTGTATTATATCAAAAACAACTATTCCCGGACAATTCATTGAACTATCAATAAAAAAATCTGAATTAAGTTTTAAATTACATTTACCTTTAAATTTAGAAAATTCAAACTTTAAATTATATTTGTCAATTCTTTGTTTTATTATTTTAAAATCAAAGTCTATGACATTCCACCCCACAATTAATTGTGGCGAATATTCGATAATATTTTTTTGAAATTCTTCAATCATTTTTTTTTCATTTTTTAAAAACACAACTTCAAATCCTAAATCTTGTTTTTGTTTTATTTCTTTTATTTTTTTAAGGCATATTTTTTCTTCATTTATATATACTTTTTTTATTTTTTCATTATGTGGAGAAAAAGAACTAATTAAAACTATTTCTTGTTCTTCTGAATCTTGAATTTTTATTGTTTCAATATCTATTGAAATATATTTCAATTTAGGTAATATTTCACTCTTTGGAGAATTGATTTTTATTTTTTTATCTATTAAATATTTATGTTCTGCACTTAAATCGGCTTCATATATTGGAATTTTATTTTCTTTTGTTTGTTCTAATATATATTCGTATAATTCTTTATTTTTTATTTCTAATTTTATAACTTCTTCTTTTTCTATATTTAAGTATGTTTTATTAGAAATAGTTATATTTTTACTCTTTATATTTATTTTTTCAAATTTTTCTTTATGTATCAATATTTTATATGGTATTTTATTTTCTTGTAGTATTGTTTTAAGGTTATTATCTACATAATATGATTTAATATTAATATATTCTTCATTTTTTTCTTTTTCCATTAAATAAAGAAACTTTTGCATCTAATTTATTTGAATCATTTATTTTATTTAATTGTTTCTATATTTTATATTATATTTATAATTTTTTTATTTTTATTCGTATTTGTTTAATTTTGTTTAAATGTGTTTTTATGTTCGTTTTTAAACCTTATTTTTTCTCCTTTTTCATATAATTTAATATATTTTACTATTTTTTTATTATTTTCGCTTATTTTTTATTTATTTTCTTATTTGTCTTTTATTTTCTTCTTTTTTAAGAAATTTCCTTCTTTTTTATGTTTTATGCTCATTTCTATTAAATTTAAGTTTTATCTTTTGTTTTTATTCTTTATTTTTACTTGATTTAATATGTTTGTTCGTGTTTGTTCGTGTTTGTTTATTTGTTCTAATATTTATCTATATAATTTGTTTATTTTTTACATAATACATAAATATTATTTTTATTTTTTATTTCATTTAATTTTTAAAAATAAACAAATTTAAATACTTTAAGCAATCTCTTTTTATATGGTTTCAAATATAGATTTAAAGCAAAAATATGATGATTTAAGGTCTGGAAAGCTTAGTTGTGTTGAAAATGCTAAAGGTTTTTTATCAAATATTGAAAAAAACAACTCAAAATATAATATTTTTTTAGAATTAAATAAAACTTTAATTGATGATGCTAAAAAATTAGACGATAAATACAAAAATAAAGAAAAATTAGGCTCTCTTTTTGGATTTTGTTTTGCTTTCAAATCTAATATATCTATTACGGGGATGAATTCTTCTTGTTGTTCAAAAACATTAGAAAATTATAAAGCAACATTTAATGCAGACGTTATTAATTCAATTTTATCTGAAGACGGTTTAATTATAGGTGTTGTTGGAAATGATGAATTTGCATGTGGATCTTCGGGAGAAAGTAGTGCTTTTGGAAAGATAATTAATCCTTTTTCACCTAAAAGAATTCCAGGGGGTTCTTCTTCAGGTTCTGCAGCAGCGGTTGCTGCTGATATGTGTGATATTGCTTTAGGTTCTGATACAGGAGGTTCTATTAGGAATCCAGCATCTCATTGTCATTTAGTTGGAATCAAACCT
>Ga0256913_10001978_pt1 | contig 10429 bp, 10 predicted proteins | sample Axial_MatmetaG_FD_185970 | JGI IMG/M metagenome (GOLD analysis project Ga0256913, IMG submission 185970) | Deep-sea worm associated microbial mat communities from Axial Seamount, Juan de Fuca Ridge, Pacific Ocean - Axial_Mat | ecosystem: Environmental > Aquatic > Marine > Oceanic > Microbial...
TGGCGGTTTTATTAAAGGATTGAAAACCATTCATATAGCGCTCTCGCTGGGAATAACGTTTTTTCTTTTAATAGTTGTGGTTTTACAATATGGAGCAGGAATTGCTTTTACTGATGCAGCGGATAAGGAGCTTGAAAATATTTTCGATTATGTGATAACCATAATTGTCTTTGTTAATCCTGTTGCCGGTATTTTTATCTTCGATAACAAAGTGAAGAAAATCAACTCGTTATCACTTACTGTTCCTGAAAAGAAAGAGGCTTACCGTTCGGCATTTATTAAAAAATCCGTATTTATTGAAGCAGCGGCATTTTTTGCCATTGTCGGATTTATGCTTTTCGGCAGCATATTGTTTTTATCGCTGGCGGTTATTGCTTTGGTTTTCTTTATTTTTCAGCATCCTGCCGTTTACAAAGTATCGCGCGACCTCAATTTAAAGCCGGAAGACCTCGGTTAATTTCCGGAATTTTGCCGTTCGTATGCCATCCTGAGGGCCGAATGAGCATTGACAACCCGCGGGTTGGAGCATAGCTTTTTAAACTTTTTCTTTTTCCGCTTTTTATATTTTTCGGGTTTGAGCACTTTCAAATCTCCGTAATAGGTGCCCGATTCCAGAATTATGGATTTCAGCTCTTCTGCCGTCAGGTCGGGATAATAGCTCAAAACCAAGGCGGCTACACCGCAAACAACCGGTGAAGCATCGCTTGTGCCGCTTGACGATCTATATTTGCTTTTGAGAGCAGTGGAATAAATGTCAACGCCGGGAGCGAAGATATCCACCAGCATTCCGTAATTCGAAAATTCGGCAATAAGACTGTCGTCAGGATGCTTGCCCGAGGCCCCGACCTCTATCCAGTTTGTTGCCACCTCTTCGGGATTGTCCAGCTTTTTGGTGGGGTAATTATGACCTTTATCAATGTTCCTTGAGTCGTTGCCTGCCGCGTGAATTATCAAAACGTTATGATCTCTTGCATAACGCACCGCTTCGTCAACAAATTCTTTTTGCGGGGAAAAATTCTTGCCGAAACTGCAATTTATTATTCTTGCTCCGTTGTTTACAGCATAACGTATTCCGAGGGCTACATCCTTATCCCGCTCGTCGCCTCCCGGTACCACTCTGATAATCATCAGCTTAACGTTAGGTGCTATACCGTCGATTCCCACATTGTTGTCGCGTACCGCTCCAACAATGCCGCTCACACCTGTTCCGTGACTCGACGATTTTCCCACGTATAAGATGTTGTTACCGTAAATGCTGTCGTTTATGTCCAACGGGTCGTCGCCCACTTTTTTACGCGGATTGTATAGCACATTATATTTTTTATTGGCATAAGAGTCATAAGTTTCGAACATATCTTCCAGCTCTTGGCGGTTATCCCACCGCAGATAAAACTCTTTGGCGTCGGCAAGCGATTCGCTTCGCGGTTCCAATGACTCCACCTGCTCGCGCGTAAAATTAGGATCGTCGAAGTAGTTAGCCAGCATCTTTTCGCATTTGTCGTAATATTTTAATGCGTTTTTTATGGACTTATACATACCTTTGTAAATAAGGCGTTTTAAGTGAAAATGGCTTTTTATCCCAAGCCATTCCTCGTATTCTTCCTTGTCTTCGGGTTTGATATCTTTTTTTGTTTTGTCTTTATACTTCTTTTTGTATTTGCGATAAAGCCTTGTCAGTTCAAGGGTTTCTCCTTCAATGCAATAACCGTTCTGATTACCGAGAAAGTTCCACCCGTGAATGTCGTCGATATAACCGTTGCCGTCGTCGTCGATACCGTTGTATGGAATTTCACGCGGATTTACCCAAAGATTGTCTTTCAGGTCAACGTGTGAGGTGTCGATACCCGAGTCGATAATTGCCACAATAATTTCTTTGGATTTCAGATTTTTTTCTTTTGCAAAGTCATAAGTCTGATTCAAACTTATTCCTGCATAGCCGTCTTCTTCGTAATCTGCCTGATACCAGATAAAGGTAGTGTCGGGCTTGAGCAATTTATCAATTGAATCCGTTTTCAGTGAGTCAGTGATTTTACTTGTGGTAATTTCGCCTTCTGTCTGGGCAAAACCAACGTATGAAAGAGAAAGGAGTGCAATTAGTAGTAATTTTCTCATTATTAACAATTTATGTGGTTTTCGTCAAAGAGTTAAAATGTTTTTAATTTAAAACATACTGCAAATGTATAAAAAAACAGGTAATTTACCTGTCTGTTTTGCTAACAATACCGATATTTATACTCCGTCTTGATAATACTTTTGTATCGAATAATTCGATATGTTCTTTTCCTTTTTGTTCCTAAGTGCTTATCCGACACAAATCGGACCTCACCTTTAAGTTTGTTTCTTGTTTAATCATAATGTTTGTCAGTCGGCATATCGAAATTATTAATTAATAAATTAGAGTTAGGAGTATTTATTATTAAACCCTTTTGCTTCCCAAGTAAGAGGGTTTTTTGCTTGCGATATGTTTTATCCGGTATTTTTGTTTGATAAAAAATCAATATTACTTTTCTCTTTTCTCTTTTTTATCCATTTCTTGCTTTTTTTCGATTTGAATCCTTAAAGCTTCCAGTTCTTCTTTGGAATATACGGTTTGCATTTCGTTTTCTTCCTCAAGAACGTCGATGGTATGTATTGCTTCAGCATAATCTCCGGTATTCACCGAGAGATCGATAAGTAATCGCTGATATTGGGGCTTATTATTTTTGGCTATCATTTCCATAATGATATTTGTTGCCGAACGGTTAATCTCGGCATCCTTGCAGTTTTTTGCAATCTCCTTTATGTATTGGTAGAGTTCAAATTCATCCAATTCGAACATTGAAGAAGTGAGATATTCCAGTATTGCATTGTAGTAATCTTTGCTGCCGGGCTTGGTAAATGAATAATATTTCATAAACGTAAACGATTCAAGCGAAAACGGATTGTCTATTTGAAAGGTCTCGATTGTGGAAGAGAGAGTATCGTTAAGTTTTATTTTGTTGTTTGTCAAAACAGCTTGTATCAGTGAGTTAGAAATAATATCGTTTATTCTTTTGTTAATAAATTTATTGTCGAGGCCTTGTATGTCGGCGGAGTGAAGATTGCGCATCAAAAGCATAAAGCGAGGGTCGTACATATCTTGTGTGAAAAGCAAAACCGCCTCCATTCCATTCTGTTCTTTTGAAAAATCAGCATTTGAATGGTTGAAATAAGCAGCAGCAGCCTCAAAATAATCATCACCGCCAAGATATAAACCTTTGGTATATTTAAAGTAAACATTACTGTTTGCCTCGTTTCCGTCAATCATCTTTTTCCAGATAACCATATTTTCATCATCGCTTAAAGCATAATTTAAAGCATTTAAAAAGTCTTCGCGATTCATAACCCCCGAAATTTTATATCTCACTTCCTTTTCCTTATCCAAAAACACATAAGTGGGAAATCTAAATATCGAATATTTTTTAAGAAGCTTCGATTTTTTATCGTTTTCCGGATTATAACGTATCATAATTGTCGAATTGGAAAGTATATCCGAAACCTTGCGGTATGTAAATACTTTTTCGTAATTATATAATAAGGTATCGGTGTTTGTTCCCCTGAATTCTATAACTACTATTTTATTTTCCGTTTTGCACAGGTCAACGGCGTCATCTATTGAAATATCCTGAAAATCCGGAATTATTATTTCCTTTTGTGCTATGCTGCTTAAAGCAATGAATAATAAAGCAATTACTGTTGTTATCGAGTTTGTTTTCATAGGTGTTGAATATTATTTATGAAACGCAAAAGTAAAAAAGAAAACTATAGAAAATTCCGTTAATCGGTTTTAATTGGATTATGAAAAGGTAAATATTCTCATTATCAGATGCTAATTATGAATAATATCAGGACAGTGATAAAATATAGAAACATTCTAAATAAGAAGCAGACTTTGTTAACTCAATAACACAAATCGCTTAAAACAATGATACACAGCGGTATATATCAATTGTGAAAATCTGTTAAAAAATATCTCACGATAGTTTTTGATTTTAGGTGGTGCAAAATATGACATATCTCAACTGTTGCAAAATGTTTCTAATGTTTGTTTATCTAAATTTGCCCGATTTCATAAATTAAATTTAACTGATATGCAATCAAAAGCAATAACAATATCAAAATTCGGCTACAACTGGTTGTTAATGTTTATCGTATGGTATGGATTTACGACCACTTTTGCCTTGCAGGAAGTGATTACGGGAGTCGTTGTTTCGTTTGCGATTACAATGATTACCGCAAGAGTTTTCCAGTGTTGCGGTTTGGATATTCTTCTTCCGCACAAGCTTTTTTACATTATTCAGTATATTTTTGTGTTTATCATTGCGCTGATAAAGGCCAACTTCGACGTGGCCAAGCGTGTCATTTCCCCCAAACTGCCCATTAATCCAGGCATTGTGGAATTTGAGACCGAGCTTACCAATGATTTTGCAAAAATGCTGCTTGCCAACAGTATTACACTGACCCCCGGAACTCTGACGGTTGATCTGATTGGCAATAAGTATTACATCCACTGGATTGATGTAAAAACAGAAGACCCGGAGCAAGCCCGTAAGGAGATTGCCGGTGATTTCGAGAAAGTATTAAAAAAGATTTTCAATTAAAATAATTCGGAACCATGGAAATGAATATGATATTATATGTGGCTTTTGGATTTATCGGGCTTGCCTTACTTTTCGGCATTATCCGGTTTATCAAAGGTCCGACGGTAGCAGACCGCGTGGTGGCACTCGACACAATGTCGGTAATTATTACTGCCACTCTGGCACTGATGGCGTATGTTTTCCAAAGATACATTTATGTTGATGTATCGTTAATCTATGCCGTACTCGGTTTTATTGGAGTTATTGTATTAGCAAGATATTTAGAAAAAGCATTATAATGGAAGCATTAAGTTATATCGGTTACTTTTTTGTGCTTTTGGGAAGTATTTTCCTCTTTCTGGGAGCCTTGGGTATTTACCGGATGCCCGACGTTTATAACCGTCTTCAGGCAGGAACAAAATCATCCACACTCGGAGCTATGAGCACCTTGTTCGGAATAGGTTTGTTGCAGCCCGACTGGATGGTTAAGATGTTTATTATCATTATTTTTATAGCAATTTCCAATCCTTTGAGTTCGCATGCTCTGGCACGCGCCGCACATCGCGCCGGCCTTAGTCTTTTCAGCAAAGCCGGAAAGATTGACGCCTACGAAAAGGATTATCAAAAGATGGAGGAAGAATAATATGGTATTTAACGCAATCTTTCTTTCGTTGCTCGCTATTATATTGATAGCGGCAGCCATTTATGCAGTGGTTCAGAAAGACCTGCTTTATGCAGTGATAGCCACGGGAGTGATAAGCCTTGTGTTGTCGATTTATTTTTTCATAATGCAGGCGCCCGACGTTGCACTTACCGAAGCTGCGATAGGTATTGCGCTGACGACGATTATTTTTGTCATCACCATACGCAATACATCACGTCGCGAAGACGAGATTCCGGTAACAAAAGAACCCGACCGCGGGGATAAAAATTAGAAACTGTAAAAATTCACAATATGAAGAAAGCAATTGTAATATTACTTCTGGCCGTTGTGGGATGGGTGTTGGTTGACACCTTCTTTCAGGTGAACTTCGGTGAGTCGCGGCTGGGAGAGCTTGAGCAGCAAAAAACCGTTGGGGCTTTCTACCTCAACAATACCGTTGAAAAACTGACGGTAGCCAATGTGGTTACAGCCATCGTGGTGAACTACAGAGGGTTTGATACCCTTGGCGAAGTTACGGTACTCTTTCTTGCCGCCGCAGGTTTGGGAAGTATCCTGTACCGCAGAAAAGAAGAAGGCGAACACGATGTTATGGTGTTGAATAATTCTTCGCAACTTTTGCAAACTGGTGCCCGCCTGATCTTTCCGGCAATCCTTGTGCTGGGTGTTTACGTATTTATTCACGGTCACCTTACACCCGGCGGAGGTTTTCAGGGCGGTGCTATTATCGCCACGGGATTCCTGCTGATGTTTATGGCCTATAAAGATTATCACGTTAGCCATAACGTGCTTACTTGGGTGGAATCGCTGGCAGGTGTTCTATTCGTTACCGTTGGTATCTGGGGACTTATCTCGGGAGGCTCCTTCCTCGAAAACGTTCTCGGTACAGGTGTACTCAACGATCTGGTTTCCGGTGGTGTTGTACCGATTATTTATATAGCCGTCGGTTTTAAAGTAGCTGCTGAGCTGACGGGAGTATTAGAAACATTGTTGAACTTTAAAACCAAGAAATAATGGATCCGGTTTTATATAATAAAATTGTAAGTATTGGCATCTATGGCTCTGCTATCGGCCTGATACTGATAGGATTATATGCTGTTTTGGTCAAAAAACATCTGACCAAAATAGTTATAGGACTTTCGATAATAGATTCGGGTATTCATCTCCTTTTTATCGCTGTTGGCTTTATTAAAGGAGGTACTGCCCCAATCTTCTCTCCAAAAGGTATCGAACTTGTAAATCAGGGAACCGCTATGGTTGACCCTGTTCCGCAGGCTCTTGTTCTTACCGCCATCGTTATCGGCTTCGGTGTCACTGCCGTTGCTCTTTCGCTGGTTATCAGACTTTACAGACATCAACATACAGCTAAAATTGATCACATAAAATCACTGAAATGGTAATAAGTCCCGTACATTATATCGCATTGCCCCTTCTGGCGGCATTCCTGATTCCTTTGTTTGCAAAGATCAACAAGGAATTAGTGAGAATTATCCCGGGGTTGGTGCTGGCTTATCTGTCGGCAGTTTCCATAGTGCTGATGCAAAAGGTTGTCAACACAGGCCAACCCGTTATCGAAACCCTTGCCGGATGGCAGGCTCCGTGGGGTATTAACCTTGTTTTCAGCGCGTTTACAGGTTTCCTCGCTACTTTAATGACCTTTATGGCGTTGCTAATCTGGATTTACAGCTATAGATTTAAGAAAATCGACAGCGAACCTGCAATGAAGTATTACATCCTTTTTATGATGCTGGTTACCGGTTCCACCGGAATCGTGCTCACGGGTGATATCTTCAATATGTTTGTGTTTATGGAAATCACTGCCATTGCAGCATATTCGCTTACGGCTTTCTATCGCGACCGCGACGGTGCCGAGGCAGGATTTAAATATTTGCTCATCGGTTCGTTTGCTTCTGCCTTTGTGTTGTTGGCAATTCTCTTGCTCTACACGCAGGTAGGAACTTTGAATATGGCTCAGATTGCAGAACGTATGCACACCGTACCAACCGGTATGAAAATTACCATTCTCGTTCTTTTTGTAACGGGTCTCGGTATCGAAGCAGAGATGTTTCCGCTTAACGGATGGGCGCCCGATGCTTATTCGCAATCGCCCGGTCCTGTCGGAGCTACGTTTGCTGCCTTGGTGGTTAAAGCCGGCGTTTATTCGCTTATCAGGGTTATCTTTACTTTGTTCGATATTCACGGCGCTTTCGACTTCCTTGTGATAATGGGTATTATCACACTCGTTATCTCCGAGTTTGCAGCCATGAAACAAACAAACCTGAAACGTATGCTTGCCTATTCGTCAATCGGACAAATGGGATTTGTGCTTATTGCCTTCGGCATCGGCACTAAAGAAGCTGTTTTCGGTGCCTTATTCCTGATGTTTAACCACGCCGTTATCAAAGGTCTTCTCTTTATGTCGGGTAGTTATCTCGTTTATAACACTCCTTCTAAAGATATTAAAGATATGGCCGGTATCGGTCGTAAATTTCCCTTTATGACATTCTTCTTTGCTCTCGGTGCATTCGCAATTGTCGGACTGCCGCCTTTTGCCGGATTCTGGAGCAAATTATACATACTTCTTGCCGCTGCCGACGAAGCTATGCTCGGTCTCGTTGCCATCATCCTGATGGTGTCGATTGTGGAGATTGTTTACTACTTCCGTGTGGTTGCAAAGCTCTACTGGGGAAAACCCACCGACAACGAGGTTTATCATAAGCCTACTTTCGGCGGTTACATCTCAATGACAATCCTTGCCGGTGTTATCCTGCTGGTAGGTTTCTATCCCGATGTTATCACCGGGTTTATTGACCGTGCCGCCGATACCTTATTAGATAAAGGGGAATATATAAGCAATGTTCTTCCGAAAGTTCAGGAATTAGTTAATATGTAAATCCGATTGAAATGAACAATATAGTATTGATAATATTGATTTTACTGGGTGGTGGTATCCTTTCATACATTCTGAACAAGGTAACACCGCTGTTTGCAGGTCTTACTGCTTTTGCGGCAACTGCCGTTGCGGCAGTATTGTTTTTTACAGGCCTGAGTGCCAACGATTCCTTTGAGTTTACCCTCGGCGGAATGCAGCTTAGCTGGGGTATTAATGCTTACAGCTGGATTTTCGGTGCAATGGTTATGGCTTTTGCATTCCTTGCGCTACTGTATTCCATGTCGTATATGAAAGGTAAAGACCGTCTCGGTTATTTCTACCTGAATTACAGCCTTTCTGTAATGGCAATGATGGGAATTATATTCAGCCGCGATTTTATCTCCCTCTTTATTTTCTGGGAAATAATGACGTGGTCATCCTTCCTTATCGTTGTTTATCAAGGATTGAGTGAAGGCCGTGTGGGTATTAAATATATGATTTTCAGCGCTATCGGTGGTTATGCCATGTTGCTGTCTATCGTGTTTATGAAAGCAGAAATGGGTTCGGTGCTTATTTCCGACCTTATAGCAAACTTCGGTAGTTTCTCTTCCGGAAATCAAACTATGGTTGGAATACTGCTGCTTATTACTTTCGGAGTGAAAGCCGCTGTGATGCCTTTACACGTATGGGCGCCGCGTGCTTATGCCGATTCGCCCATGTCATATACTTCCGTTTTCTCCGGTCTTCTGTCGAAGATGGGTATCTTCGGAATGGGAATTATGCTGGTTTCGGTATTTACCCAAAGTAAAGGTTTCGACGCTGTAAATATGTATCTCATCAGCAGCGTACTTGCATGGATGGGAGCTATCACCGGTGTGATGGCTACATTTTATGCCATTATTCAGACCGATGCCAAACGTCTGCTGGCTTATTCTTCAATCGGACAGCTCGGATACATCGTTATGGGTCTTGCAATCGGAACCAAACTCTCGGTTATGGCAGCCCTTTTCCTTGCAGTGGTTCACACCATCTTCAAAGGAACTCTTTTCCTTGTGGTCGGAGCCGTTGAACGTCAGGCCGGAACAACGGATATGACAAAACTTACCGCTCTTATCCGTCGTATGCCATTGACGTTTGTTGCCGCTTTGATGAGTATTATTGCGCTGGCCGGTATTCCGCCGCTGGCCGGATTTGTGGGTAAATGGATGCTTTATGAGTCGATGATTGTTTCCGATCATTATTTTCTGGTGATTATGGCTTTCCTCAGCTCTACAGCCGCTTTCCTTTATTCATACCGTTTCCTCTTCGGTATCTTCCTCGGTCAGGAAGAACCCGAAACAAAAGATGTAAAAGAAGCTCCCGCGCTGATGGTTATCCCGATGATGCTGCTCGCCGGATTGCTTTTCTTCCTTGGTGCTTTCCCCGGTTATCTGTTTGAGCCTATCGCCAACGGTATGGAATATCTCGGAATGGGTCATATAGGTTGGAATGCAACTGTACTTAGTAACGGATGGGGCGACCATTTGGATACGCTGGCCGTTGTTAATTCAATAGTGATTATATTTGTGGTGGTATTTATTTTCCTCGGTTTGAAAAACCGTAAGAAAACGAGGTATGTTACTACCAAAGATGTGCATACTTCCGGTGAGATTCCCACGGAAAACGAAAATCTTACTTATGCAGTGGATTTCTATAAGCCTTTCGAAAGAGCTATTGATCCCGTGATGAAACGCAAAATGGATTTCTATTACAACCGTTTGGGTGAAGGTCTGGAATCATTCTTTAATTTCCTTAGAAGGATTTACACCGGTAACGGGCAGACTTATGCAATATATGTTATCATCTTTTTGGTGATACTCATCATATTTTCAAAACAGATATTTATTTAACAGACTCAATAAGATATTAGGATATGGATACAAATATTTGGATAACGATAGGAGGATTTCTGGCCACTGTGGTTCTTGCCTTTACCGTGGGTGTATTTTACGGTGGTTTTGTTCGTAAGATCACTGCCCGCATACAAAATCGTGTGGGACCGCCGGTGTATCAGAATTTTCTGGATATCACAAAGTTATACAGCAAGAAGACCGCTGTGCATCACGGATGGATGCAGCATTTGGGACCTGCCTTTGCCATTACCGCATCGGTAACCAGTCTTATGTTTGTCCCCGTTTTGAACGGTACGGGATGGTTTCCGTGGTTCGAGAACCTTAACTTTAAAGGTGACCTGATATTCCTTCTTTATATGATGGTTTTCGGTTCACTTGGTATGGCTCTTGGTGCCGGACAAACCGG
>Ga0256913_10001979_pt1 | contig 10427 bp, 3 predicted proteins | sample Axial_MatmetaG_FD_185970 | JGI IMG/M metagenome (GOLD analysis project Ga0256913, IMG submission 185970) | Deep-sea worm associated microbial mat communities from Axial Seamount, Juan de Fuca Ridge, Pacific Ocean - Axial_Mat | ecosystem: Environmental > Aquatic > Marine > Oceanic > Microbial...
GTAATAAACCCGATAGGTGAGCTCTTCGCCGGTATCAAAAGCATTATTAACGCTGTTCTGTCCAATTAGCAGAACAGGCCAAAACAAAACATAAATAGAAAGAATCAGATAACGATTCATTATATTTTTTTACAAAAAGCGGGTAGCTATCCCACCACAATATTGATAATTCGCTTCGGAACCACAATAACTTTACGAACGGTTTTCCCTTCCAGCCATTTTTGAGCCTCTTTGGCTTCAAGAGCGGCTTTCTCAATTTCATCTTTATTCATATCAACCGGCAGCTCCAGTTTAAAACGGGTTTTACCGTTAAACGAAACGGGATAGGTAAAAGTATTTTCTTTTAAATACTTTTCGTCCCACTGAGGAAATTTGGCATAGGTAACCGATTTTTCATTACCCAGTTTATGCCATAACTCTTCGGCAATATGAGGAGCGTAGGGCGATAATAAAACGGCAAGCGGTTCCAAAATTTCACGTTTACGGCATTTTAAATCGGAAAGCTCGTTGGCACATATCATAAAGGCACTTACGCCGGTGTTAAACGAAAACTGTTCAATATCGTGTTCAATTTTTTTAATGGTTTTATGAAGCACCTTCATTTCGGCATCCGAAGCTTTTTCATCGGTTACCATCAGTTGGTCGTTTTCATCAAAATAGAGTTTCCATAATTTTTTCAGGAAACGAAAAACCCCTTCAATCCCTTTTGTGTCCCAGGGTTTATCCTGTTCCAGCGGGCCGAGGAACATTTCGTACAAACGCAAGGTATCGGCTCCGTACCGTTCAATCAAACTATCGGGATTTTGAACATTGTGTTTTGATTTGGACATTTTTTCCACTTCGTGCCCGCAAATATATTTGCCCTCTTCAAGTTCAAATTCGGCATCGGCGAATTCGGGTTGCCATTTTTTAAACGCTTCCGTATCCAGTACATCTCCGTCCACCAAATTAATGTCAACATGCAATGCCTGGGTTTCGTATTGATTTTTTAAACCGTAGGAAACAAATTTATTGGTTCCCTGAATACGGTAAACAAAACTTGACCTGCCTTGAATTTTTCCCTGATTGATCAGTTTTTTGTAGGGTTCGTCTTCCACGGCAAGTCCCAGATCGAATAAAAATTTATTCCAGACGCGTGAATAGATAAGATGGCCCGTACCATGTTCGTCGCCACCCAGATAGAGATCGACATTACGCCAGTACTCAACTGCTTGTTTTGAAAAATACTCATGGTCGTTGTGCGGGTCCATGTATCGTAAATAGTAACCGCTTGAACCGGCAAACCCGGGCATGGTATTGGTTTCCAGCGGATATCCCTCTTTTGTTTTCCAGTTTTTGGCGCGTGCCAAAGGCGGTTCACCATCTTCGGTGGGAAGGAATTTATCCACTTCGGGCAGTTCCAGCGGCAGCTCGCTTTCGTCCAAAGGATAGGGTATCCCGTCTTTATAATAAATGGGGAACGGCTCGCCCCAATAACGCTGGCGGCTAAATATGGCATCGCGCAAACGGTAATTAACGGTTCCTTTTCCAATTCCCATCTCTTCAATGCGTTTGATTACCTCGGCAATGGCATCTTTTGTTTTCATCCCCGTAATAAAACCCGAGTTGATGCTGATACCGTCTTTTGAGTCGTACGACTCTTCCCATGTTGCCGGGTCTTTGGGTTCTTCACCTTCTTTAACCACCACCTGAATAACGGGCAAATTAAAGTGCCTGGCAAAGGCAAAATCACGACTGTCGTGTGCCGGAACAGCCATGATGGCACCGGTGCCGTATCCGGCCAGCACATAATCGGCAACCCAAATGGGCACTTCCTGTCCGGTAAGCGGGTTAATACCGTAAGCACCGGTAAATTCACCGGTAATTTTTTTAACCTCGGTCATTCGTTCGCGTTCCGAACGGTTTTTTGCCCAGGCCACATATTTTTCTACCTTTTCTTTTTGTTGGGGAGTGGTAATTTTTTCAATCAATTCGTGTTCGGGTGCCATTACCATAAAAGTAGCTCCCCACAAGGTGTCGGGACGGGTTGTAAAAACTTCAATGGTATCGTCGAACCCTTTTATTCCGAAGTTTATTGAAGCACCTTCGCTTCTGCCAATCCAGTTACGCTGTATTTCTTTAATGGATTCCGACCAGTCAAGTTTTTCCAGGCCGTCGAGCAGGCGTTGGGCATAAGCGGAAATACGCAGCAGCCACTGTTTCATCATTTTTCGTTCAACAGGATGACCTCCGCGCTCCGAAAGTCCCTCTTTTACTTCGTCGTTGGCCAAAACCGTTCCCAGGGCCGGACACCAGTTTACCATGGTTTCGGAAATGTAAGCAAGACGGTAATTCATCAACATTTCCTGCTGTTCTTTTTCGTTCATGTTGTTCCAATCGTCAGCCGAAAAAATTTCCTCCTGCGTGGTGGCGGCATTAACACGGGCGTTTCCGTGTTTTTCAAATTCGGTTATAAGTTCCGAAACCGGTTCTGCTTTTTCCGTTGTATTGTTATACCACGATTTGAATAACTGAATAAAGGTCCATTGTGTCCATTTAAAATAACGGGGGTCGTTGGTTCTTACTTCCCTGTCCCAGTCAAATGAAAAGCCGATTTTATCCAGTTGTTGGCGATAGCGTTTAATATTTTTTTCGGTAGTAACAGCAGGGTGGGTGCCGGTTTGAACGGCATACTGTTCGGCCGGCAAACCATAAGCATCGTAACCCATGGGATGTAATACGTTAAACCCTTTGTGCCGTTTGTAGCGGGCATAAATATCCGAAGCGATATAACCCAGCGGATGTCCTACATGTAAACCCGCACCCGAAGGGTAGGGAAACATGTCCAGTACATAAAACCTGGGTTTTGAAGGGTCGGCTTCAACATGATAAATTTTATTGTCGCTCCAGTACTTTTGCCATTTGGCTTCGATAGATGCAAAATCGTATCCCATTATTTTAAACTTTGTTATTAATACGCAACTTTTTCAGCCTGCGAAAATAGGAAAAGATTTACGAATATCGGTTAGAGTAGAGGGAATTAAAGCGGGCTATTTTTGGTGTTCCAAAAATTCGAGCAACCCTTCACCGGCATCTTCAAGCAAATCCAAAACCAGTTCAAAACCTTCCTCGCCACCGTAATAGGGGTCGGGAACCTCATCATAAGTTGACTGCTGCGAAAAATTCATCATCATATATAATTTGTTGAGATCTTCCTGGTTTCGGGCCATATTTTTCAAATCATTCAGGTTGCTGTAATCCATGGCAACAATGTAATCGAATTTGTCCCAGTCGGTATCCGGATCGAAAGGCCTCGATATGGAGGTGAGGTTATATCCTCTTTTTACGGCATGTTTTTGCATCCGCGCATCGGCAGGCTCTCCTTTGTGATAGGCATAGGTTCCGGCCGAATCGATCTCAAACAATTTTTCTTTACCTCTGTTTTTTACAAGTCCTTTAAAAACGGCTTCGGCACTTGGCGAACGGCATATATTACCCAAACACACAAACAGTACTTTTTTTTTCATAAAAACAGTATGTTAATTTTAATGATTTTTTTGAATGGAAGCAAATATAATTAAAACCTGCATATGTATTTTGAGGATAGTTTTTAAACCTGCATACAACATTTTAACAAAGTGTTTTGTCTTACCTTTATCAGCAATTTAAAACCCCGATTATGAAAAGATTTACCCTTGTCGTTTTTGCCTTAATGGCTGCCTTAATGATAACCTTTGTTGTTGAGCAAAACAGCAATCGTGATAATTATGAAGATTTTATATTATCGGTTTACCGGACAGGCGTTACCAAACATGTAGTTACAGGTGATAAAGAATTAAAAGCGGTTGATCAGCCCGATATGGCGGCATTGCAGGAGTTTGTAAATACCGTTGATCCGAAATTAAAATATGTTCCGGTTAAGCGCCTTGCCGAAGCTTATGACTACACACGGAACATGCAACTTTCGCGTGAATATAACCCTCCCGTTACCTGGGAAAAAACCGGTGCCAACATGGGGGGAAGAACACGTACCCTGATGTTCGATCCCAACGATGATAACCATAAAGAGATGTGGGCAGGTGCTGTAACGGGTGGATTGTGGCACAATGACGATATAACCAATGCAAATATCGAGTGGACTCCGGTTGATGATTTTTGGCCCGACCTTGCCATTAGCTGTATGGCTTACGACCCCAATAATACGCAGGTGTTTTATGTGGGTACCGGCGAAGCGCAAACAGCAAGAATTATTTATCGCGCCTCTTCGGGAGTTGGTAACGGTATTTACAAAACCACCGATGGCGGCGAAACATGGAATACCCTGGAATCGACGGAAGATTTTGAATATATCACCGATATTGTGGTTAAAGATGAAAACGGCCAGAGTGTTATTTATGCTGCTGTAGCTTCGGGCACCTATATGGGTGAAGATCACATTAGTCAGCCCGATGACGGTCTTTACAGATCAGTGGACGGGGGTGAATCCTGGGATCAGGTTCTTCCCAATATTCCGGGTTACACGGTACCCTATACCCCTGCCGATATTGAAGTTGCTTCCAACGGACGCATTTTTGTAGGCACCATGGAAAACCTCGATAAAAAAGGGGGAGCCACCATTTTATATTCCGATAACGGAACGGCTGGCAGTTGGACAATTTACGATCATTACAACACACTGATTAGTGGCGAATCGTATTACAAAATACCTGCAAGGACACTGGTGGCAACGGCACCCTCGGATCCAAACAGGGTTTATGCGCAATTTGCAGCAGGTTATGTAAACGAATTTACCTATTACAGAGGAAGGTATATGGCTAAATCAACCGACGGAGGGGTTACCTGGAATCCCGTGAATATTCCCGATGACAACTGGTCGACACTGGCCTGGCACGCTTTTGTTTTAAAAGTTTCACCAACCAATCCCGACAGGGTTTACACCGGCGGGCTGGATTTGTGGAATTCGGGCAACGGAGGATTAAGCTGGCGACATGTTTCGGATTGGAGTTTGATGTACTACGGCGGGGGTGATGAATATGTGCATGCCGATCAGCATAATATTAAATATCAGCCCGGAAATTCAAGCAGAGCGGTATTTTCAAGCGACGGGGGTGTTTTCACCACTTCGGTTGCCAACCAAAACTTTCCGGTTTTTGAAGAGAGAAATCAAGGATACAATACACTGCAGTTTTATACCTGTGCCATTAACCCCGTTGCCGGCGAAGTTCAGTACATTGGCGGTTTACAGGATAACGGTACCCTTAAATATGACGGAGAACCGTTGGACATAAACGACATGATAAGCGGTGGTGACGGTGCTTACTGCTTTTGGGATCAGGATGACCCCTCGGTTTATATTACCAGTTCTTATTATAATGCCTATACTTATTGGAAAAATAATAATTCCGTTTCCGGCAGTTCGCTTGGTACCGGAACATTTATCAGTCCGGCAGATTACGATTATAAAAGCAATATTCTCTATTCAAATGATGTTGGTTTCTTTGGTTCCAATGCCAACAAGCTTTTCAGGGCTATTGGTATTCCGTATCCCACATCCGAACAGGAAATAAACATAGGTACCAACAGTTCGGTTCCCTTTTCGCATGTTAAATACTCTACCTATTCGCAATCGGGAACTTCCACTTTGTTTGTGGGTACACAATCGGGTAAACTTTATAAGATTACCCATGCCGAATCGTCACCACAGGCTGAAGAGATTACCGGCACCGATTTTCCTGAAGCAAGCATTAGTTGTGTTGCCATTGGAAGTTCCGAAGATATTTTGCTGGTAACCTTTTCAAATTATGGTGTGTCATCTGTTTGGTTAACGTTAGATGGCGGACAAACCTGGGTGGAAAAGGAGGCGAATTTACCTGATATGCCCATCAGATGGGCTATTTTCCATCCTCAAAACGACGATCAGGCACTGCTTGCTACCGAAACCGGTGTTTGGGCTACCAACACTTTGCGTTACGATGATACCGAATGGGCTCCGGCAGTTGATAATATGGCCAACGTAAGGGTTGATATGCTTAAATTACGATCGGCCGATAACACTGTTTTGGCTGCTTCACACGGCAGGGGGTTGTTTACAACCACCTATGAGCTGGATATTTACGAAGGAATTAATGACAGTCGTTTACAAAATGAAGTGTTAACCGTTTTTCCGAATCCGGCTACGGATATGGTTACCATAAAAAGCAATGTTTCAGGTAAAGGCGATACTTATATCACGCTCTATGATCTTTCGGGAAGAGTTGTTAAAAACGATGTTGTTTCAAATAGTGGCCCGGTTCAATATAAATTGGATATCTCCGGTTTGCCGAAAGGAATTTATCTGGTTAACATATCAAACGGTAACAACAATCAACAGCAAAAACTGGTGGTGGAATAGTTTTTACAACTGGTAGTTGCTGACTTCTCGTAAACGTATTTATAACAATAATTAGAATTTTAGTCCTCAAAGCAATTCATCAGGGATTGTTTAAGGTGGTTTCAATAAGATATGTATATTTGAAAAGGATTATGCTTCCAATAATCTGATTTTAGGTTGCAGATTTTGTTTAACCTTTATTGTTATAAAGTTATGAAGTCTTTTCATATAGCTATGCGGGCATTAATGCTCTTTTCTTTATTTCTTGCCATTTCTGCCCGTTCACAAAACACGGTAACACAGAACTATTTTACAGCCAATGTTGCGGTAACCTATTCCGACGGAGAACCTGTTGATTTCCAAGGTTCGGGGGCTGATGAATTTGACGTTGAACTCTCCTCGGCACCCGCTGCTTACGCAGGATATGTGAGTGGGATAAAAGACAATGTAATAACGGTTAAGTGTCTGGTTGACGGGGCCTATTCGCTTAAATTTGCCGGTAAAAAAATTACCGGTTTCAATGTTGTAAAAAAAGCCGGTGGTTTTAAATCCGATTTGCCGTCAACGCTGCAACTTCCTTTTAATTACCTGATAAAAGCGCCTTCGGGCAGCAAAATACATATTTATGATATTTCCGGCAAACCGGTTGGTACCGAAACCTGTAACAACGACGGTTACCTTTTCCTTAGTGACAACAAAAACGGGATTACCAATAAATTTTTTGTCTGTTATTTTGACAATCAGTTTCCCAAAGTATTGGTATTTAACAAAACCGACACGAGATACAAAAATGAACTCAGAGCACGAAAACTGATTTTTTCTGCAAATTATAAAAGCCTTAAAGACATTGAGAAACTTAAATTGGGAAGAAACACCGTGGTAAATATTGATGATGATATCTATTACAAACTGGTTACTTTACAATTTTTAAAAGAGGGAACCCTTTATAACTGGCTGCTGGTGTACAATGCAACCACCAATAAATCGGAAGTACATTTGCTTAACCTTCACGAAAAGGCAAATCTGTTTTTGGATGAATCGGGAAAAGTAATAGTAAACACTAAAAAGCCTGTTGAAGGTACCGATAAAAGTATCTCCGTAAATTATTATACCGATGCTGCGGGTAATTTGCAACCGGCTGAAGATGCTGTTGTTGACCCGTGTTATCGGTTTAATAATCATTATATTTCAGGAATATACTGGAAAACACAAAACGTGGCAAACATACCATTGGAAGAGGGGTTACACACATTTACCGTTACCTGTGAAGGAAAAAAAGGCGGCACTGTTACCAGCACCAAAAATGTTGAGCTGGTTTTTGATAAAGCATTAAACAGGGTTATGTATAAAAATACCGACGGTAAATTATCCACCTGGATTGAATTTATCGACGATCATGAAAAATTTTCAAAAATAACCGTAAAGCAATGTTATTTAACCATCGACGGAGGTCATAAAATTCCTTATTCGTATAAAGATACGGACGAACAGCTAAAAGGTCTTTTTTACTCCGATATGAGCGAAAGCGAAAAAAAGGCTGCCGCCAAAAGCATTAAAGAAAATGCTCCGGTTATAATAGGGTGGCCGCCGGATGACGTAAAATGTACCGAAGACATCAACCTGTTTCGGGGAATCGATTACGTAAATGTTTACGGGCCAATCAATAAATATGTGGGGCCTTACCCCCGATTACGATACAAGGTTTTGACGGAGGACGGATTTTTTTCCACTTTTAATGAGGCAAAAAAGCATTGTAAACAGCCTGACAGGAAAAGATGGCACAGAAAAACAGGTTATTTGTGCACTAAGGAGCGTATTATAAAAATATGTCCTGATAATTATAATCCTGATGCAGGTGCAAAATCGTTGTTTTGCGGCGAAGGAGACGAAAACGATAACAACAGGGGCGATCAGGTTGTTTACGAGATTTCTGCCCCGGGATATGTTTCCCGGACAGGAGCCCTTTCAAAAAGGATGCTGGAAGCTTCGGAGTTTATTCTGTCGGGTTTTGTTGTAAACGAGAAAGGAGGACCTGTAAAAGATGCAAAAATCCATTTCAGAGGAAAGGAGCGTTTTGTCCTGTCCGATTCGGCGGGAAGGTTTGTTATAAAAACCATCGGCGAAGGCGATAAGCCCTTTAAACAGGAGCTTACCATAGAGCTTAAAAAAATTGGCCTGACCATTTATAACGAAGAACTTGGAAAACAGGTTTCCGACACCTTCGGTATTGTTTCCGACGGCTTTACAACCCTGAAATTTAAAGTCAGTACCAACGGCATTGATCCGCGTACCGTAACGGTAAAACAGCCCGACCTCGGAAGTTTTACCGAACAAACCATGCTTAAACTGCCGCTGGTTCTTAACGACGACGGTACCGGTGAAATGGAATATGTTCCGCCTGAATATCTTACGGAGGAACAACTCAACAAACACTTAAAATTAAAAGCCGATACTTCCGGTAAAAGCAGGCTTTCTCCCATGTTGTGGGTGGCCGAAGTGCCGGTTACCATCACCTACGAAGACGAAGAGGGTAACCCCGGTTCGCAAACCGTTATTATTTATGTTACCCGTCCGCCGGTAATGCTTGTACACGGTTTTACGGGTGACGAAACCACCTGGGCTACGCTGGCCAACTATTTAAGGGTTCGTAAATACGAACCGGTTATCCGCGAGTATTATAAAGGCCCCATTGAAGAATCAACCATCGAACGGCAATCGGAAAAACTGGGTAAATACATTCGGGAATTACGTTCGGAGTACCTTAATAATCATTTTCTGCAAAACAGGGTTGATATTGTGGCCCACAGCATGGGCGGACTTATCAGCCGGTATTATATCAGCAACATGGTCAAATATGGTAAAACCGCCGGTATTTACATTCCTTACAACGTGAAACTTTCAGGAGATCAAATCAAAGCGGCCCGATACCAAAAGCCGGTTATTTTAAATGATGTCAGAAAACTGATTATGGTGGGAACGCCCAATCACGGGGCATCACCCATCGATGAGCGTATCGGGTACTGGTCGTCGAAATTTACCGGATACCATCAAATTGCCGGTGCCCAGCTACGAAGCGACAGTCCGTTTTTTGAGAAACTGAATGCAGGCGAAAGCGAAGGCCGTCATCTTGATCCTAACGTTCAGTACGCTTTGATTTACGGCATCCGTAAACGGTCGGCATTTTACCTTCCCGACAGTTGGTTTCATACCTGGGGAACCTCTCAGAAAGAGTTTGCCTCCGACGACGGGGTGGTTACCATTTCGTCGGCCAAACTGAACGGGGTAATCGATTTTCCCTTTCCCAAAGAGTGGTATGCCATCCATGGTTATATACACTCTCCGGCCGTTCAGCCTGTTTTCCCCGAAGATGAGCCCATCACCGAATCGACCGATATTTTTGAAAAGGTTGATGAGTTGTTGAACGAGAATATTCCACGGGTACCGCTTAAAAATTCGTATGCCAAAATCATCCGTGCCCGGGGTGATGTACGCTATCGTTATTTCTCAACTCAAAACTGGATTCCGCTAAAAACACCTTTTATGGCCGGTCGGGCTAAAAAGCTGGAAAACAACTGGTGCCGCATTAAAACCGGCGAAGGGTCGGCTGAACTGGGTTTCTTTTTGAACGGACACCAGTGGGGAGCTCTTTACATTATGCCCAACACCGTTGCCTATTACGAATACGCCTCTCCCGAATTTGTGAATGTTTATATGCAGCAGGGCAAAGCAAGGTTTAGGTCGAGAAAAAGAGAAGGGGGCAGCTTTGAAATTGTTTTGGGTAACGAGGGCGAAAAATGGTATGCCTTTAACCCCAAAGCCAAAGTTAAAGACCTAAACACCGATTTTACGGTTGAATCGGAAAACGGCTCCGCGGCGGTGCAGTCCATTTACGGAATGGTGGCTGTGGGAACCGGAAAAAAGAATGATAAAAAGGTGGTGGAAAAAGCAATCGGTAAAAAGCAGGGTGTTGCCATTTCAAACAACGGTTCAATATCGGATTTTACCGTACCCGATAAAGGGTGGTGGTCGGATATTGATACCACCTTTCTTCCCGACGATACCCTGTTAATGGTTCGCG
>Ga0256913_10001980_pt1 | contig 10426 bp, 9 predicted proteins | sample Axial_MatmetaG_FD_185970 | JGI IMG/M metagenome (GOLD analysis project Ga0256913, IMG submission 185970) | Deep-sea worm associated microbial mat communities from Axial Seamount, Juan de Fuca Ridge, Pacific Ocean - Axial_Mat | ecosystem: Environmental > Aquatic > Marine > Oceanic > Microbial...
AATATGAACAAGTTATCGGAGATTGACAATTTTAAAATCTCTTCCACTCAGAACCTTATCACGAACAAACTTTACATTTGAAAATCTACCGGAAAGCATTTTCTTATTCTTTCCCCTGTATCCTACAGCATAATTAAACTGATCAACGGGAACATGAATTTCAATTTCCTCAGAATACTCCGGCTCATTTTCATTTCTTAATTTCGTGTTTTGTTCTTTTCCATCAATAAGCGGTCTAAGAATATCACTCCAAATTTCGGTGAGCACAAGCTCCCTGAATGACTGGTGAAAAGGTCCGGCAATCAGCTCATCACCGGACAAAAGTCCCTCTGACGGATGCAGCCCGAGTTTTATAACTTTCACACCTGCTTTTTCAAACATCAGCAACAGCTCTTTCGACCAACCGACGGCCTCCTCCAATGACAAAGGTTTAAATCTGCCGTCGCGGAACATCCGTTCAAGAACGGTATCCCTGATTACAAGCGTCGGGTAAATTCTTGTATTATCGGCTCCGAGTTCGATAATGCGCCTTGCGGTGAATTTTGCACTTTCAGGAGTGTCGCCCGGCAAACCGATCATCATTTGCAGTCCCAGTGAAAAACCCTCTTTAAGAATCATCCCGGCAGCTTTTTCCGTATCTTTCGAGGTATGTCCACGCTTTGACAACCGCAACACATTATCATCCATACTTTGTGCCCCGATCTCAACGGTTTTCACTCCGAAGTCCTTCAGCATTTTCAGAATATCTTCATCAATATAATCGGGGCGGGTCGAAAGCCGTATGCCGCCGATACTTCCTGCTTTCAGGTATGGTTGCACCAATCCGAGTAACCTTCGCCGGTCTTCAACATCAATACCTGTGAAATTTCCCCCGAAAAAGGCAAGCTCCACCTCGTTATCTTCCTCCGGAATGGTTGAAAGATGATCGTTGATGGTCTTTACAATCTCCTCATCAGACGGAATTTTCAGTCTGCCTGATATTTTTTGCTGATTACAGTAAATACACTGAAACGGACAGGCCAGCTCGGGAATGAAAACAGGTATGTTGTAATGACGCTTTTTCATTTATCGTGCAAAACTATTCAATTTCCGGTTTTATTTTTCCATAAAAGTCCCTCTTTCATATTTTTATTCTAATTTTGGCCTTTAAAAATATTGTATTATGAAATTCAAATTATCTATCATACTGTCAATTGTCTCATTGGCGGTTTCGGCACAAAGCAAAAAGGAAATTCCTGAGATTTACACCAATGTTCACTACGAAAAAGACGGCACTCTGTACTTTCAGGCAAAAGGGTCCGACGAAAAGAAAACCTACTTTCCCTCATCACCACGGTTTACTTATGACAAAATAACAATAACTCCCGAAGGAACAGAAAACGGTCTTCTGTTTAATTTTAAAGATACAGCCTTCAACGGAACAATGTACTACGGATTTATCCATCCTGAAGACAAGTATCCGCAACCGGTATTTTTCAAAAGAACATCCGCAATAAAGGCAGGAGTTGCCGAAATAAATATCAAAAATAGTCTTTACGGCAAGTATGATGCGGCAGGCTGGGAATCTTCCGGCAGGATGAGACTCGGTTACCGTATTGCCGACGACAAAGGAAATATTATTTATGACGGAAAAATAAATGTAACCGGAAAAGGTCCTTTCAAACCGGATGTTACTATCATCTCCGGTCCTTTTGTCAACCGGGTTACCGACAGCAGTGCGGTAATCTCATTCACAACGAACATCGAAACAATAGTCTATGTAATAACTGACGGACGCTCATTTACGGATAAAACACAACTAAAGAATTATGAGATAAAAGTTGACGGACTTAAACCTGCTACCAGGTACGAATACACTGTTAAATACGGTGATTATTCCGACACTTTTTCGTTCAAAACAGCCCCTTTTTCCGGCTCACGCGACCCGTTTACCTTTGCCTTTGCGAGCGACAGCCGTGCCGGACAGGGTGGTGGCGAACGCAATATTTACGGCACAAACGCTTATATGGTCAAAAAGATAATGGCTATGACAGCTAACAGCAAGGCTGAGTTTTTACAGTTTACCGGTGATATGATCTCAGGCTATTCGGATAATCAAAACAGGCAAAAGCTTGAATACTTCAACTGGAAGAACACAATTGAGCCTTTTGCACACTACTTCCCTGTTTATGTGGGTGTTGGAAATCATGAAGTGGTTGAATACCTGTTCAGAAAAGATAAAAACACATATTCGTGGAAACCGGGAGATATGGCGTCAATTGACAAGTTTCCTTTTGAAACCGAATCGGCCGAACAGCTTTTCGCAAAAATGTTCGTTCATCCGCACAACGGCCCGAAAAGCGAAGACGGCTCAAAATATGACCCTGATCCCGGCAAGACCGATTTTCCCTCTTATGATGAAAACGTCTATTATTACACTTACGACAATATGGCAATGGTGGTTCTCAACTCAAACTATCTTTATGCCCCGTCGGAAGATATGGTACACCTTACCGGAGGTAATATCCACGGATACATTATGGACAACCAGCTTGAATGGTTCGGCAATACAATTTCAAAACTGGAAAAGGATGACAACATTGATCATATTTTTGTCACTATACACACACCGGCTTTCCCCAACGGAGGCCATGCCAATAATGATATGTGGTATTTCGGGAATAATGAGATAAGACCTTACATTGCAGGGAAACCTGTTGACAAAGGTATTATCGAGCGCAGGGATGAATTTCTTGATATAATGGTTAACAAGAGTCAAAAGGTTATCGCCCTTCTTTGCGGTGACGAACACAACTACAGCCGTTTACGGATTGACGGCACAACGGATATTTATCCCGAAAACTGGGAAGGATCAAAACTGAAACTCAGAAGGACAATATGGCAAATAACCAACGGCTCTTCCGGTGCTCCCTATTATGCACAGGAAAAATTACCCTGGAGCGGTTCGGTAGAAATTTTCTCAACAAAATATGCTCTTGTCTTTTTCAATATTGACGGCAAAAGTATTGATGTCGAGGTAATTAATCCCGATACCGGTGAGGAGGTGGACAAGGCGAAAATCAGGTAATCTGAATTTTGCTGTCAAGGATTTTAACTATGGCTTTCGGGTCGGATAATCCCGAACCCTGCCTCCCGAATTCTGCCTTAAGTTGGTGTTGTAACTAACTTGCTAATCTCTTCTCTTGTTGGTGACAACACTAACAAAATACAAAGGAACATCCAAAAGCAACAGAAAGCTAACGGCTGATTGAAGACTGACAAAGGCAGTTAGTTATTAACAATCAACCGTTCATATTTTCTCATATATCCAAATATCAAGGCATTAAAGTTGATTAACTTTGCACTAAAAATAACAATTAGAGCCTTTTTGCGTTATTGTCGCAAATTGAAAAAGTAATACAAATAAGAATTAACAAATTGAGAAGATGAAACGATTGAACAGAAGTTTATTAATCCCGAAAATTGTCATTGTGCTTCTGATAGGAGTAATGGCAGTCGGAAGTACAGGTTGTAAGAGCAAGAAAAAGCTGGCACAGGAACAGGCAGCCGCCGAATATGCCGAAAAAGTTCAGAAAGCTCTGGCCGATTTGCAGGCAATTCTTGATGACGACGGAACTATGCCGGTGAGTGAGATGGAACGCAGATTAAATGACATTAAAGCAATGAATCTGAATGATGATGCGGTCAACGAAAAAATTAAACTTGTTGAAGATAAGATTGCTTCACTGAAAGAGGCCTGGAGACTTCAAAAAGAGGCTGAAAAGGAGCAGGAACGGCTGAATGCAGAAAAGACAAAGTATGATTACATAAATGAATATTTTGTCAGAATAGCAAACACTCAGGATGTCAATGCTGCCAACGGACTTATTAAAGAAGCTCTGAAAATGTACTCTTCGGAAGATACTCCGGTACTCATCATCATTCATCAGGAAGGTGATGTTGTGGATTATGATAAGCCCACTACCATCAAAAAATATTTGAATTTTGTCAAGGATCAGAAAAAATATAATAATAAAATTTCCAGTGTGAAATTTGACCCTTACGGACAAATAACCGAACTTGAATTAATTAAAAAATAAGAACTATGTTTAGAACAACAATATTTTTCGTAGCACTATTTTTCGGCTCAATAGCAAATCAGGTATTTGCACAGGATATAAGCCCCGAAAGAAAGCAGGCAATTGACAGTCTTGCACTCGAAAAGGTACGCGACCTTAGTAAGTATATAAGTTTGATTGGTGATAAGAAAACGGAGTTTTCGGAAGCCAACAGGGTGATTGACAGGGCAGTGGAACTGTTTATGGACGGCAGCGAAGTGGGTGTTTCATCAATCTACAAGCCGGAAGTCAATTACTATCCGGTTCGCGAATATCTTGAAAGACTGATGCGTCTGAACTACAGCAAGGTTGACATTGAGTGGTATAAGATTGAGTATGTCAGCGACCTTGAAAAACAACCCGACGGTACTTATGTCGGTGTAATCACGGTTTTTCAAAAATTTTCGGGTTATGACAAAGAGGGAAACCTTGTTTATCAGGATGTAACCAAAAAAGATATTACTGTTTATGTCAAGCGAAAAGAGACACAGATCGGAGGACGTCTTATCGGTTTCTGGGATGTGATGCTCGGTGACATAAGAGTTAAAGAAACGGCAAAGCCGTAACGACATGAGTTAATAAATAATTATTCGCCATCCGGAAACCGGTTCCGGATGGCTTTGCCTTAAATTTGAAGTAATTTTGAAAACCGCTTTTCTTAAAATATCATTCCGTCTATCTTTCATCATTTTATTATTTCCAGCTTTTAACGTGTTTTCACAAAGGCTTGGTTCAGTAACGGGTGATGAAACAAACTTATACGCACAGACAAAACAGGTAAACCAGTTTTTCAGAAGATTTAATAATGAGGAAGACCGCCTCGGGAACAGATATTACCCGGGCGACAGCCTTTATCGCGATAACGCCTTCCGGTCGGTTTACCTGAATATGCTTTTCGATGAGCAAAGTGGTCAGATTGATAAAAAACTGAAAAAGGAATTCATTGAAAAAGTAAGTGACGTAAAAAAGCCTGTTTATCTCGATTTTCATAGCGGCCTTTGGTTTGCCGAGCTATCCGCAGTCTTTAATTACCACGGTATTGACAAAAACCTGCTCCTGTTCCTGAAACTTGAACAGGAAAACCTCGGATATAAATGGGTGTTGACCAATGTCTATTTCTCCGAATTTCTGAAATTCTTTTTCAAAGGAGATAAGGACAGAATTGAGAAATCATTTCTTCATCCGATGAGCCACGAACTTGATTTTATGAATATTCACAAGGTTTTCGACCATCCGAAATATATTGAGTATTACGCACACAAAGGTTACCGTCCCGACTACCTTACACTTCTGTTTTATGAGGTTAAGCAGGGAGATATGAAGTTTGTAAATTCGGGTTCACTGAAATTTCACTTTTTTCAGATTGACGGCTGGTATTTTGAGGTCTCTTTTGTAAACCGTGCAGGCAAAAACTCAGGATGGCTGATAACAAAGCTCTATAAAATAAATGAATCAGAAAAAGAAGAACTAATAAAATTCTACATACCGTGAAAAAAAAATACTTTAAAACATTAGTACTGCTTTTCCCCGTTTTTTTTATCCTCGGAGCAACTCAAACCTTTGCACAGAAGAAGGACAAAAAGACAGACCTTTCGCCTGAAACTTTGAAACAGTACGAAAAGCAGGTTTCGCAGCTCGTCGGTTATCTCGAAGGAACCTTTAACTTCCTTGGTGACCCGACACAACCGGCAAAAGAAAAAGAGATAATCGTCAACGACAGTTATCTGAAAATTTTCGCCGATTCACAGGTTCAGATAGAAGACGATCTCGACGAGAATCGCGATGTACCCATCTATAAAAATGTTCAGGCCTATCTGAAAGATATAATTTTCTTTTTCAGAAGCGTAAAATTCCAGTTTGTCGTTACAAATATTGACCACCTTGTTAATGAAAATGACGAACACTATTTTAAGGTTACATTTAACCGTATCCTTGACGGAATAACAGTGAATAACGACACTGTGAGCTGGAAACTTGTGAGATATATGGAAATCAACCTGAATATTGCGCAAAGCAGTATGAAAATCGCAAGCATCTACACCAACAAACTGAATGAGAAAGAAGACGTCATAAACTGGTGGAATTCACTCACTCCCGAATGGCGGAATATCTTCGGAAAAGACATTAGCATAACCGACAGCATACACCTCTCCGACATTATCAGGTTTCAGGACAGCCTTATTGTTATTGCCGACAAGTATGCGAGTTTTGTAAACGACTCAGCCGGGGATTTTTCCGTTGAGATACCGGAAGAGAGAAAAACAAACTCAAATATGGTTTTGGGATACGATACCATAAAATACGACACAAAGAAGATATTTGCCAAAATTAACGGAATTCTTAATCAGACCGAGATAGATGTCTCAGGGAACAATGACATTCGGTCATTAAAGCCACTTGGCAAACTTACAAGATTGCAGGAAATTAACTGTTCAAACACTTTGATAACCGACGTAACACCACTCCGTAATCTTAACGAGCTTACAACATTAAACTGCTCACAAACACCCGTTTCCGATATTTCGCCTTTGCAGTATTCAACAAGGATAACAAATCTGAATTGCAGCTACACCCTTATCCGCGATATGGATGTGATTAGCAATTTCACTCATCTCGAAAAGCTTTGGTTTGCCGGAAACAGAGTTACCGATCTTTCCTTTGTCGAAGATTTTGCAAACCTTAAAACACTGGATTGCAGCGACTCAAAAGTTTATGACCTTGAACCGCTGGCAGAGCTTACAATGCTGAAAGAGCTTAACATATCGGGCAGCTTAGTTAGAGACCTCACTCCTCTGACCAACCTTACCAACCTCGAACGGCTTAATTGCAGCGATACACCGGTTGATTCGATCGAGCCGCTCGCAAATCTGGAAAATCTGGAAATTCTGCACATAAGTAATACGGATGTAACGAGTTTGAAGGCAATTACAGGCCTGCAAAACCTTAAATACGTTTATTGCGATCATACCGGAATAAAAAAAGAAGAGACCCTGGAATTTATGCGACAACATCCCGGCTGTATTATCATTTTTGAGTCGGAAGAGCTGATGAAAAACTGGAAAGAACTAAGTATGGCCTGGAAAAATGTGATAATGAAAATTGCAGACATCGGAGACAACCCTACAAGAGAGGAACTCCATCAACTGATAAAAGCAACGGAGCTTGATATTTCGGGAAATACCGCCATCAGAACATTTCGGCCTTTAAGAAATCTGTTTAACCTCAAAAAACTGAATATCTCGGCAACAAAGGCAACGGATTTTGAATATATTTCAAACTGTCCCGAACTGGAAGAATTGAATGCTGCAAATACGGAAATAAAAGACCTGTCGTTTTTATCAAAGCAAAAAAAACTGAAAACACTAAATATTGACAGTACTTCCGTCAGCAGTCTTAAACCTCTCGAAGGGCTTACCGACCTAAAAATTATCTATGCCGACAATACAAGTATAGATGATGAAGCAGCCTTTGCTTTTCAGGATAAACATCCGGGATGTCTGATAATATATAAGACAAATGAGTTGCGAAACTGGTGGAAAAATCTGCCTTCACAATGGCAGCAGGTGTTTTCATCACAGTTCAAGGTTGATTCTCCACCTTCGGCTGAACAAATGCACCGGATTCTTTTTATTGACTCGCTGAATATTGAAAATAATCTTCAGATTACTAATATTGATCCCGTCAGGGAGCTGGCCGGACTTAAATCGCTTTCTCTCATTTCAACTGCCGTCAGTGACCTTACACCCTTGTCGGGAATGGCAAAACTGGAAAGGCTGACCTGTAAGGAAGGGCCTGTGAGTGACCTCTCCCCCATAGTTGACCTTACCAACCTCCGGTACCTTAACATTGAAGGGACTCCCGTTTCCGATCTCAGGCCTGTTTCCTGGCTTCCGAATCTTAATGTACTGATATGCTCAGGCACACAGGTTAAAACACTAAAGCCGCTGACGAATATGACAGGATTAAAACAGATCGAAATAAACAATACACCGGTAAGATCAATAAAGCCGTTGATGAATCTGCCGGCACTCAAAGACCTGAAATGCTTTAATACAAAAATACCTGCCAGGGCGGTCGAAAAGTTTAAGGCTTCAAAACCGGATTGCGAGGTGGTTTATTATTAGCAGCCTGTTTTGCCTGAAACAGGTGACTTTGCTTTTACTCTGAAGTCATCAATGGTCAATCGGTAATTTCCATTTTACCTGTTTACAAATATTAATAATTGTTAATGAGTTGTATTGGAGGTTAAAATTTATTACTTTTGCGGTAATAACATAACTTTTATCGAAGCATTTGTACCAAAAGTTTTTATTGAAATGAATGACAAGAAAACGAATAAGAAGTATTCTGAAAAAGATGAGAAGCATTTAGAGTTAAACGAACCTAAAGTACAATATTATGGTAATGAAACTTCACCGGAATCTGACAATTTGAATCCTGCAAGTTGGAATCCGGAATATAATTCAAAGAAATTATTAAATATTATCAATGGATTTTATAATCTGGAGCACGACTGGGATTCTTACGGTGCTGAACCTATTTCACATACAGCAATAAATACTGCAAAAAAAATATTGGAAGTACTAAGCAAAGAAAAGTATTTTTCTCAAAATGTTGAAACAAATGTCTTCCCGATGAGAGACGGAGGGGTTCAGTTTGAATTTGACAAAGAATTTGGAAGTGCAGAACTGGAAATCAATCCTAAAGGGATATTGACATTAATCTTTTTTAATGATACGGGCGAAGTACTGAACCATAAACAACTTTTCGAGGTATCGGGACTTCCAATTTTTCTAAAAGAATTTGCCTATGCCTGATTATGTCATTACCGCAAAAGATAATTTATATCGTAGGATACCGCTGAAACCATACTTCTGGAAAGAGATTAACGGCAAAAAAATACCATCAAGTTTTGCTTTTAAAACAAAGCCGGATGAAGACGGACTCTCGGTCAACATTGCAGCTCTTACAACAATAAAAGAAACTATATTAGACAGGAAAAAGTTTGGCGTAGCTGAATTTTCCGCAAAAGTTCCTTTGGAATTGGATTACGATTGCATTTACGATCCTCAACCTGACAATAAAGCCCACGCCTTGATAGCAGGCGATACCAATAGAATTGCCAAAAAGTTGTCCTTTGCTGCAAAACAAGTATTTGCAGATTGACTCATTGAATTATAATTTCAATTACTTTTGCCGAAAATATAAAAATTATATTAAAATGGCATCAAACAGATTAATGGACCCCATCGGTAGGCTAATGGGACTGAGATATAAATCGCATCCCTGGCACGGAGTAGATATCGGGAAAGAAGTTCCCGAAGTAATTACTTCATACATCGAAATGGTACCGACGGATACCGTTAAATATGAAGTTGATAAAGAATCGGGTTACCTGAAAATAGACCGTCCGCAAAAATATTCAAATGTGGTTCCGGCACTTTACGGTTTTATTCCGCAAACTTTCAGTGGTGATAGTGTTGCCAAATTCTGTATGGAGAAATCGGGCAAAAAAGATATCAAGGGTGACGGTGACCCGGTTGATATATGCGTTTTAACCGAAAAGGAGATAACCCACGGCGACATCCTCGTTAGGGCAAAACCGATAGGCGGATTCAGAATGATTGACGGTAACGAATCCGACGACAAGCTGGTTGCCGTCCTGAACAATGATGCCGTATATATGGGATATAATGACATCTCGGAACTCCCGCCGATGGTTATTGACAGGCTGAAACACTATTTCCTGACATACAAAGACCTGCCCGGAAACCCGCGTGATGTTGAAATTACCGACGTTTTCGGCAAAGAGGATGCCCACGAAATCATCAAACGCTCAATGGAAGATTATCATAAGAAATTTGAAAATCTTGGAAATATCCTATCCAATGTATAAGAAACAGAAAAATCCTAATGGGACGATTTAGCAACATTAAAATTTATTGTGAGAATACCGAAATAGAGAAAAGCTATCCTTTCGGGACTACTCTGCTGGATATAATAGCCGACCAGAAAATTGATATCGGGTATCCGGTTTTGGGTGCTATGGTTAACAATACTTTAAAGGAGCTGGATTATCTTATTTATAAGCCCAAAACAGTCCGTTTTATTGATTACAGGCATCCTGACGGAAGACGTATGTATTTCAGGTCGTTGTCAATGGTGCTGTTTAAAGCAGTTGTTGATATTTATCCCGATGACAAGCTGAAAATTCAGCAGGCTGTATCCAATGGTTTATATTGTATAATGAAGGATGCTATCACCAATGATACACATATAGAGGTTGTTAATAAGTTGCGGAAGCGGATGCAGGAGATAATTAACCGGGA
>Ga0256913_10001981_pt1 | contig 10426 bp, 7 predicted proteins | sample Axial_MatmetaG_FD_185970 | JGI IMG/M metagenome (GOLD analysis project Ga0256913, IMG submission 185970) | Deep-sea worm associated microbial mat communities from Axial Seamount, Juan de Fuca Ridge, Pacific Ocean - Axial_Mat | ecosystem: Environmental > Aquatic > Marine > Oceanic > Microbial...
CTACGCGTGGTATCATCCCTAGATTTCATTTCCCTGACGTCAATCATTCAAACCAATCAGAGCTTGGCTTCTTGTAGGTGTGACGTCACTTTGCCCCCATTTCCTACAGACGGTAGTAGTAGTAGTTGTTGTTCTTGTAGTAGAAGTAGTTGTTGTAGTAGTAGTAGTAGTAGTAGCCGTTACATCATCGTCATCTTCAACATTTATAGTACTACTACTACTACTACTATTACAATTACTACCACTAGTCTCAATAATAATTAAGATAATATTAGCTATAACAATGTATCGTATCACCGTATACACATTTTGTATTAGAATTACCTATTAACCATTTTTTGACCCATATATGGCAGTCATTACCGTTGCTATTACCTGCCCGATTACGAGCCCGATAGCATACTTCTAAATACATGTCTAATTTGTGAGAATTAAGCCTTTGATGGAGAGAGAAAAGTTTGCCAGATGTGCTCCTGGTTGGTTGATGAACTCAGTGTTCTCTGGGGCCGCGATCCAGGGAGGGAGTGGTTATACCGAGCTTCAGCAGAGAGTGACCGGGCAATTTTAGAATCAGGCCATCCGCTTCAGCCCCGGCGCATACTTGACGCTTCCACGGGATAACAAGTAGTACGGTTAGGCACATATATGTGGCGCACCAGTTCGAACTCCGGCTGGGCTATGTCTGTAAGATGCTTCATCTGACAATTCTTCTTCGACGGTTGCTCGGCCCATTTATCCGGCCGTGTTCACAAACTGGCCGCAAAATATCAACATCATCCTCGACGAAGAACACATCGCCATTACTTACCTGGTCACAGTCATCCAGCCTCAGTTTATGGGAGACGTTTACTGATGCTTAAATATCTGTCGCTTTGCCACCATAGTATGTGTCGTCACCCGTACAATGAGACTCTTTACCCATAATGGTTATTTTCTTTTCCATTCCAGACGTCGACAACTGCGCACATACTGAATGTGAAAATGGCGGTACGTGTTACAACAATGGTGATCAAAACAAGTGCATATGTTCTCCTGGTTATGAAGGCGCGACGTGTTCTGAAGGTAGGCTTATTCGGTATACGCCACCACTAGTAACTATATCTCTACTGATAGAATATATGGGAGGCGAGAATTCTAGAGGATAACAACAAAATGACAATTATGTTTTCTGTAGCCTCATAATTATCCATCGCCACGCGTCATATGTGTTTATCGGTTTGACAGAAAGGTATTAATTATCCTCAGTTAATATCGTCCAGTTTTTGCAACGCACAGTCAGAGGTCAGTAAAATGATACGTTGTAGAGGCTATCAGAGAATACATAAACTTCCCACAGTAGAAATGAGTTTGGAAACTGGTATTCTACCATATGTCGGTGGGGGTCAGGCTTTAAACTGGAAAGTGAGACCGAACATGTTTTGCCATCTTCAGTAGCTTCTATTTTGTTATACCTGTAGTACACGGGTTACAAATTGAGGTCTCTTACGGATCAGGATAAATATAATTTGATAAAATAATAATTAAGAACAATTTGAGACCCTCTATCTGATGGGTAAAAGAAATAAGCTTCAAGGTACATTTATAATGGCTATATAGTTTGCGTCTTTTCCATTGGAGTGAAGCGAACAGTCAATTGCTAGCGAGTAAAACCATGGGTCATAGGTGCCATATATAATCAGCAACGAGAGAAAACACCGCAGAAAGGTCATTCAATCCCGTCGAGCTGAATAGCTGTTTTTGTGGGGCCATTATGAATAATACTAAAAGTTATTGTCTGCTGGGATTATGAATTATTTTGCTTCTTGTTAATCCTTTCTATTGATGCGAAAATAATTAGTAATTAAGTAATTAATTATTAAAAAATAGAGGATTTACAAAAACAAATACTCTGTTTAATACTCGGGATGGTGGAAAGAGTCAATCAAAAGCGATATATTTACTTCGGGAGAACGTTATGATTATATGCAATTGTATATTTGCAATCCTATGTAGCCTTAAATCATTGAACAAACAAATCAATTTCCATAAACGACGTACTATCATCATTTGAAGCTCTTCATAGTATATCTCTTTTGGTGACAGTATCTGTTTGTTTTTGGCCTTTTTGGATAAAAAAAATTAACTCAAGTTTTTGGACCAACAAACTCTTTATATTCAGCAGACAGACTATTGACCAACATTCTTTCAAATTCGACTTCTTCATTTAATCGGCTTTTGTTTTAACTAATAGCGTTGTTGGCCACATGAATATAGCACTCGGGTTCAAATCGGGTTCTAGCTGTGTGTGACGGGTGTGCCCTTTAATTTCACGTGATTGCTCTCGGATGTCGCTTGACCCATTCAGCCAACCGTTTCCAAAGAAGTGGTCGCAAAGCATCACTACTTCAACAACATATCATCATCACCGTCACAATTATTGTCATGATGATGATCATCATCATCATCATCTTCATCATCGTTATTTTTTATTCAATATGTAGGCTTTTACATGGTTGTGGGAAGCAGGCTACATTTTCAAGACTATTTTCCCTTTTTCATTTTTATTTTTTTATTTAAACATAATATGTTTCATATATTGACATATATTCAGTATATATCTGTTATCTATTATTTTAAATGGTAACCAGACAATTACTATCCACTTCAACAAGCCTATCATCCTCTGTTCCTCAATAGGTGCCTAAGGAGATTATCCTATGACCAATATGTCTAGGTCTTCCTAATAATATGTGCATTAAAAATTGATTAAAGCGAAAGTAACTGGAATGCATTTCGATTTGTAATCCAATTTTCAAAATCTAGATACCAAACGTCCATTCCAAAATTCAAAACTTTCAATTGTCGCAGTTTTTCTTTCAACCCCCATTATGTTAAAGATGGTTGATGTTTTACGGCCACTTTTGTGCACAAGGTAGGCTAAATGGGCCGAGCGACTTCCAAAGGTAATTAGATGAAGCGAAAGACGAAACAACCTTCAGATATGCCCACGGCGGGATTCGAACACGGGTGGTAGTGATCTGAGGTCCAGCACGCTATCGCTAGACCACGGATGATCATGACTATGATAATGATAACGATGATGGTGATGATGGTGATGATGAATATGATGATAGTTTTCCAGTTTCAAACAAGGCCATCGAGCATCATCCGATGGTTGGAACAAATTCATATACGAAGTTCGGATTGTAATCATTACACCAATACCATTCGCTTACACAACACTCAATCGGCTTGCTGTCATGGAGTTATTGTCATGGACGTTGTTATATTGGGGTAACTTTTCGCTGACCAAAACTCTTATATTTCTATTACATAATTTGGTTTATGTGTATTGTGTTCTAACTATGGGGGAGTAGAATACATTGTAAAAAAATATATATAAGCATAAGCAGATGGCTACGGAGACTTGGAATAAGGAAATTAAACTAATCCAAATCCTGGCGATCCTAGATGGGTGTGTCAGGGATAATATTGCCTAATTAATAATTGAATTTTGACGGGTAAACCTCAAAATATCAGAATATTTACGTCATTTTGTTGAATCACGTGGCATCACATTTATCATATCAGGAAGTTGAGCCCTTTATCTCCAGGGGTGTATCCATGTATCATTACAAAGAGCAATTAGCACAGCCGTATGGCAGTAAGTCATGGCCTTCTGAAAACGTATCTCGACTGTGAGCTGCAATTTGAAATTATTCAACTCTTCAATCTTTGTTATCTTTCAGATATTGATGAGTGTCGTGGCTATCCGTGTCTTAATGGAGGTCGGTGCAAAGATGCAGTGAACGCCTTCAGTTGTCAGTGCAAAGCCGGATATACCGGGGATACGTGTGGTACAGGTAAGTGTAATTGATGACACACAAAGGTGTCTGTTTGATTAATTATTGCTCAGGTGAATGTGGAGTCTTCTATAAAACTAGTCCGTCTCAGTATATCTTAGCATGAAAGAATGCTTGATGACATTCTTGTCTATGAAATCCTAGACATCCACAGTTCGTCGTGATCAAGTTTATTGTTAATGGTTATATTTGTTGTGTTTACTCAGAGATAGACGAATGTTCCTCCAATCCATGTCAACATGGTGGCACGTGTTACGATCTTATTGATAGTTATAAGTGTTCGTGTACGAACGAATACAAGGGAAACGACTGTGAAACAAGTAAGGATTTATAACATTACTCTATCCCCAATGACTATCAATGTGGTGATTCAGCATAATGAGTATATTCCGGAACATTTGGTAAATAAGGTCACCTTAATTTGTTTTATTGGTTTCAAATATATTCATATTCTGGAGAAGTGCCCTTTTTTTCTATTTATCAATAATCTTGATACGAACAATAAATTCACGCGGATATTCTTTTTGCACATTCTATCCCATTCTATCGGAAAATTGACACAATTACCTTTGACCGACCGAAATCGTATACTACAGCACAATCTATCTTTCTCAAATTACACTGAATTGTTATACAGATCCAAAAATATCTTATAGCAAAGGTATAACGCAAATATATAACGTCTATATTTCTCTCAGTTTTAGTGGTAACTGCTTCAGTGATCATTTCCCATGAACATTAAGATATTGTTTCTGATTCTTAATATTTATTAATTATTCGATTTTCAGAAGTTGATTTATGCCAGAACAAGCCGTGTCTTAATGGTGCTACGTGTGAAAATGCAGACGCTACTTTCTCTTGTATGTGCGCAGATGGCTACACTGGTGACACTTGTGGAGTAGGTAAGTGACGTTTTCTTCAACCGTTCATATAATATATGAAATTTGTCTGTATTTATCCGAATCACATTTCGCCATATCGAAATTTCACAGCTATTACTCGGTGTTATATCTGCTTTAATTGAATACTGATTTCGTCTGGGGTCTACCCGATAGCGCGGTTGGCCACAGTCCAATAGTACCTAGGTTCAAACCTCGGTTCTACTGTGCCTGACGGAGGCGTTATTTCGCACTTCGTCCCTTTGTCCCTGGGAGTACATTAAGCTTATGATGAGTCCAAAAGTGACAGTAGTATTGTCATTATTAACATAAGTAATGAATCATTGTGTTCTTATATCTACCATAAGTAATCACAATGTGTTAGATATCAAACTAGCAAATACTGATAAATATATCTTTGCCACCTTCTGATGTCTGACACACATATTGTGGGTTACTGTTTGACACAGACACACTCTGATTCTGCAATATCGAACCTTAGCCATTAACTCATTGTATGGACCTGTATTATTCGTATCTTCCGATGGCCAGTTTCTCTAATGCCAAGTGTAGAAGACAAGTTTAGAAACGCCATTAACATAATTGTGTAAAAAAGGTGGAAGACGTTATGAAAAGACGTTATGATAACATTGAACTATAACAAGCTTCAATCGGAAACATGTCATGAACTAGGCAAGGTTATATGTTAATGGTTAACAGTCCTACATATTGTTCATCTCAAAGGATGTCAAAGCTCGGCTTTTATTTACCTTTGAATGGAAAGTGTGTGGGTGAGTGGGTGAATGAGAGAGTGAGTTAGCCAGTCAGTCATTCAGTTTTGCGGCTAGTATGTCAGTTAGTCAGTGAGTTAGTGAGTTAGCCAGTGAGCGAGTGAGTCAAACAGTTAATGAGTGAGTCAATCAGTCAATCAGTCAGTTAGTCAGTATATCAGTTTTATTTGTTTAGCCTAGGTTCATACCCTTTGTAATAAAATAAAATGGACAAACCATTTAAGATCAATATTTAAAGGAAAACAAACTAAATAATATCAGTTAAGATTATATTATCGTGGTTTTTTTTTACTGCTGTTTAAGTTGGTTTATTTAATGCTGTTGTAGTGGCACGCAGCTTCCGTACTAATCGAAATTTGTTGGGCAAATATATCTCAGATGACATTGAAGATGAAATCAACTGTGCCCATAACATAAAATATGTTATTTATAGCGATATTTAATCGGAAGCTTTATTTTTCCTGTTTTTATTCTCTCCTGATTTAAATGTATGTTTAACATCTGAATCCTTTGGGTCAAACATAGCTGGTATATATTGATATCTGTTGTGGAATGGCAACATTTGACCCGGATCTATTGGTATCCATGGAACAATATTCGATGTGTACTGATTTGTCATAGGAATGGATTGTTGCAGATAAGCTTTGCGAAGATTATATACACCATTTGTGAGTTTAGTTGTGGTTTTGATGTGACATGAGAGCTGACCTGGATTATGACTGAGCAGAAAATCACTGGACGGCAATTTTCTTAGATTTTGAAGAATTCTATACAAATTGCACATAACATAACCAGGATGGTACGGAGATCTCTGTGGCAGTACATCATTGGCAGTCAGCAGTTTGTGTTCCATTATCTCTCCACTGTAGGCATTAACGCGAAAGATTACTGAATGCGGCAATTGCTCCATTCTGTACTCTGGCTGATATTCTAGCGTTGACTGTATGTGTACAAACTGCATTGGATTCATATTTCTACATTTCAGCACACCATGGTACTTATATCTCCACCTTGGAATAACCTGTCACTATATGCCTGTCCAGTAGTCATACTAGATTTTCTTGGGATCATGTGGTTTGTCCTGAGATCTTGTCAAGCTGTCCTGGAATCGCTCCTACTTGTTTCGGAGTCATACCTATTCTGGACACCATGTGATCTGATTTGCTGCCTTGCTCTCGAATCAAGTTGACCTGTCCAGGGATTATGTGGCCTTGTCCTTGGATTGTGTTATCATTTCCCAAAAAAACAAGTGGCTTAACATGCATCTAAATATAGAATATGTGGGACCTGACTCGGCAAACGGGAAATGAATGACTCATCTGATAGTTTGCTCTGTGCACTAAGGATGTTGTCCAAAGGTGACTTCAATATATTCTGTTCACATTTACCTGTTCTTGGTGGCGGGTTTTTTGTTTTGTTTTTTTGTTTTGTTTTAGTCTGCTCATTCTGTCTATCATCAATTCCATCAAGTTGTGACACTGTTGTCTGGCTCTGACGCCGTGACATGGCACGAGTTTGCCTCATTAACATCCTGTCCATTGGCAAGGCTGTTGCGTGTTATGTTGTTCTTCTGTTTGACTTAGGTTCTTGAGTTTTAAGACCACGAGGTCTGTTTGGTGACACGGCTATGTGTCTCTTTCTGAGATTGTGTACTCCCTCTGAGCTTGTATTTGACTCTACAAAGGACATCTCATTGTTTACCTCATTCACCACACATTGGCTATCTATCTCGGGTTTAATAGCTGCGAGCTATTCCAATTTTATTGATTATTGCCCTATTTGTTTCCGATCACAATTTTACCAATTCAGCCACCCGTTTGTTGTCTCCAGGTAATCAGCAGCTTCCACTGGCGAAGATGACGCTACGATATTGTCATGGCCAAAGCCATTTCGTATTTCTCTTTTTATAGGACAGGAGATAAACTGGTTATCCTTTCCCATGTCAATAACTAGTTTATTTTGAGTATAACTACTTTACACTGCAATATGACAACAATGTCCACCAGATGTAGGTTACTCAGATCTGTAAGAATTCTGCAACCAAAATTAACGGTATCTCCACCTGGTTGGGAGAGTGGTGTATCCTTATCGGATCCTACATGAATTATGTCATCTTGACCTTTGTCCTTCCTCTGGCTGAGTGAAGTAACAGTTACATCTAGCTTTTCCAATAGTCGGATTGGTAGCCGAACGGTCGCGGGTTCGACGCCCAGGAGCTGCAATGCTGTTATATGCCGACTGGTTCACTCGTCCATAAAAATGAGAACCTCATCTTTGCTTTGCGTCTATGATGCCAGAATGTGTTGTATATTCCCTTTGTAGTTGAGATATGTGCTGGATTGGAACAGGTCTAAGTTAGGGATAATAATACTGTAAAGTGCCTTAGAACGGCTATCTAGCTGAATAGGGAGCTATATAAAGATCACATATTATTATTATTATTGCTGTTTTCCTTCATATAGGCGATATATCCGCCCCTGATGAATCATCATAAGGGGGCAATGTCTCCTGGAACACTGATAACATTACTGATAAACGTGTTATCTTTATCAACTATTATTTCCAAACGTAGCATCTATGGTCAGTAGATAACTGAAATATAATTAATTGAGCAATGGTTTGTGGAGATAAATAGGAAATATGTAAAACAGTGTGTCACTACATAAATAATTATTTACCAATAAAAGTATCTTCCAGTCGTGAATTAATTGTTTACGATTTGAACGTCAACGTCATAATTTACTTCCGAACATATATGTTATCCCATAAGTTAATGCCATTCTTTTGTGACCTTTGTTGAAATTTATCCCTGTTCTTACATCAGTCCTTTAAATAATCATCGTCAGACAATAATACTTAAAAGTCAGAAAATGAGACAATAACCGAGAAACATTTCTATATTGTGACGAATACAATGAACGTTTGTTATCTTGTGGACCAGGGTTTACTGGGTACAGCTGCCAAACAGGTATGAAGCAATTATACACGGTTATTTCAGATGCCAAAATGTTGGCCTCATCGGACGTACACGCACGCACGCACGGGCACACGTATATATATATATATATATATATATATATATATATATACCGTTTACTAGTTACCAGGTTAATGGCTTTTATTTGTGACGAGATAATAACCTGCCGCAGAGTTTATATTTATTGAAAGATTGTCATACAAATTTGACTTACTCTGAGCGCACATCACAGACAATACTCCATAATAGGATGATGACTTTGAATTCTGGACAAATCTTTTAATGTTTGCAAAGACAAAGTAAGGCTATACATCCATTTGTTAATCGTTGTACTTGTTGTATCGTTGATGGTGGAAGGTGCTAGAAGCTTTTCCAGTTCCCGAATGTTGTCAGAACCGTCCACATGGAGGATTATGGCTCCACCGAGATACTGGTCGTTGATATCGTTCTTGGGCCAAGAAGCGTGGTTTGTGGATTGTGGACTTGATATCAGAAGATAGCCAAGCATGCAAGTAGACCATTTCTAGACCGTCAATGATGTACTACGGCCAGGAAAGACCAGTACGTAGTGAGCTGTGTCATCCGAAACTGGATCTTCACAACCAGACAACTGCAATATGAGCTTCGACATCCTACTAATACCACAGTTAATGACCACGCAGTTATCAACAGACCCGAGGAAAATAATAATTGAAAGAGGATGTACAGATCTCAGTAAGAGGCAGCAGCATGTTTTCTGGTCGAAGAGGTTCGGGTTAAAGAGGTTCAGTGATGGCATTACCTGGCGTCTGTTTAATCGGTCACAAGGACATATCACATAGACAGATAGAGATCTCGTAATGAAGTACTGGGAGTCATCCTACATCCACCTGCTGTTGAAATTGGGGATGGGTTACGTTTTATGCAGGGAATATTCTCGTTCAGGAGTTGGCAAACATCCCTCATAATGACGTTGAACGACAGAAGTGGGGCATGCCAAATCATTCCCATGTGTGTATGACATTCATATGAAGGCATACAAGTTGGTAGTGTCGGGATAAATTTAATTTCAGATTGGTTAAATGAAACCAAATTTGTTTAGACAAATGTTTTAGTTCATTTTACCAAATATTATGGTTATCAACGGTAAGAAGCATGATTGTGTCTTTATATCATTCCAAAGTCTCATTAAACTTAAAATAATATAATATAATGTTGATAAAATATAATTTGCCATATATATATATATATATATATATATATATATATATATATATATATATATATATATAATATTATATATTATATATATATATATATATATAACGGTAAATGTCATCAAAGTATATGTATATCTATGGCAGAGATAAATGAATGTGATGCTAATCCATGTCAAAATGACGGAACGTGCTTCGACTTGATAAATGATTATGCATGTATATGTAAACCTGGATACACAGATGTCAACTGTAACACGGGTCAATATATTGTATTAAATATTTACATTTGGCTTAAATATTGTATATAATAATAAACATCAATATAAATGAAGCAAATGTCCAAGCAGTAATATTATTCTAAGTTGTGTTTAATTTATTACAGCCATCAAGAAATGTATCAGTGATCCTTGTCAACATGGAGGAACATGTTATGATTTGATCAATGGCTATTACTGTAATTGTGTGTCAGGATTTGTAGGTACCAATTGCGAAATTGGTAAGTTATTTATAATGTAGTTAATTATAATGTAGTTAATTATAATGTAGTTAATAACAATTTAGTTAATTATGATGTAGTTATTTATAATGCAATATTTCGTGTTTATCTAACATCTTAATTTAAACCGTTAGGTTTTGTCATACAATATTATATATATATATATATGTGTGTGTGTGTGTGTGTGTGTGTGTGTGTGTGTGTGTGTGTGTGTGTGTGTATGTGTGTGTGTGTTTTTGTGTT
>Ga0256913_10001982_pt1 | contig 10426 bp, 5 predicted proteins | sample Axial_MatmetaG_FD_185970 | JGI IMG/M metagenome (GOLD analysis project Ga0256913, IMG submission 185970) | Deep-sea worm associated microbial mat communities from Axial Seamount, Juan de Fuca Ridge, Pacific Ocean - Axial_Mat | ecosystem: Environmental > Aquatic > Marine > Oceanic > Microbial...
ATTTTGGATAACTTGAGGAATCTCAGGACTCTCCCCACTAAAGAATTTTTCATTTCTACTTTGAAATAGCACATCAGCAAAGTTAAGGATTGATTCACCTTGTGAACGGAGATTGTTTTGCATAGCTTTACTATTTTCTGTATAAAGCTTATAATATGCAGCTGATGTTACAACTATACTTGTCATAGAAACTATGATGCCAGCAACAGTTGCTAATTTGAATTTTCTTATAAATTTAGTCATATACTATATCCTTGAATTTTTTAAAATTTTTTAAAAAGTAACTAATATTTTACTTTAGAAAAACTTTAGTATTAATAAAAAATATCATAAACCCTCTAAAAGAATTATCCACATCCTATCTATTTCTGTATCAGTTAAAAATATTGAACTTTTTGTTTTGTAGAGTTCCATAAGAGATTTTTTTGATATTTCAAGTGTATGAGTGCATTTTTTATGTGTTGGAAGATATGCTCTAACTAAAGATATATCTCCATTTATTGTATTTCCACATAAAAAACACTCCATTTCATTATGTAATCTTCCTTCATACTCAAGCAATTTGACATAAGATTCAACAGCTACTCTTTTTGGATTTTGTTTATCCCATTTTTGACTTGCTTCAAAAAGTAAATCAAAATAAAAATTATCAAGTTCGTAAGTGTCTTTTAAATGTGGATAAAAAAGTTTTACAAAATCTTGCCAAAGTTTTAATCTATTATAGTCGTGTATCCATTGAAATCCTATATGGATAACATCTTTTAATCTTGATATTGTTGCTTTTGGGCTTGACTCTTTCTCAAAATCTATTAAAAAACCAATATTTATACTTCCATGCCTAGCACCATAAAACCTATAAAGAGTTTCTAAGCCATTTTGAGATAAAATGTTTACTATCAAATCTTCATCTTTAACACGATTGATATTTATTATAAAACCTTGCATTGTGCTTCTTTAATACTCACTTTTTATGTTTTTAACTTATTTTCAAAAATTATTATACAATTTTAAACTAGAATTATATATAATACCTTACTTTGTCTCTAAATAAGATAACTTTCTTTAAAAAGAGATTAAATCTACTTCTAAATCGATTAAAAATCGTTTTTTTTGTAGATTGTCATTAAAACAAGGGAGAGAATATGAGTAAACTAACAAAACATGAACAATTGCTTAGATCATTTAAAGATAACTGTGGTTTTGGTCTAATAGCAAATATAAAAAATACTCCATCAAAAAAAATACTGGATAATGCTGTAACTGCATTAGAAAGAATGATGCACAGAGGTGCTATAGCAGCTGATGGAAAAACAGGTGATGGAAGTGGTCTTTTGCTTTCTATGCCAGATGAGTTTTTAAGAGAAGAAGCTCTAAAATTTGGTGTAGAACTTCCTGAGCTTTATGCTGTGGCTGTTGTTTTTACAAAAGATAAAGCAAATCTTGATGTTTTAGAAGAGATTTGTTGTAATAACGATTTAAAAGTGGTTTTTAAAAGAGATGTTCCGGTAGATACGAATGCTTTAGGTGATCAAGCACTTTCAACTCTCCCGCATATAGTTCAAGTATTTGTTATACCTAATTCTATAATGGCTAGAAAGAGATTTACTGCTCTTTTATATTTAAGTAGAAAAGAAACTGAGCATAAATTAAAAGATGACAAAGACTTTTATATACCTTCTATGAGTGCGAAAGTTATTTCGTATAAAGGTCTTGTGATGCCAACTCACATAAAAGAGTTTTATAAAGATTTACAAAATCCTAACTTTAAAATCTCTTTTTCACTTTTCCACCAAAGATTTTCAACAAATACTTTACCGGAGTGGAAACTAGCTCAACCTTTTAGAATGGTAGCACACAATGGAGAGATAAACTCTGTTGAGGGAAATAGATTTAATGTTGAGATAAAATCATTAGCAGTTAAAAGTGAAGTTTTTAGTGAAGAAGAGATAGAAAGGATTTTACCAATTCTTCAAGAAGGTGCAAGTGATAGTGCTAGTGCAGACAACTTTTTAGAGTTTTTAATAGTTAACGGCATGGACTTTTTTAAAGCTGTTCGTGCCTTAATACCATTTGCTTGGCAAAATGCACCACATATGGACCCTGAACTTAGAGCTTATTATGAATATTTTTCAACTGTATTTGAAGCATGGGATGGTCCAGCCGCATTTTCGGTAACTGATGGTAGATATATAGGTTGTGTTCTTGATAGAAATGGACTTAGACCATCGAAATATATAATAACTAAAGATGATACACTTCTTATAGCAAGTGAATATGGTGTTGTTGATTTTGATGATGAAGAGATAGTTGAAAGAGGAAGACTTCAATCTGGTGAGATGATAGGTCTTGATTTACAATTTGGTAAAGTTTTAAAAAATGAAGATATCAATGACTATCTAAAGAGTTCAAATCCATATATGAAATGGTTAAATGAACATATGGTTTATCTTCAAGAGCATACCGGAGAAAATTATGACTCTAATTTAGAACTTGATGAAACAAATTTAGTTGAAAGACAAAGATATTTTAATATCACTCACGAGATAGTTGAACAAGTAATAGAACCGATGATAAAAGATGGTAAAGAAGCAGTTGGAAGTATGGGTGATGATACTCCACTTGCTGCTTTTTCAACTAAACAAAGAAGATTTAGTGACTTTTTTAAACAAAAATTCGCTCAAGTAACAAACCCACCAATTGACCCAATCCGTGAAAAAGTTGTAATGAGTTTAAATACCGGTTTTGGTGAAACTCATAATATCTTAGATGAACTTCCAACTCATGCACATAGATTAAAAGCGGTAAGTCCTATACTAACAAAAGAAAAACTTGATATTTTAAAATCTTTTGGTGACCCTAGTTCACCAAGATATGAAGAGTTTTATAAGCATACAACATTCTCAACTGCATATAGTGGAGATTTAAAAACAGCTCTTGATAATTTAGTTTTAAAAGTTATAGAATCTATAAAAAACAATGGAACAAGAATAATTATATTAGATGATAAAGAATTTAGCAAAGAAAAAGCAGTAATTCCTATGGCAATGGCTATAGGAAGATTAAATATAGCACTGCTTGAAGCAAAAGTAAGACATTTAATTTCTATGATAGCTATAACTGATGAAGTTCAAGACTCTCACTCAGCAGCAGTTTTAATAGGATATGGAGCAAATGCACTTTATCCAAAACTTCTTTTCTCTACTGCATTAAAACATATAAATCATTCTAAAGAGTTACATGTAAGTGCTAGAGAAGCTCTTAAATCTATCCAAGGTGCTTTAAATGCGGGACTTTTAAAAATCCTTTCTAAAATGGGAATTTCTACTATAGCTTCATATAGAAACTCAGGACTTTTTGATATTTTAGGTCTTGGTGAAGAGATAGTTGATGATTGTTTTGAAATGAGTAAATCAGCACTTGGTGGTTTAGGATATGAAGATATAGATACTAGACTTAAAGCTTGGCATAAAGATGCTTGGAGAAATGATGGATTTAATAAAATCTTTCCATTAAAAGTTGGTGGATTTTATAAGTTTTATAGTGGTGAAGAGTATCATGACTTTGGACCAGCAGTTATAAAAGCTATCCATAGAGTAGCTGATGAGGGAACAAAAGAAGCTTGGAGTGAGTTAAAGAACCTCATAGAAAAAAGAGATAAAAAATTTATTAGAGACTTTTTAGAGTTAAAGTCGGATAGAGAACCTATAAGTGTAGATGAAGTTGAGCCAAAAGAGACTATATTTAAAAGATTTGCAAGTGCGGCTATGAGTCTTGGTTCAATATCTCCTGAAGCTCATGAGACTCTTGCTATTGCTATGAATAAAATTGGTGGTCAATCTAACTCGGGTGAGGGTGGAGAAGATCCAGATAGATTTGGAACTGAGAGAAACTCTAAAATCAAGCAAGTAGCATCTGGTCGTTTTGGTGTTACTCCAGCATATTTAAGAAGTGCAGAAGAGATTCAAATCAAAGTTGCTCAAGGTGCAAAACCGGGTGAGGGTGGACAACTTCCAGGTCATAAAGTAACAGCTCTTATAGCTAAACTTAGACATACAACTAAGGGTGTAACACTTATTTCACCACCTCCTCATCACGATATTTACTCTATCGAGGATTTAGCTCAGTTAATATTTGATTTAAAACAAGTTAATCCAAAGGCAAAGATAGCAGTAAAACTAGTTTCAACTATTGGTGTTGGAACAATTGCAGCTGGTGTTGCAAAAGCTTATGCAGATAAAATCATCATCTCAGGTGGTGATGGTGGAACTGGTGCGGCACCTCTTACTTCTATAAAATTTGCAGGAAATCCTTGGGAGCTTGGACTTAGTGAAGCTCACAATGCCCTAAAAGCAAATAACCTAAGAGAGTTTGTAGAAGTTCAAACTGATGGTGGACTTAAAATTGGTATGGATGTTATAAAAGCGGCTCTTTTAGGTGCTGAGAGTTATGCATTTGGTACCGGAGTTCTTACAATGGTTGGTTGTAAGATGCTTCGTATCTGTCATGTAAATAAATGCTCAGTTGGTATTGCAACTCAAAATGATAAACTTCGTCAAGAGTATTTTAAAGGTAATGTTGAAAAAGTTATAAATTACTTTACTCAACTAGCTGAAGATGTAAGAGAAATTCTTGCAACACTTGGTTATAAATCACTTCAAGAGATAGTAGGAAGAAGCGATTTACTTCAAGTAATTGATGATGAATTTGCTAAAAAGTTTGACTTTACTTCAGTGCTTCATAAAGAAGAGGGTATTGATACTTGTCAAAGAGAATCAAATGAACCATTTGATGATAATGGATTTGAAAAAGATGTTTTAAAAGAGGCTTATGCTGCTATTAAAAATCCTGATATGCCTATAAAAATTAAAAGAAAGATATCAAATCTAAATAGAAGTTTTGGTGCATTAGTAAGTGGAGAGATAGCTCAGTATTATGGAGATGCTGGACTTAAACCGGATACTATAAAAATAGAATTAGAAGGGATAGCAGGTCAAGCTTTTGGAGCATTTTTAATAAACGGTATAACTATGAAACTTAATGGTGTAGCAAATGATTATATCGGAAAAGGGATGCATGGTGGTAAAATCGTTATAACTCCAAAACATCAAGGTGAAGAGTATAGTGCTGGAGGTAACACTTGTCTTTATGGTGCAACTGGTGGTAAGTTATATATCGCTGGAAGTGTTGGGGAGAGATTTGCTGTTAGAAATTCTGGAGCTATTACAATAGTTGAAGGTGCTGGAGATAATGCTTGTGAATATATGACAGGTGGTATCGTAGTTATTCTTGGACAAACTGGTATAAATTTTGGTGCTGGGATGACTGGAGGACTTGCATTTGTTTATGATAGTGAGCATAAATTTATAGAAAATATCAATCAAGAGTTAGTTGAAGCTGTAAGAATTGATACAGATGAGGGTGATGAAGCTAGACATTATCTAAAAAAACAATTAAAAGATTATTTAGTTGAAACAGGTAGTAAAAAAGCTGAAGAGATACTAACTAACTTTAGAATAGAAGTTAGAAACTTCTGGATGATAAGACCTAAAAATTTAACTAAACTGCCACTAAATCTTGAGAATGGAGATTAATTATGAGAGAATTTTTAACGATAGAAAGAATAGAACCAACTAAGAGATTAGTAGTTGAGAGAACGAAAGATTTTAATGAAATATATGAAGTTTTTGGAAATTATGAAGCATCTAGTCAAAGTGAGAGATGTATTCAGTGTGGTGACCCATACTGCTCAAATAAATGCCCACTTCATAATTATATACCTCAATGGTTAAAGTCAGTTAGTGAAAAAGATTTAGAATTTGCTTTTAAACTCTCAAATGAGCCATCTCCATTCCCAGAAGTGATGGGTAGAGTTTGTCCTCACGATAGACTATGTGAGGGAGATTGTACTTTAAATGATGGTCATGGAGCTATCACTATTGGTAGTGTTGAGACTTATATAACTGAAGAGGGATTTAAAGCTGGATTTAAACCAGAATTTCCAGGAATTACAACAGATAAAAAAGTTGCAATTATCGGTGGTGGACCGGCTGGTCTTAGCTGTGCTACTTACCTTTTAAGAAGTGGAATAGCAGTAACTATGTATGAGAGAAGTGACAAAGCAGGTGGACTTTTAACTTATGGAATACCTAACTTTAAGCTTGATAAAAAGATAGTTGAAAGAAGGGTAAAACTTCTTGAAGCAGCAGGACTAGAGTTAGTTTTAAATTGTGAAGTTGGAAAAGATATCTCGTTTGATGAAATTGCAGATTCTCATGATGCTATATTTATAGGTATAGGTGCGACAAAAGCAAAAGAAGCTGGAATCCCGGGTGAAAATGCACCTAATGTTTATAAAGCGATGGAGTATCTAACTGCAATACAAAGAAAGAACTTTAATCTTGACTATGATAAAAAGTTTGATTTTAAAGATTTGGATGTTGTAGTTGTAGGTGGTGGTGATACTGCAATGGATTGTTTAAGAACTGCAAAAAGAGAAGGTGCAAAAAGTGTAACTTGTCTTTATAGAAGAGATGAAAAAAATATGCCAGGAAGTAAAAAAGAGTATAAAAATGCTATGGAAGAGGGTGTTGATTTTGAATTTTACACTGCTCCAAAAGAGATTATACTTGATGAAAATGGTAAAGCTATAGCAATAGAAACTGTAAAAACAAAACTTGGTGCTAAAGATGAAAGTGGTCGTCAAAAAATGGAAGTAGTAAAGGGAAGTGAACATCGCATAAAAGCTAATGTTATCATTATGTCTTTAGGGTTTGACCCTGCTACTCCTTCTTTCTTAGCATCAAATGGTATAGAAACTAACTCTTGGGGAGGTGTTGTTGTAGATGATAATCATGAAACAACAACAAAAGGTGTATATGCCGGAGGTGATTGCTATAGAGGTGCTGATTTGGTTGTAACTGCTGCTTATGATGGTAGAGAAGCAGCTAGAAGCATCGTAAAATCTCTTTTAGGATAAAAATAATTTACATCAAAGAGTAAAAATCTTTGATGTAATAGGTAAAATTAAGCTGAGATTAATAATATTTCGGTATAATCCATCCTTCAATAAAACTTAATATTAAGGTAGTCTTCTAAATGACAGCAAAAGAATTAAATAAAGCATTAGAGGATTTTTTCGAAGAGCATAAAAATAGTGATGAATGTCTAACTTATGAGGCAATTGCTAATATTTTCGAAAAAGTACCAACTGCCGCACAAGCCAAAAATGTTTTTAAATTGTTGAAAAAATACAATAAATGTATCTATACATCAAGTGAGCATGCAAAACTTCTAAACGATAAAGAAGCCGAAGCAAGAAGAGATGCTCAAAGAAAGATGATAGACAGTAATGATACTGATGAATTTGATATATTAAAAGAACATGAACTGCTTGAATGGTCTAGGTCAGATTCTCCTGTTAGAATGTATCTAAGAGAAATGGGGCAAATTCCATTACTTACAAAAGAGGAAGAGATTGAAATCTCAAAAAAAATAGAGCAGGGTGAATCGATTATACTTGATGCTATTTGTTCTGTTCCATATTTAATAGATTTTATACTTGATTATAAAGAACCACTTATAAATCGTGAAAGAAGAGTTAAAGAACTTTTTAAATCTTTTGAAGATGATGATGATAGTGATGATGAAACAGAAGAAGATAATCCAAAAGCAAGTGTAAAAGATAAAAGTAGAGTTGAAAAAGTAACAACCAGTTTTAAGGCTTTGGAAAAAGCAAAAAAAGATTGGATGAAGTTTTTAGAAAAAATGCCAGAAGATGTTAATGAAGAGCCTCTTACAGAAGAAAAACTTCATTATCAGCTTCAACTTGCTTTTAAAAAGAAAATTTTAAAAGATAGACTTCTTGATTTAGGTCCTACCTCAAAACTTATAAATGAACTTGTTCGTGCAATGGAAACAGCATTAAAAAGTGATGAAGGGTATGATAAAGAGTTAAAAAGACTTGAATATAAATTGCCTTTATTTAATGATACTTTAAGAGCTAATCACCAAGCACTTTTAAATCGCATAACAGAACTTTCAAAAGAAGATATAGCTAATATGGTGCCTGAAGCTACAATGGTTAGCACTTATATGGAGATTAAAAAGCTTATACAAACAAAAGAAGCTTCAAAAAATAGCTTCGATATGGAACCTGAAAAATTAGCTGATATTTTAGAACAGATAAAAAGAGGTAAAAAAATTAGCGAACAAGCAAAAACTAGAATGGCAAAGTCTAACTTGAGACTTGTTGTTTCTATTGCTAAAAGATATACAAATAGAGGTCTTCCTTTCTTAGACTTGATACAAGAAGGAAACATCGGACTTATGAAAGCTGTTGATAAGTTCGAGTATCAAAAAGGTTATAAATTTTCTACCTATGCAACATGGTGGATTCGTCAAGCAATCAGTCGTGCTATAGCAGACCAAGCAAGAACGATAAGAATACCTATACACATGATAGAAACAATCAACCGTATAAATAAAATTATGAGAAAATATCTTCAAGAAAATGGTAAAGAACCAGATGTAGAAACAATCGCAAAAGAGGTTGGCTTATCTGTTGAAAAAGTTAAAAATGTTATAAAAATAACTAAAGAGCCTATATCTCTTGAAGCTCCTATAGGTAGTGAAGAAGATGGAAGATTTGGAGATTTTATAGAAGATAAAACTTCACTAAGTCCAACTGATGCCATACTAAAAGAGGATTTGAGAATCCAAATAGAAGATGTTTTAGAACAGTTAAACGAAAGAGAAAAAGCAGTTATAAAACTTCGTTTTGGTATTCTTGATGATGAAAGCGATAGAACTCTTGAAGAGATAGGAAAAGAGCTTAATGTAACTCGTGAAAGAGTTAGACAAATAGAATCAAGTGCTATTAAAAAACTTAAACATCCAAAGGTAGGAAGAAAGTTAAAGAATTATATTGAGGAATAGTATGACACTTGAACAACAATGGATTGAATATGATTTCAATCCATTTATACTTTTTTCCCATAATGGAAAAATAATCTCTTTAAACTCTGAAGCACAATTTTTACTTAGTGCTACTTCTTCAAAAGAACTTTTTGAACTTGCTACAACTTATGCCAGTGTTTCTTATGGATTTAAAACAATTTTTATAGATATAGAATTTGGAAGATATAAATTTTTTGGACTAACTGTAGGTTATATTGATGATGAAAAGATAGGTATAAAACTTTATAGACTTCCTACTTTAAATCAAAATATATTAAAAAAACCAAATGGTGAGATTACAAATATCTATACAGTTATAGACCTTTGTATCTCTTCTAATTCTATAGGTAAAGATATAAATTTTATTAAAGATTTTGACCCTACTATACCAGAGATAGTAGTAGAATCTAATAAACTAATAAAAGTTTTAAATCTTATATATAAATGTTTTTTAGAAAATAATGATGAAATAATTACGAAAGTTTTTTTTCGTATAGGTGAATATATAAAATATGATAATAAAAAGTATCCACTATTTTCAATAGAAGTTTCTTCAAAAATTTTAGATAAAGAGATATTGGAAGATTTGAAAAAATTTATAAAAACTACATATTTTTATATGGATATAAATCAAACATCAATAACTATAAATTTACCTATAATTACATCTTAATATCTAGCTAAATTATAAAATACATTATATCTTATAAGTGTTTTTTCTTTTGGATGAGGGTATTTACTATAAGCATACTCTATAGTCTCTTTTGTTGTTTCATCTAAAACATATATACCACTTTTTTTAAGAAATTTAAAATCACTCATACTGCCATCTGGATGAAGATAAAACTCTATAACATTAGTGGCATTTACATTTATATCTCTAGGTAGATTTACTTTAGCAACTCTATATAAAACTTCTTGGGTTATTCTTCTCATAATCTCTTGATTATCAAGTATATATTTTTGTTGCCCTGGAGTTAGCTTTCCAAACTCATCGCCGTAGAGTTCTTTTATATTTTGCATAACACCACTTGAAGATGAAGAAGTTTTTTTAGTTTGTTCAACTTCCTCATCTGAATGGTCTTGACTTAAAAGTGAATATAGTGGATTTTTAGCTTTTTTGGGTTCTTTTTTTGTTAGGTTCTGCTCTTTATTTTTTGATAATTCTATAAGAGGTTTATTGTTTTTTGGTGGAAGTTTTTGAGTTTTTTGAACTTTTTGCTCCACTTTTTTTGGTTTTTGAGTTGCTTTTGGTTTATTTAGTTTAGGGGTTTTTTTCTTTGCTTTAGGATTGTATTTTGGTAATGGTTTTTTAACCAATTTTTTTAGCTGTCCCCCTTTTGGCATAGGAGGAGCAACAAGTGAAGGTTTTGGTTTTTTGTTTATTTGGCCAAAATTTCTTTTTACTTTTTTAGGTTTTGGTTTTTGGTATTCTTTTAGTGATATTTTAACCTTTTTTTCTTTTTGCGAT
>Ga0256913_10001983_pt1 | contig 10420 bp, 5 predicted proteins | sample Axial_MatmetaG_FD_185970 | JGI IMG/M metagenome (GOLD analysis project Ga0256913, IMG submission 185970) | Deep-sea worm associated microbial mat communities from Axial Seamount, Juan de Fuca Ridge, Pacific Ocean - Axial_Mat | ecosystem: Environmental > Aquatic > Marine > Oceanic > Microbial...
CTGCCGCTTCTTCTTTTTTCTTTTTTTCCTGGGTTTTCGTATAAGCTCTTACTATCAAAAACAATACAAAAGCTATGATCAAAAAGTCAATAATATATTTTATAAACATACCATAGGCAATGGCAACTTCAGGTTTGGTTACAGTACCGTCAGCAGCAAGAGTAGCCTCCTTTAATACGTATTTTAGCTGTGTGAAATCCATATCACCCAATGCTAAACCAATAGGTGGCATTAAGATATCTTTTGTAAATGATGACACAATAGCGCCAAATGCTCCTGCAATAATAACAGCAACAGCCAGATCAAGCACATTGCCACGCATAATAAAAGCCTTAAATTCTTTCCACATAATACATTGATTTTAAAATTTATTTAATATTAATAAAAACATAACTACTTAGGTTATTAAGGCGGCAAAATAAGAAATCTGATAGTATTTTACAAAAATCAGTGAAAAAATTAAGTTAATTCTATAATATTTAAACGTATATGCAACTTTTTAGCGTTACCATTGCATCATAACATAAACAAACTTATATTATCATGTCAAAAATCTTTTTTATTCTTTTAGCAATATTTTATTTAACAACTTCAGCTTGCAATACCGGAAAAATAAAAACTATGGATCAACAACATATCGATTATGACTTTGCAGCAGCATGGCACAAAACAGATTCCTTGGAACAAAAAGGATTGTATAAATCCGCTCTTAAAATAGTCAACCAAATATATTCCGAAGCAGAAAGGTTTTCGATCGGAGATCAAAAGATAAAAGCTCTGTTTTATAAAGGTAAATATTCAAATTATCTCGAAGAGGATAATTTGGAGAGCTTTGAGAAATTATTGAGAAAGGAAATAACCAAATCTGAATTTCCGGATAAACAAATATTTCAATCCATTCTAGCTGAATTTTATGACAAGTATCTTAATGTCAATAGCTGGAAAATAGGGAAAAGAACGGAGTCTACCGATACTACAAATACGGATATACAAACATGGACTACCGGAAGATTTATTCAGAAATCCAATAAATTATTTAATGAATCCATTTCCAATTCGGAACTAAAAGAAATACCTTACGAGAAATATAAAGAAATATTTACCGGTGCTATAAACACCGAAAAAATGAGGAATAATCTTTATGAAATTTTAGCTTTTAGGGCATTGGATCATTTTAAAAACGATAGAAATTACCTTCCTAAAACAACCCGCACATTTTTGATCAACAATGCTGAATATTTTGCAATTCCAGTGGTATTTACGGGATTAGAATTGAAAAGTAATGATAAAAACGATCCTAAATATAAAACATTAAAGCTGTTTCAGGAATTGGAAAAATATAATCTGGAAACAAAAGATTATGAAGAATTGCTGGATATCGTTTTAAAAAGACTGGACTTTGTAAAATCCCAATATCTGAGACAAGACAAAGACAAACTGTATCTAGCTACTCTTGATAAATTAATCGATAAATATCCGGACTACAAGACTACTGCAGAACTGTATTACAAAAAAGCGCTGCAGTATAAAGTGATGGGAGAAAATGAAAATGCTGCAAAAAACCCTAAACTGAAGTGGAAAATAAAAGAAGCCAGAGATATTTGCCTCAAAGCAGAAAAGGATTTTAAAAACACTTTGGGAGATGCAGAATGTATAAAACTTCGTCTGGAAATCGAAAGAAAATATTTAAGGGTAAATTCAGAAAAAGTTAATATCCCGGGAGAAAATATTTTGGTCAGTGTAGAATATAAAAATATCAACAAAGTATATTTCAGATTATTAAAAATATCACAAGATCAATACGAAAAGTTTAAAAAACAATCATTTTCACAGGAAAACTATAAATACGTCTTAAATAATCTAAAAACGATAAAACAATGGAGCGTGAATCTTCCTGACGATGGTGATTATCGAAATCATAGCACGGAAACAGATATTTCACCGTTGAAAAAAGGTATTTACATATTACTAACTTCAGCTAATGAAAATTTCGACTACGACAACAATATAGTCGCTATTCAGTATTTACATATTTCAAACCTGGCATATTGGACCAGATTTGACAGAGCGGGAAACTATATTTTTGTAGTGGATAGGAAAACAGGCAAGCCTGTCGAAAATGCTAAAATCAAATTGAGTTATCAGGAATGGGACAGGGATTACCGGGAACAAAGGGAAAAAATATTTTTAACCGAAAATACGAATTCCAGAGGATTTATTAAATACAATGGAAAAGACAGACATAGAAATCTGATCATCAGAGTTTCAAATGATGACGATATTTTGGATATTGATGAAAATATATATTCAAACAATTATTATGACCAAAAAGAAAGCTCCCACATTATTTTCTTTACGGATAGAGCTATTTACCGTCCCGGACAAACAGTCTATTACAAGGGGCTATACATTCACAATGATAAAGAAGGAGTTCCTTCCATTGTAGCCAACAAACACAAAATTAAAATAGAATTGAAAGATGCAAATTGGCAAAAGATTGAAGAAACAATTGTTTCTACTAATGAATTCGGCACTTTTAACGGAAGTTTTGTAATTCCCCAATCAGGATTGACGGGTAATATGAATATACGTGAAACAACTTTGGGAAATAGTATTTCTTTTAAAGTAGAAGAATATAAAAGACCTAAATTCGAAGTAAAATTTGAAGATTATAAAAAGAGTTATAAACTGGGAGACAAATTGCAACTAACAGGTAATGCAACTTCTTTTGCCGGATTTCCAATACAAAATGCCAAAGTGGTTTTTACAGTCAAAAGAAAAGTAAATTTCCCCTATTACAGAGAATATTATTACATACCATCTATTCAAACCGGAAGTGTGGAAATATCTCATGGAGAGATTTCGACTGATAAAAACGGAAAATTCACTATACCGGTAGATTTATTTATAGATGATATTGACCTTAACAAAGCATTACCTATATTTTCATTTGAAATCAAAGCCGATGTAGTTGATATGACAGGTGAAACTCATTCCGCTTCAAAAACCTTAAAAGCAGGAGTTACCGAAGTCAATATTTCAATGAATACTAAAGAATTGGTAAAAGAAAATAACCCTATCGATGTAAATATTAGAGCAAATAATCATTCGGGACAAAAAGTCGATGCAAAAGGAAAATTAATAGTGTATAAACTAACCGCTCCGGATAGAATTTTCAGACAAAGATTTTGGTCAAAACCCGATACTTTTATATATACTAAAGAAGATTTTTATAAGAAATTCCCTTATTATGTGTATAAAAATGATGATGACAAGCATAGCTGGAAAGAGGATAAAAAAGCAGCTGAGATCTATTTTGACACCGATGAAAAAGAAGAATATAAATTTGACATGTCACCAGGTGAATATAAGATAGTTTTGAAATTTGATGATCCGGATGGCAGAAAGATAGAATTGGAAAAATTTGTTTCGGTTTATTCGGAACATAAAAATCCTGCAAACACATTGCTATTGATTGAAACAGGAAAAGAAAAATATCAACCTCCGGCAGAAGCAAAAATAAAATGGCAATCATCTGTTTCAGGTTTGAATATATATTATACCTTATGGAAAAGAGGTGCAAATCAAATAGGAAAACAATGGATCAATATAGTTAATAATAAAGAAATTACAATCAAATTACTGGAAGAGCACAGAGGAGGAATATTTGTTGGTAATACTTATGTTTACAACAACAGATTCTATTATGATTCGGAATTGATTGATATTCCATGGACAAATAAGCAATTGAAATTTGAATACACCAGTTTCAGAAGTAAACTCTATCCCGGACAGGAAGAAGAATGGAGAATAAAGATCAAAGGAGAAAAAGCTGAAAAACTAACCGGAGAGATATTAGCCGGCATGTATGATGCTTCACTTGATAAAATTTACAAAAAAGACTGGCAAAAGAGTATTTATTATCCTTATGCAAGAGGTAGTAACCCCAATTCTTATGGATTTAATAAAGGACAGACCGGATATATTTCATTTTTTGATTATGATAATTATGACTTATCGGATTATATAAAACAATACAGAAAACTGAATTGGTTTGGATTTAATGTAAGTTCTGCCTACTATGGCGGCAGAATGCTGGAAGACAGAGTTTATAAAAAATCAGCGATGCACCGAAACGTCCAGTTGGAAGAAGTAGCAGCTACAGCTCCTGCTCCAATGGAAATGAGTGTTAGTGATGCAGGTGAGAAGGATAAAGGAACAAATAATATTCCGGATGAAAAGGAAGAAAAGGAAACCGATGAAACAAATGAAAAAGTCCAATTACGTACAAATATGAATGAAACCGTTTTCTTTTATCCTGATATCGTTACGGATAAAGAAGGTAATTTTGTGTTAAAATTTAAAATGAACGATGCTTTAACCAAATGGAAATTAAGATTGTTTGCACATACCAAGGATTTGAAATCAGCTTATGGTGAAAAAGAGATAATAACTCAAAAAGAATTGATGATCACACCGAATAATCCGCGTTTTGTAAGAGAAGGAGATAAATTGATATTTAATGCAAGAATTGATAATTTGACAGAAAATGATCTAAACGGAACTGCCCGGGTGGAATTATACGATGCAGAAACGATGAAATCACTGGATATGACTTTTTTGAAAGGAGCTAGAAATATCAACTTTAATCTGGAAAAAAAAGGTTCCGCTTCAGTATCCTGGAATATGGAATTCCCCAAAAATGTAAGCAATTTGCTTATATATCGTTTTTATGCGAAAGCAGGAGATTTTAGTGATGCAGAGGAAGGGTTTTTGCCTGTTTTGACCAATCAGAAACTAGTAACCGAAAGTATGCCATTATGGGTAAAAGGAACTCAAACAAAAGATTTTGTTTTCAAAAGTCTTAAAAATTCAAAAGACAAAGATCTTAAAAACATAAGTTTCTCTATCGAGGCTACTTCCCATCCGCTGTGGTTGGCTATCCAGGCATTGCCATATCTAAAAAATATAGATAATGATAATTCAATAAGCTATACGAATGCATTATTTTCAAATCTTTTGGCAAAAAAAATCACTGATGACAATCCAAAGATAAAAAGGATTTTTGAACGATGGAGAAATGCGACTACCGCTATAGACAAAGAAGCCTTGTTGAGTAATTTGAGTAAAAATCAAGAATTAAAAAATATACTTCTTGAAGAAACACCATGGGTACTGGATGCGATAGATGAAGAACAACAAAAACGCAATATTGCACTGCTTTTTGACCTTAATCAAGTTCGTAGTGATAAAAACAGATTTGTCAGAAAACTCAAATCCATACAAAATCCAGACGGAGGTTTCCCCTGGTTTTACCGTGGAAACAGCAGCAGGTATATCACACAATATATCATTGAGACATTTGGGAAAATGAAGAAATTGGGATTGCTGAAAAACGAAAGAGAAATTGATAGGATTCTGGGAAAAGCAATTTGGTTTGTAAACAGAGATGTTGTAAAACAATACAAGAAATTGCTTGAATTGGCTAAAAAAGGAAAACTTGATCTCAATAAAAATCATCTTGGATCATTAATGATTCACTATATGTATGCAATACAATTTTATCCGGAAACAAAGAAAAGTAAAGACTTGCAAGAAGCTTATGATTATTATTTCGGACAAGCAAAAAAATATTGGTTAAATCGTCCGCTTTATTTGAAAGGAATGCTAGCTTTGATTTTGCACAGAGGAGGAGAAACTTTAACCGCCAAAGAAATACTAAAAGCCGTCAAAGAACAATCCATTGTCAGTGAAGAACTGGGAATGTATTGGAAATCATATCACGGTTATCACTGGTGGCAATTGCCTATCGAAACACAATCATTGTTGATAGAAGCATTTGATGAAATAGATAACGACATGGAAACAGTGAATCTATTGAAAATCTGGTTGCTGAAAAACAAACAAACCAATAGATGGAAAACAGATAAGGCTACAGTATCGGCAATTTATGCTTTACTTTTTGATAACGGAGGTAATATCGGTGAAACTGATTTGGTCAAAATATATGTTGCAAACAAAGACATTACTAAAGATTTGTCAAAAGATGATATTCAAGCCGGAACAGGTTATTACAAAAAGAAATGGAAAGGAAATGAAGTAAATCCGGATATGTCAAAAATAAAAATCAAAAATCCTAACAAGGACATAGCCTGGGGTGCTGTTTACTGGCAATATCTTCAAGATCTTGATAAAATCGAAACATTTGAAGACACACCACTAAAGATCAAGAGAACACTTTACCTGGTAAAAGACACGGATAAAGGCAAACAAATGGAGGAGATCAGGCAAGGAGATATTTTACATCCGGGAGATTTGATCAAAGTAAAAATTCGATTACAAGTAGACAGGGAGATGGAATTTGTGCATCTTTCAGATCAGAGGGCAGCAACATTTGAACCACTGGAACAATTGAGCGGATACAAATGGCAAGGAGGATTGGGATATTACCAAAATCCACGGGATACAAAAATGAATTTTTTCATCGATTTCTTACCCAGAGGTGTATTTGTATTGGAATATCCGTTAAGAATTACGCAATCCGGTACATTTTCCAATGGCATCGCTGAATTACAAAGTTATTACGCTCCTGAATTCAGCAGTCATTCCGAAGGTTTGAAAGTAAAAGTTAGATGATTTTATATATGAAAGAAAAAGTTAGATCATTTAGAAAACAAATGGAAAATCGCCGGTCATACCGGCATTTTTCTACAAAATATATTTCAAAAGAAATAATTACCGGCTTGTTAATGACAGCAAGTACGGCACCTTCGGGTGCTAATAAACAACCGTGGCTATTTTGTGCGGTTTCCAATCCGGATATAAAAAAGAAAATAAGAAAAGAAGCAGAAAAAATCGAGTATGAAGCATACTCCGGAAAAATGTCAGATGAATGGAAAAAAGATCTGGAGCATCTGAAAACAAACTGGGAAAAAGAATTTCTGGAAAATGCTCCGTGGATTATCGTGGTCTTTAAAAAAAGTTACAATATAATCGATGGTCAAAAAATGAAAAATTATTATGTAAACGAATCTGTCGGACTTGCCACGGGAATACTGATAGCAGCGATACATAATGCGGGATTAGCATCTTTGACCTATACACCAAGCCCTATGTCATTTTTAACTAAGATATTGAACAGGCCTGAAAATGAAAAACCTTATATGGTCATTCCGATAGGATATCCCGGTAAAGATGCTTTTTTACCTGAAATAAAAAAGAAAAAAGAAAAAGAAATAATAATCTTTTATTAAAATATTGATTCTTGTCCCTGATTTTCAAACAAGTTCTTTATCTTTGTTCCAAACAAATAATCAATGTTGAATAAAATACATTCCGGATTGGTTCAGGCAAAAGAAAATGGTGATAAAAAATTTGCCGTATTGCTTGATCCTGATAAGATACGTCTTAAGCAATTTGAAAAAACCCTTCAACTGGCAATAGATTCGAAAGTTGATTATTTTTTTATTGGTGGTAGTCTGATTGTTAGTGATATGCTTGACAGAACATTGGAATCCATCAAAGAAAAATGTAAAATTCCTATGATATTGTTTCCCGGCAATTCATTTCAATTGAGTTATAAAGCCGATGCCTTATTGTTTTTATCTCTTATTTCAGGAAGAAATGCCGAATTGTTGATAGGTAAACATGTTGTAGTTGCACCTTATCTTAAAATAAGTCCTTTGGAAATAATACCGACAGGATATATGCTTATAGACGGAGGAGTTCCGACCACGGTTACATACATGAGTAATACTAATCCTATTCCTGCCAATAAACCTGATATTGCAGCAAGCACCGCATTGGCGGGTCAGTTTTTGGGTTTGAAATTAATATTTATGGATGCGGGAAGCGGAGCTCAAAATCCCATTAATAAAAATATGATAGAGGCAGTATCCGATACGATTGAAATTCCATTAATAATAGGAGGAGGTATAAAAACACCGGAAAAAGCTTATGAAAATGCAAAATCAGGAGCAGATATGATAGTTGTAGGCGATGCTATTGAAAAAAATCCGGAGTTATTGCCGGAATTAGCAGATGCCATTCATTCACTAAATAAAAAACAGTAGTTTTGGTTCAAAAAGCATTGGTGAAAAAATCCACGGGATCCTGGTATGAAGTGGAAACTGAGCAAGGTATCATCGTTCAATGCAGAATAATCGGTAAATTTCGTTTGCAAGGAATGAAATTAACCAATCCGGTAGCAGTCGGGGATATTGTTGACATAGAAATAGAAGACGTAGAAGAAAAAACGGGTATTATAAAAAAAATATACCCGAGAAAAAATTATGTTGTACGTCAGTCTCCCCGGAAAAAACATTATTTACATTTATTGGCAAGCAATATCGATCAGGCTATTTTGATAATTACAGTCAATCATCCGAAATTGAAACAAGGTTTTATCGATCGTTTTTTATTGATGACAGAACCTTATAATATACCGGTAATAATCGTATTTAATAAAGCCGATTTATATGATAAAGGAGAAATCGGAGTTTTTGAATATTTACAAAATATTTACAATAAAATAGGCTATACCTGCATCCTGACTTCAGCTGTTACCGGACAGGGTGTAGAAGATTTAAAGGGCTTATTGAAAGATAAAATAAGCCTGATAGCCGGTCAATCGGGAGTAGGAAAATCTACTTTGATCAATAACATACAACCGGCTTTGAATCTTAAAATCAATGAATTGAGCAGTTATACCGGCAAAGGACAACATACCACCACTTTTGCTGAAATGTTTAATCTTGATTTCGGAGGAAAAATAATTGATACCCCCGGAATAAAAAATTTGAGTTTCAACAACCTTGACGTTTTGGATGTAGCTCATAATTTCAGAGAATTTTTTGAGAAATCAAAAGATTGTAAATATTCCAATTGCACACATAGAAACGAACCCGGATGCGCAGTAAAAAAAGCTATCGAGTCGGGGAAAATATCGGAATTGAGATATATAAATTATATTCAGATATTAGAAGAGATAGAAGCCCAGAATTATTGGGAAAGGCATAAAATGTAAAGAATATCTATACTACACAAACAGCTCCCCCTATCGAATCTTTTAATGCACCTGTGACAGAACTCAAAACATTTTCCTTTTTATTTATTCTCAAATATCCCATATATGCAATCATTAAAGCTTCTTTGAAATCGATGATCAAATCATCTGGAACTATAATTTCAAAACCTTTTGCAAGAGCTTTTATTCTATTGACCAAAAAGGTGTTTTTCGCTCCCCCACCAGTTAATAAAACACGCTTATCAACTGTGTTTTTAAGATGATTTGTTAATTCAGCTGCTAAGGTACTTGCAATCAATTCCACGGAAGTAGCCATTTTATCCTCAAGTTTTGCCGTATATTTTTCCAATATGGGAATAAAATTATTTCTAATAAAATTATTATCCAAAGATTTTGGAAAATCCTGTTTGAAGTAATCATAAGACACAAATTTATTCAACAGATCTTTATCAAGCTTGCCTGAAGAAGCAATATTTCCGTTTTTATCGTATTCAAGCCCTTTTTTTAGAGCTAGAAAATTAAGTAATTGATTGGCGGGGCTAATATCATAAGCAATCATCGTTTCTCCCTTTTTTATACTAATATTTGAAATACCTCCGATATTAACAAGAGCATTATATTCAGGAAAAAGATCTCTATCAGCAATAGGAACTACCGGTGCACCTTGCCCGCCAAAACCAATATCCATAGACCGGAAATCATAAATAGTAGAAACACCGGAAGAAGAAGCTATAGCTGAACCATTGCCTATTTGAAGAGTCATTTTATTTTCAGGTTCGTGAAAAACAGTATGACCATGGGAAGCTATAAAATCAATTTTTTCATCAGCTAAAAAACTTTTACTTACTTTTCCGAAAAGATATCCCAGATCATAATCAGCCAGTGTTAATTCTCTCCCTGAAATAGAAGGTAATAACTTCAATTTTTGTTTCCATTCTTCTGAATATTCTACAGTTGTTCCTTTGATTATCTTCCATTTCAAACCGTTTTCCGTTTCTTTGAATTCACAAAGGGCTAAATCTATTCCATCCAGAGAACTTCCCGACATTATTCCGAGTATTTTCATTTTATTGTTATTTACATTTTGTCAATTTACAAAAATAGTCATTTAATATTATTAAGTATTGATAATATTTTAATAATATAGCATATATTTTTAAAATTGAACCTGTTTGAATATTTATATTATGAAAAATTTAATTTTGATATTATCAATTTTGATCTTTTTGTTTTCCTGTACCAGGCAAAAAAAGAATCGGGAAATTATATACAGGGAGAATTTTTCTTCGCATGATTCACTTGTTTTGAATTCCGCAAGAAAAATAATAACCGATTGTTATTACGGGGGATTGAGGGGAGATTGGTGGGATTGATGGAGATTGCTGTAAGATTGAT
>Ga0256913_10001984_pt1 | contig 10420 bp, 7 predicted proteins | sample Axial_MatmetaG_FD_185970 | JGI IMG/M metagenome (GOLD analysis project Ga0256913, IMG submission 185970) | Deep-sea worm associated microbial mat communities from Axial Seamount, Juan de Fuca Ridge, Pacific Ocean - Axial_Mat | ecosystem: Environmental > Aquatic > Marine > Oceanic > Microbial...
TAGTCTGAAAAACTATGGATTACAAGATCCCGTTGCATCATTACAACCATTAGAACAATACTCTGAATTTGCAAAATTGTATTCTAAACAAGAATCACTATCATAATTACCACAAGTTACAGAAGATTGAGAACTTTTACATCTCTTCTTCCCAGAATATGGACAATCATCAAGACAGTGTGGTGCGATACAACTCCCTTTACAATTTATAGTTCCAGTAATCGTTGACAAAAACTCCTTACTACATCTACAATAATTAGAACAAATACCTCCAGATGGACAATAATGATTTATTGAATTATATCCATGACTCAAACAATAATTTTTACAATCTAACCAAGAAGTAATTCCACTTACTCCATCATATTCATACCAAGTTCCACCCCAAACAGTACAACTATTTCCTGAATCAGAAGTACAACAATTTTTAGTTCCAGTTGCAGACCTAGTAGTTCCACAATTACTTGTCTGAGTAAAACTTGTTCCAGAACATTTTGTACTCGTTGCAGGAGTCCAACTTGTAACAGTACAACAAGAGGACCTAATAAAAAATTTATAATGATCTTTCTCAGTACAAGAAGCAGATCTACAACAACTACCAGTATTATCTCCAGTATCTGTTTCACTAGTTAAACAACCAAACCAATCTCTCACAATATTATCATTTGGAGTATCACAATACTCCCCACTAATCCAATGCCAATTATTATAAAGTAAACAATCATCATACATCTCTTCTCTTACATTAGAACTATCATACCAATAAACATCACCATTATAACAAGATTTATGATCATGACTAACTACACAACTTCCTAAATTACAACTTTTAGAACTTGCCGGTTTAGTTGAAGGATTACAACAACTACCACTACAACTAACACTCCTTGTTTGAGTTCCAGTTCCACAGGTGCCTCCACCACAACTACTCCAACTACTTGTTAACCAAGAATCTGGATATTTAGTCTTAGTACAAGATTGAGAACTAATAGGGGTTCCACAATAACTATCACTTACTACTGCACTATCATAATCACGAATACAACTATAAGTTCTACTTTGTGTTCCACTTGAACTGCCACAACTTCCAATACATGAACCCCAACTACCATAATCCCAATGATAAGTTATTGTATTACAATTTCCACTTGAACAATACTCGCCAACATTACAACTCTGAGTCTGAGAAGAACTACTACTTGTTTGAGAACAACTACCTAAACTACAGATAGGAGAATAAGTAATAACAGTTCGAACCTTAGTATTCTCATTTAAACAACTCCAAGTTCCATAACTTGTTGCTGAAGCAGAACAAGTTTGAATAAAAACATTGTTCCCATTATCGCAAGCACCAGAACTACAACGATAATCTTTCAAATAAACATTAATTCCACTACAAAAATAATAATTTGAAGAAGAACAATCAATGTTTTGACTATTATAACTTATACCATTTACACTATATTCATTTAAATTATGTTGATCAACACAAAAATCAGTATAAGAATTAAAAATACAAGATGAACCTGAACAACCACTATAATCCTTAACTGTTCCTATTATATTTCTTACAACACCACCATCACTATCAACACTTAACTTAGTCAAACAATTTTCAGAAGATAAAATATTATTAGAACAACCCCCACTCTGAGTTCCAGTTAAAGAACAGAAATAATCTCGATTCTCTAATAAATTACCATTACAATAATTACCATCAGGAGTACACCCACCTTGACTTCCATCAAAAATTGCTTTACCTTTTGTGTAAATTTGGCCGTTTTCTAAAAATTTTGCCACTTCTACACTTGAATTTGAACGAATAATCAAACTATTAATAGATGAAGGCAAAATAGTTTGAGTTTCATGAACTAAAGAAAATTTACTTGTAACACGATTAAAAAAAGAATTACCAATCTCAATTGTTTTATAACTCCCTAAATTATTTAAACTATGATCAATACCCTCAAAATACATATCACCCTCATTATCAATAATTAAAACACTTTTACCTAAATTATCCTTTACTTGAAACCATGGTTCATTTATATTAGTATTACAAACATTAAAACTAAAAATTAAACTTAAACTAGAAAATAAAACCAAGATAAAAAATAAAAAATTTCTAATTAAAACACTCATTTCTCATTACCTCCGAATTTATTTTATTACAATTATCCAAATTACCACTATTATATTTTTGAGATAAATAAAAATTATCCTTACAAAATTGTTTATTTACTTCCTCTTCAAATAAATCACATTTAGTAATATTATTCTCTAAAATAGAATCTTCAAAAATCTTACTTATTTTAACTGCTGTAGAACACTCTACTTTTTTGTCAATATTTTTAATTTTAAAACATAAATCTTCATTTCTTAAATAAATTCCTTGTTTTAAAAAACAATCATCATCAATACATTTTGAAAGTTTTAAACGACATAAACTCCTCTCATTTGAATTTGAAATTAAATTACAATCTTTAAAATCTCCATTCTCAATTACATCATCAATATTTAAAGAAACAAAAATATTATCATTATTATCATTATTACTAACTATATTTAATTTAGAAGATGAACTATTATTAGAATTATTAATAAAAACAAAATAAGACAATAAAAAAGAAACTAAAATTATCAAAGGTAAAATCCAATACTCAAAATTATCATTAGTTTCCATTTTACTAACTTAATTGAATTACAACATTTCCACCATTAGAATTTTTTATAACTCCGGAAATTGAAAAATCCCCTTCAACTTCTAAATCCCCATTTTTAATGATAAAATCACCACCATCAAAAATTGCTAATGGGCCTGAACCAACAGTACTTATAACATAAATACCTAAACTATTAGTACTAATATTCAAAGTTTCACTAAAATAAGTTTTTTGTTGAAAATTTACAATATTATTAAAACCATAAATTCCTGAACTAAGTTCATCACCACCAAAAGTGCCCGTTCTAACATCTTCTGCCAAAGTCCAAATCCCATTAGAATCAGCCATAACTAAACTAACAGTCATTAATGAAAACAACATTAATAAACTTAAAGTAAAACTATTTTTAATAATTTTTTTCATAAGATAAATTTCAAAAAGATATTTTATAAAATTAAGTTTTATCTAATAAGTTGTAAATATAATTACAAACCCCAAAGACTATCTTCTTTCCTCATAATTTCAGCAACTTCTTTAATTACTGTAATTTCATCCTTAGACAATAAATCTGAATTTTTTTTGAGATTCCTAAAATTTTCTTCCCCCATAAAAGAATATAAATATGAATCTTCTTGAGCATGTCTTCCAATAATTAAATTATCAATTGAAATTGCTGCTTGTTCCTTAAACTTTAACTCTTTCAAATAATCATCTTTATCTTTAATTGATTTAACACTTCCAATTTTCTTACCATAATCATTCATTAAAGAAATATTTTGTTTTAATGTTCCCCCAATAACTTCAACTCCAACTACTGCAGGACTAGAAACTCTAAAAATACAATTTTGAAGAATCTTCACTTTTACAGGCATAGTCAAAGACTCTAATCTTTTTCTCAAAATTTCCTTTTCCTTATTCTTAGTCCACTCAACAGCATCATCAACTAATTTATAAATAATATCATTACTAATAACAGTAACCCCATATTTTTTTGCCATAACTAAAATTTCATCATCAACTTTTTGTGAAAAATTTAATAATAAAGCATTTTTTGGTCTTTTTTCTAAATCTGCAGAAACATCAATAATATCTTTTTTAACTACTTTCCCAACTTCCAACTTTCTAATTTTAATCTCATGTTCCTTTAATATATTAGCTAAAGCCTCCAAAGAACCCAAAGTATCTGCTTTAACCAAAACCCCTTCGTCTGAATTAGTTAAAGTAATCTCTGCTTTTTCCTTTTCAAGTTCTAAAATATATTTATCAATCTCTTCTTTTTTAGCATTCTTCCTTAAAGTAATAATGGGCATCCCAGCTTTAATATCTTCAAAATCTGGACAAGCTAATTTAATTCCACTCGCTGCATGAATCTCTTTTAAAGTCTTAAACTTTGTAGAAGAATCCCTAATTTCCTTCAATTCTAAAGGTTTTAAAATAGATTTTAATTTTGATCTTTGAACTCCAAAAGTATCAAGAGCTAAAACAATATCATCAGTTTTAATAACTCCATCATATAAAATAACATCAATTGTTTTTCCCAAACCAGTATAATCTTTAACCTCAAGAATTACGCCTTTAGAAATCTCCTCATTTTCAATAGTTAATTTCTTCTCCATAAATTTTTGAGTTAAACCAACTAAAGTAGAAATAAGTTCAGGTATTCCCTCTCCAGTTTTAGCAGAAATAGGTACAATTGCAAGTTTTTTAGTAAAATCATCAACTCTATCAAAACGATCCGCATCAAAACCAAACTCTGCAAGTTTTCCAACAATACCATAAACTTTTTCTTCTAATTTATAATTAATGTCTTCCCTCTGAGATTTAATATTTTCCAAAAGAGAAACTTTCTCTCTACTTTGCCAACCAGCCATAATATCCAATTTATTTGCAGCTATAATAAAAGGAGTTTTCATAGACTTTAAAATTTCAATAGCCTCAATAGTTTGAGGTTTAAAACCTTCATTTAAATCCACAATTAAAACACCAATATCTGAAATTGAACCGCCTCGTTTTCTAAGAGAAGTAAAAGCTTTATGTCCGGGAGTATCAATAAACAAAATCCCTGGAATTTTTATATTTTTTTCAGGAATAAAATCTTTAATTATTTTAGCAACAATAGGCCTCGGAACTTCAGTAGCACCTATATGTTGTGTAATCCCCCCTGCCTCCTTAGAAATCATTTTAGATCTCCTAATAAAATCCAATAATGAAGTTTTCCCATGATCAACATGACCTAACACAGAAATAATTGGTTGTCTTAAATAACTCATTTTATAATCTCCAAATTAAAAAAATAAAAATATCCATTAATTTTATAATTAAATTTAATATAAAATAATTTTATATTATTTATAAAGAATTTGGTTAAATTAAAATTAAATTTAATATAAAATAAATAAAATTAAAAAATAATAGAATTAAAAAATAAAAATTAAGAAGAAATTAAATCTTCAGGAACATACCCTAAAATAAAATCAACCGGTAACATCCTAGCTAATTTAAATGTAAATCTATCAGGATAAACCTCTAAAGATTCATCTTTAAATCCTGAAATTAACTTTACAATATTTGAACTATCATTGCCAAGATTAATTAAAATTGAACCTAATAAAGCTTGATTAAAATCTAAATTCTTCTTTTTTAATTCTACTTTAATTAATTCCTTAATTGCAATCTTTCCATTTTCGGCTAAGATTTCAGGCAAATCATTTTCACTATAAATTATCTCAACATAATCATCTAAATCATTATTTGAATTCAGAATTGAAATAACTTGTTTTTTTGTCAAAGCAGTTTCAATTTTAACTCCCATAACTTCCAAATCTTCAGTTCCAATTAAATAATATTTATCTTCAGAACTTAAAAGAGAACTGAATAAATCTTTAGACATATAAACATAAAAATCTTCACTCTCACTATAATCAATAGTATCTAAAGAAGAAATATCTAAAGACTTTATATTATCTTGATTTAAAGATTTATCCTCAATAGGTAAAACCAAACCAAATACTGGTGCTTCTGAATCCCCATAAACTAAATTAACATTAAAATCACTTTGAGATGCTAAATTATTCAAATCCAAATAAACTAATCCAAAAACACTCCCAATAATTAGAAATATTAAAAATATAAAACTAATTACCGCAAAAATTATCTTTTTTATGAATTTAAAAATTAAATAAGTAACCAATATAAATCCAAGAATCAATAATATAAAACTTAACTCCATTGTATAATATAAATAAATAAATAATATTATAAAATTTTGTTTTCACCAAAAGCTTAGAAAAGTAAATAATAATTTTATTTTATTTTATTTTTTATTTTCAATAATATTATACTAAAAATCAATTACTTGTCAAAAATATAATATAAAATTAACAATTTCAAAACCCTTAAACTTTTTTAAAAAAAATTTGTTTGAGACCAACCACCTTTAGGTTGTCCATCTTTTGGAGCTTGATGTTGAAAAGTAGAACTCGACATCCCATATTGAGAATACTGTGGCCTATTTTCATAATTTCTAGAAACAGACATCCAATTAGAAATATCACTAAAATCACCATCACCCAAACCCTTATTATAATTCATACCAGGATTGAAAAAATCAAAAGTTTCTCTTAAATGCATAAGTGTATTTGCCCCCCTTCCGCCGGCTTCAACAATTAAAGCTTCTTTCACACCTGCTTTTCTCAATCTCTTTTTTAAATCATGCATATCTAAAACACCAGAACCAACAAAATTATGTTCATCATCTTTACCCAAAGTATCATTTAAATGAACATGTTTAACTAATCCTTCTTTAACCATCTCTTCAGCCTGAGAATTCAACCAACTATTAAACCTATCAACTCTTAACTCATCACTTTCCCCTTCAATCTTCCTAAAATGTTTTAACCAAACACCTGCATGTGCAGAATCAAAAGTCCCACCTATATGTCTCTTAGCTAATTTTAAAGCTTCTTCTTTAGACCCAATTTTAATTCCTGTTTCATTCTCATATTTTTCCTTTAAAATCTTATATTCCTTTTCATTACTCATAATCTTTTCAGCAAAATCTTCCTGACTCATACGAATTAATGCTTTAAATTCCTCGATAGAAGTAAGAGATCCATAACCTGGCAACATATTCTCTGGTGCTAAATATAAAGGTTTATTTATTAAATCAATATCACTATAATCTTTAACACCAACCCAATTTTTAAGTTTTCTTTTAAGAAGATTAATTTGATTATTAATATTGTCTCTCTCTTCATTTGAACTAACAGAAGAATACTTTTTCTCCAAATCATAAATCTCTGAATTCAAACTCCTAACTTTTTCTTTAGAAATTTTCGATTTTTCTTTAAGTTCTAATTGATATTTCAAAGCTTTAATTCCAAGATGTCCAACAGTAGAAGTATTCTTATCAAAACTAACATCAGTTAAAGCCTTAACATTATTTTTCTGTTCCTCTATTTCTTTCTTCTTCTGATTCAATTGTGCAATAGTTTCATCATACTTAGAAATTTCCTGATATTCTTGATATCCAACAGCAGAAATCAAATCTTGAATTTCTTTATTTTTTTTAAATAAATCCTGTTTAATTGCATCTTTTGCAGCCAAATTAACTTCAGAAGCATCATTAAAATTATCTGATTTTTTAAGAAGATTTCTTCTTTCCCTCTCCAACTCCTCAATTTTAACTAATTCATCTTTGTGTAATTGATATTTAGTTTCAATATCTTTTTTTTGTAAATTTAAAACTTCTAAATTAGTAGTCAATAATTTTTTATGAAATTCCTTATCAGCTTGAGCAAACATAAAATTATTATTTTCTAAAACCTTGTCATAAGTAACTAATAATTTATTTTTTAAAACATTAAATTCCTCCTTAGTCAATTTATTTCTAATCTCTCCCGAATATCCATTAGAAAATAAAGCTTGTGTAGTTTGAAAATCACTCAAATCTAAATTTAAATCTGTAATCCCTATTTTTTTAAGTCCTTCTAACTCGAAAGAATTAAAATCTTTTTTCTTGAAAGAATCAAAATTAATAAATTCCTGAGACCTTTGTGTTTGTTCTATTTTATCCCCAACCATAACCAAAGGATTCATATCTGGGGCCAATTTTTGTTTTTCAATATTTTTCTCAATATAATAATGTTCCCATGCTTTCCTCTCAGGATTTTTTCTCTCCAATTCCAAATATTTATTTTTCTCATCGCCAACTAAAGAATTAAATTCAACTCTAACTTCCTTCTCTTTTTCAGGATTATTAACAAATAATCTATTTAAATAATTTTTATCAAAATAATTTTTCTTAATATTCTCATATTCATCCTTTTTATTTTTCTTTAACCAATCCAAATAACTCTTAGAAAGGTTTAACTCTCCACGATCTGTAGAAATCCCATCTCCTTGAAGATGCATAACCACAGCACCTGACTTTGCAGCCTCAGAAGCAAATTTTATAGTTTCATCAATTTCTCTAATTGAATCTAATCGTCTAGACTCATCAAAACCTTCTTTTCCAAGTCCAGAAAAAGAAGTAATTCCTATAGAAGCATGAACACTTAAAGTTTGCTGATTTAATTTAGCTAACTGCATAATTGTCCTTCTTTGTTCAAAACCATATTTATCTGGAACATCTAAAGCTCCAAATTCACCCTTTCCCTGAGAATTTAAATTAAATTCAACATGTTTAACTCCTTGTCTAACTTTTGCTTGTAATTCAATTAATTGATTAGCACCAGGTTTTGTAGTTGTACCAAAAGTTCCAAGAGTTTCTCTAAACATTTTAGGATCATTTTGATCAAATTCGGAAGAGTAAGATTTTTTAAACATAAATAATAAATAAAATAATCATTTATATTATTTTGTACTTTAAAAAAAGAATAAAAACTAAAAATAATAATAAATTATCTAAAAATATTAAAAAAATAAATTAAAAATTAAAAAATTATAATCTATGTTTTCTTTGATATTCTGCAGACTCTTTTTTCAAATGAGATGCGGCCTTAAATTCTTTAGAAATTTTTGAAATCTTGGAAGCTTTATTTAACTTAGCCACTTTAGAAAGTTTAGTTAATTTTTCTAATTTTGCAAGTTTTAAAATCTCAAAACTAGCCCCTCCTGCAAGTAAACCAAAAGGTATTGTAGCAAATATATCTAACCAATTTCCCTTTAAAAAAGTTTTAAAATCTTTAGATTCTCTATATAATCTAACTAAATCAACTACAAATATTGTAAAAACCACCATACTAACATAATAATATATGTGATTAATATTAGCTAAATTTAAACTCCCAATCTTTGCATTTGCTCCAACTTCCAATAATAAAAAAATTGTAACTACAAAAACTGCCAAAAAAACTAAAAAGTCTATGAACCTATCAGAACCTGTCTTCTCTTCAATAAAATATTCGTCCATAATTATACTTTAAATTAATAAAGATATATATTTTATTAATCACTCTAAAGTTCAAATTAATATATTCCTGATTTAATTAAATTTCCACAAACATTATTATAATTTCCAATATGTCTCAAATCAAAAGAAGTTTGATTCCCAAAAGGTAAATTATAAGCCATTATCATACAACTATCAACTAAAAAATTATAATAATTTTTATTTGTTTCATTAGAAGTGAAATTTGTTAAAGCCCACACTGTCACATTACTTGAAATTCCTCGAAGATAATTATTTAGAAATAATCTTGAACTAGATGAAACATTTCCACCATACAAAGTAGAATTAAATCCCATTGTATTTAAATTCATCAAAGTTAAATAATTACAACAACCCTTACCAAAAGAATTATAATTATAATAATTTTGTTTAATTTCCGAACTAGAAAGACTTTTATTTAATATTTTAATTTCATCAATAATACCATTAAAAAAATGACTTGAAGTATTAGAAACATTATTATTCATAACAGCTAAAGTTAAATTCAAATTATTATTAAAAAGATTACTAGTAATTACACTTGACGAATTAATTAAATTCCCATTAATAAAAATGTTTTTATTAGTAGAGTTATCTTGAAAAACCAAATAATAATTTTTATTTAAACTAAAATTATAACTAACATTAAACTTATCTTCACCACCACCAACATGAGTAGTAATAAACTCCAAACTATCATTTCTAAGATTAAAACTTAAAACATTTGAAGTTAAATCTTTAGGCAAATTAAAAATAGTCGAATAATCAGAACTAAAATTCCTAATTTTTAACCAAACTTCAATTGTAAACTCATTTAATGGAGAACTAAAAATATTTTGTTCAACTTCCAAATAATCATCATCACCATCAAATTCTACCCCTTTCCCATGTAAAATTTTCTTATAATCTAAATTTACAATTCTCTTTTTTTCAAATAAACTAGCTATTTCATATTTATTTAAAGATTTAGTATAAATTCCTAACTCATCTATTTTCCCATTAAAATAATTGGAATTACCCGGAATATTTCCAATACCAATACTTTTTCCCGATTTCAAAAAATTTAAAATAGGAGTCGAATTTTCAAAAGAAAAATCAGACATTAAATTATCTAATTTACCATTAAGATAAATTCTACCATCTCCAGAATCACCATCAAAAATTGCAATAATATTAGTCCAATTATTTAAAGAAATATTTCTTTGAGAAATAAATAGATACTTATTCCCTCCATTATGACTACCCACTTCAAAAATTAACTTGCCCGAAGAATTTAATCTTAAATTAAGTATATTATTATTTGCATCACCATAACTAAAAATTGAAG
>Ga0256913_10001985_pt1 | contig 10419 bp, 11 predicted proteins | sample Axial_MatmetaG_FD_185970 | JGI IMG/M metagenome (GOLD analysis project Ga0256913, IMG submission 185970) | Deep-sea worm associated microbial mat communities from Axial Seamount, Juan de Fuca Ridge, Pacific Ocean - Axial_Mat | ecosystem: Environmental > Aquatic > Marine > Oceanic > Microbial...
CAGTTGTAATTCGTCTTATGCGTACATCTGTGATGTTCATATTGATCCCCTTCCTAATGTTGCAAATTGTTTATGTGTTAACACATAACTTTTTTCCTATTTAATTTTATCAATTATCACCCATATAAATACATTATACACGAATTTTATTTTATTTTCATCTTTTTGAAACTATTATACATTTTAAACACTCATATATATGTATACGATAAAACGGAGGAAAAAGTATGGCAGATTATATTAGTAGTTACTATAACAGTATATACAAAATTAGTTCTACACAAATTAGGGGATATGTAAAAACCACAACATATACTAACGTAAGTAGTATTGAATATACAATGTATTTTCAACGTGAAATTTCAGGCAATTGGTCTACGATATCTACAAAGACAGGTATTGTTTATTCTACAAATAACCAAATATCATATGAATATTTAACTGTGCTAGACGGTTATAACTATAGAATAAGAACAATTCATACTGTACGTAAAAATAGTGATGTGGAGTCAAGAACATTAGTTTCTTCTGTAATATATGTTTAATCAAACATTGATGTCGCTACTTTAATAATATCTTCTTCACTTATTTGTCCATATATATCAATATGGATATTATCATGTATAAAAACAAGTCGATGGAAACTATATTTTATTTTTTCAAACAACAAACCTTTATCATCTTTTATATCTATTTCTTTTTTAAAATCATCATTAATTGCACCTGCTAAGTCCTCATCTTCTAGCAAGTATTTATAATCAATCTTAAGTATGTTGTTATTTATATCTTCATAACTGATCTTTATAACGTTTAAATCGGGCATATCTTTTTCCCATATTATGGTCTTAATCCGATAATTCTCTGGAATATAATTAGCATAATAAAATTGCACATCAATACGCTCTTTGGCACTATTAATATCATAAAATTCGATTTTTAATATATTGTCGTCATTTTGAATAATTTTATAATTATCTTTATTATTTATTTTTAAGTTAAAATTTCCACCTTCAATACTATATTCCATTTTAAAAAGTTTATATTTTAAAGCTTTTACTTGTGGGTTATCACTAAACACACCCGCTATAAATGTTATGGAAACAAATAAAACTACAAATAAAACAGGTTTTAATATAAATCTATTTATTCGTTTTTGTCGCTTTTTTCTAATTTGATTCATAATATCACTTAGCGGCGTTACTTCAATATCAGCTTCCGCTATATGTGCATTATTTTTTAAACTTTCTTCTATTATATTATTTAGCATATTATCTTTTTTCATCTTGTTTTTTATATCCTTCAATCGCCTTTTTTATTACAACTAATGCTCTTCTGTGTCGTGTTTTAATTGTATTTAAATTTTCTCCATATATTTTTGCAATTTCCTCTAATATATGTCCGTTATAGTATCTTTGTATAATCACATTTTTATACTTATCATCCAGTTCACTTATTATATTAGCAACCATTTCATAAGTTTCATTATTAATAACGATACCTTCTATATCTATGGTGTCATCAATAATATCTGGTTGGTTAGTCTCTATTGAAACTTCTCTCCTATATTTTTCTATATATTTAAATGCATTCCTCTTCCCTATTGTGAAAATCCATGATTTGAATTTTTCTTTTTCTTTTAATGTTTTAATATTTTTTAATGCGATTTCAACCGTTATCATCATAACATCATCGCATCCATGTTTATTATTTAAAATACTGTATATGTATTTATACAATGGTGTATATACTTTTGCAAGCGCCTCTTCAAATTGCCTTTTGTTCATCTAATCCTCTATTCATTATGTCTATATAGAGAATTATATCATATTTTGAAAAAGGGAGGTATCTAATTCAGGGTGGAAAAATTATATTAATAATATACAATCTCCCTTTTTCATTAATACATTTACACATATAAGAGCAAATTTAGATATAAATAGTTTCATTTTTCTTATACTATCTATTTTTATATATTATTTAGTTGTAAAAAAAGGATAAAAGAATGATATTTAACTTATTTTTCTACTTTTTATTACTTTTAGACGAGTAAATTCTTCTCGTTCTTTTTCTTCTAAAGCTTCTTGTATATTTTTAGTTAATAATTTATATCTAGGAATAAGTATGTTTTTTAGTGCATTAGCACGTTTTTGAGTACGTTTTATATTTATAGCCAACCTAAATACCGCATTTTCTACTTCTGCTAATTTATATGTAAGTTTTTTAACTTTTTCAAATTGTTCATATGCTTCATCTAAAGCAATATTAGTTCGAGAAAAGCCATATTGTGGAATTAATGGATTATCTTCAAAAGATACCATAGGAATTTCAACTCCCATTACTGAACGAATATTTATTTTTACACTTTCTTCTTCTTTTATTGCATATCCTATTTGTTCAACCTTATTGATTCCTAACACGATATTAGCTTTTTGTAGTTGTTCATAAGCTTTTTTATAAGTAGATGCTATTTGGCTTTGTAATAATTTAGCGTCTTCAATTAGCGACATCATCTCTCTTATAAGTATATTTCTTTTTTTATCAAGTAAATCGTAACCTTGTTTTGACAAAGCTAATGTGTTTTTTGATTTAATTAGATTTCCTTTAGTAGGAAAAGTGTTTATATCCATTACTAGAATCCTTTAACTAAAATAGATTTTTCATCCATTGATTTATAGTGAGCTTTTATTAATTCAGGATCTAATCTGTCTAATTCTTCTTTTGGTAATAGCCCAAGCAACGTCCAACCTAAATCTAGCGTTTGTTCTATATCTCGCTCTTCTTCTTGTGATTGTGCAATAAAATGTTCTTCAAATAATTTGCCAAAATGCATATATTTTTTATCAATATCTGAAAGTTCATCTTCTCCAATAACAGAAGCTAACGCTCTAACTTCTTGAACTTGTGCATAAGATGCAAAGAGTTGGTTCGCAAGATCTGGATGATCACTTCGCGTAAAGCCTTCACCTATTCCATCTTTCATTAATCTAGATAGCGAAGGTAATATTGTAACTGGTGGATAAACCCCTCTTTGATACAATTCTCGGCCTAAAACAATTTGGCCTTCTGTTATATATGCCGTTAAATCAGGTACTGGATGAGTAATATCATCATTTGGCATGGTTAATATTGGTATTTGTGTAATAGAGCCTTCTCTATCTTTTAACATGCCCGCTCTTTCATATAACGAGGCTAAATCGCTGTATAAATAACCTGGGAAGCCTTTTCTTGAAGGTATTTCATTCTTAGAAGAAGATATTTCTCTTAAAGCCTCTGCATATGAAGTCATATCTGTCATAATAACCAGTACATGCATATTCAATTCAAAAGCTAAGTATTCTGCTATTGTTAATCCACATCGTGGAGTTATAATTCTTTCTACAACAGGATCATCTGCTAAATTTAATAACATTACAACTTTTTCTAATACTCCACTTTCTTGGAAACTACGTCTAAAAAATTGAGCTACATCATAAGATACACCCATAGCCACAAAAACAACTGCAAAATTATCTCCTGAAATCTTTGCTTGTCTTACAATTTGAGCTGCCAATCTATTATGTGGTAATCCATTACCTGAAAAAATAGGTAGTTTTTGTCCTCTTATTAGTGTAGTTAATCCATCAATTGAAGAAATTCCAGTTTGTATATAGTCTCTTGGATATTTACGCGAAACAGGGTTAAGAGGCATTCCATTTACATCTTTTTTCTCTTTAGCATATATTTCACCTAGTCCGTCAATAGGCTCTCCTGTTCCATTTAAAACTCTACCTAATATTTCTTCAGATAGCGACATCATCATAGGATATCCAGTTAAACGTGTACGCATATTAGTTAAAGACAAATTACTAGTACCTTCAAAAACTTGAACTACACATGCATCTTCTCTTAGTTCAACTATTTTACCAATACGTTTTTTGCCTTCGGATATTATTTCTACAATTTCTTCATTGGCCGCATCTTTTATTCCCTCTAGTATTACTAAAGGACCATCTATTTCTTTAGAACCTAAATACTCTAACTTCATTATGGCTACCTCTCATATTGTTTTAATATATTATCTAATCTATCTGTTATTTCTTTTTCTAATTCATCAAATTTTTCTAAATTTTTATTATTAATTGTATATTTCATTTTTATTAAATCACTAAATATATTTGTTTTTCTTATAACAGAAACAGGTATTCCCTTTGACACCAATACTTTAGATTGTTCATGAGTTTTTAATATTAAACTCATCATTAAATATTGTTTTTTAATGGGTACATATGTATCATCTTCATGAAAAGCATTTTGTTGTAAAAATCCTTGTCTAATAACTTTAGTGCTTTCTAATATTAATTTTTGCTCATCGGGTAAAATATCACTACCAATAAGTTTTACAATTTCCATTAATTTTGCTTCTTCTTGCAATAAAGCGGCTAAAGCTATTCTTTTTGTCATAAAATCTGGTGCTACATATTTTTCATAATAAGGAGCTAAATCGTCAATATATTCACTATAACTTGTATTCCAATTTACTGCCGGATAATGTCTTTCATATGCTAATTGTTTATCTAAAGCCCAAAAGCTTCTAACAAAACGTTTTGTATTCATAGTTACAGGTTCTGAAAAATCTCCACCTTGTGGTGATACTGCACCTACAACCGTTACAGAACCTTCTGTATTATTTAAATTAGTAACATATCCTGCGCGCTCATAGAAATCAGATAATCTAGATTGTAAATATGCTGGGAAGCCTTCTTCTGCAGGCATTTCTTCTAATCGTCCTGATATCTCTCTAAGTGCCTCTGCCCAACGAGATGTTGAATCGGCCATAATAGCTACATGATATCCCATATCTCTATAATATTCTGCTAGAGTAATCCCAGTATATATTGATGCTTCTCTAGCTGAAACGGGCATATTAGAAGTATTTGCAATTAATATTGTTCTATCCATTAGTGGTTTTTTTGTTTTAGGGTCAATTAATTCAGGAAAATCTTCTAATACTTCTGTAATTTCATTTCCTCTTTCCCCACAACCAATATATACGATTATATCTGCGTCAGACCATTTAGCAAATTGATGTTGTGTCATAGTTTTTCCAGTACCAAATCCTCCAGGTATTGCTCCTGTGCCACCTTTTCCTATTGGAAACATTGTATCAAATACACGTTGTCCAGTAATAAGAGGTTGTCTTATTACTTGTCTTTGTCTATATGGCCGCGCTTCTCTAACAGGCCACTCTTGAACCATTGTTATATCGTGTGTAGTTTTTTTATCTTGCAATTTGACTATAACTTCTCCAATAGTATATTTACCACTTTTTTTAACTTCTATTACTTCCCCTTTTATATTTGGTGGAACCATAACTTTATGTGTTACAACTTCACTTTCTTCTATTTCTCCAATTATATATCCACCTTCTAAGTAGTCACCTTTTTTAACTTTAATGTCAATATCCCATAACTTTTTAAAATCAAGTCGCTCTATAGATAAGCCTCTGCCTATATACGCTCCAGATAAATCACGTATTTTTTCAAGAGGCCGTTGAATTCCATCAAAAATATTACTTATTATTCCAGGACCTAATATTACAGATAGCGGTTTTCCTGTCCCAATAACTGGTTCTTTCAAACGTAGCCCCGTAGTTACTTCATAAACTTGAGCTATTACATTTTTACCTCTTATTGCGATAACTTCTCCTATTAATTTAGTATCTCCTACCACAACCATTTCACGCATTTTAAAATCTAAACTACCGTTAATAGTTACCACAGATCCATTTATTCCACTTATATATCCTTTTGTTATTTTTTCCATTTGTCCTACCATCTGTTCATTACAAGCCACAATAGCTTAAAAAATCTACTTTGGCTTCTTCAATCATCTTTTTCAGAGTTAAATCTATTAATAGTCCTTTTTCCTTACTTTTGATTATAACTCCACCTTCTACCTCTTCAAGGGTACCTTCCACTTTTGCATTAATATCATATTTTCTTATAATTTTATCAACCATATTTTTATCTATTTCTTCGCATAATATTAAATATTCTTTATCATTAATTTGAGCAATACCATTAACTAATTGTTTTTCCACCCACCTAATGTATTCGCTATTTTTTCTAAACTCTCTAAGTCTATTAATTACTTTATTAAAAACTTCCTCCATTATTGAAGAACGTACTTTTAACAGTTGCTTTTTACTTTCTAGCACTGCTTTAGAATAATCTTCATTTCTTATTTTTTTTGTTTCTCTAACTGCCTCTTGTACTTTTATATATGCTTGTTCTAAAAATGTTTCTTCTCTCTTTTTTAACAAATCATCTTTTTCTTTTTTTGCATCATCAAGAATAGCTTTCTTTTTACTAGAAGCTTCTTGCATAACAAGTCTTGTAAACCCTTGCATTAAACTATCTTTATCTGCCATTATCTATTCTCCTAAATTTTTAAACCTATAGCTTCTCTTATATACCGTGTAATGTAGTCATTATCTTCATTTGAACTGTGTCTATCCGGTATAGCTACAATGAGCGGCCGGCTAATACTTATTTTTAATTCCGCTATTTTTTCTGGAAGTAATTCCGCAAGCTTTTCAGTTATTAATACTATGCCAATTGTTTGATCGTTTATCACTTTATTAATTTCAGCAAGAACTTCTTTTTTTTCATGAACAACTACGCCTTCAACACCTGCTAAACGCATACCTACTTTAGTATCCACATTATCACTAATAAGAAACATTCTCATTTTTAGCTCCTATTTGTTTAAAATTAATATAGTTACAATTAATCCATAAATTGCAATACCTTCTGCAAGACCAACAAAAATCAATGTTTTACCTAACAAAGTTGAATCTTCAGATATGGCTCCAATAGCCGCAGATCCTGTAGCCGCTACTGCTATTCCTGCACCTATAGTAGCAAGTCCAGTTGAAATTGCAGCTGATAAATATTGTAATCCTAAAGCGCTAGCTGCTGCTGTGGCAACACTAGTTGTATCTTCTGCGTGAACAACTGAATTAGTTAAAAGTACAATGGTAGATACAATTAGCATACCAAATAACGATACCACATTTATTCCCATAACCTTTTTAGCATTTCTGCCATTAGTTTTTTTAAATACTATAGCCAGACCTAACCCTACAATGCTAAGCACTAATCCTACTGACACTATCAATACAAATTCCATATTTATTTCCTCCTTAATTGTTCTTTCCTATATTTTGTGACACAAACTTACGTCCATTTGTCCTGAAAAATCTACTAAACATCTCATAATATTGTAAACGCAAACTTTGAATCCCTACTATTAAACCTTCTAGCCCTATAATTAATATATTTCCTAATACAACTACTAGTATTTTACCTCCAGCAGATGAACTCATATTATATAACGACCATACTGCCAAAGATAACCCTGCATGATTTAATGCAAAAGCTCCCACTCTGACAAAGGAAATAGTATTACTTAAAAATCCTAATAAGGCTTCAAACAATTCAAAAAACGCTTCCACAAAAGAAGGCTTTTCTTCATGCTTTTTTTTCGCCTTTATTAGTTTTTGAGTTAATTGTTTTTCGAAAAACATTACAACTATTGGTATGCCAAAAAACAACACCATAAGTAAAATCGAGTCAATTGGTTTTCCTGTTATAATAAAATACACAACAAAAATAATTGCTCCTATATATAACACAAAACCTGCTAATCCATTTTTATTAAAAAATAACTCTCCATAATCTTTTGTACGTATTTTGTTAATTATATTAATGATCAATGCAGTTATAATTAAAAATACGCCCATTCCTACAGATAAAATTAAAATTGTATTAATACTATGTAAGGGTGAAGTCCACAATGGTTTTATAATATCTTCATTTCCAAATATACTACCATATAGTCCTCCAAAAATCATAGATACAATTCCTATATTAATACCAATAAGTCCTATTGGTTGTTTTTTAATAAATTTAAAGAAAAGTCCTGCTAATAAAAATATAAAGCCTTGTCCTACATCCCCAAACATAATTCCAAACATTAATGTATATGTTATAGCAACAAAAGATGTTGGGTCTATAGTATTATATTCAGGCAAGCCATATAAATGAATAAGTATTTCATATGGAGCTATGAATTTTTTATTTTTTAATTTTGTTGGTGGTTTGGCACCTTGAACATCACTAGCATCTTCTTCTACAAACATCATTTCTAAATCGCTAGATAATGTTTTTTTAATCTCTAAAGCTTTTTGTTCTGAAACCCAGCCCATAATATAGAAACTTTCTAAAGTATGAGCCGCATATACTTTTATTTCATCTACTCTTTGTAAATAACTTAATTCAGTATATATTTTTTGAAAAGAAACTCTTTCACTTTCTATATATTTAGAAAAAGCACTATTCTCTTTTTCAATTTTTGTGTTTAACTCATCTATTTCTTTTACAAGCATTTCTTGTACTTGTTTTGGAGTGCCTTTTATACCACCAGCTAATTTAATACGCTCAAAAAATAACGATTCAAAAATACCATCAATTTTATGTGCAATGCCCGCTGGCATAAAATATGAGATCCAAACAGTTTCTTCTTCAATTTGGTTGGTTATTAACACCACATTTAGATCTCCTAAATATCTCTTAAGTTTTCTGTAATTTTCAACACTTAATTTTCCAAATCTAAATTTTATAAATTCCAAATTGAATAGATAATCAATATCTACATCTAAATCAATAATAGGCATCATTTGATTTCTTATTTGTATTTTTTCATTCTTGCTATTATGATAACTGTTAATTGCTCTGTTGTGCTCTTGTATTCTTTCTTTTGTTTTTTCAATATACTTGTCTATTGTATGAACTCTATTTGTTTGTTCTAATAGTTCAACAATTCTTTTTTTTGATAATTTTTTTACGTTAGCATTAAAATATTTATTTAAATCTTCTATGGTAAACAACTTACTATCATATATATTTTCATCCATGAAAGGAATAAGTTCATCTATTGAGTCTAAAACTAAATTGGTATTTTCCAAATGCACATCATTATTAATTATGTGTTTTAATACTATCTCATCAAATTTTTTGATTGGTCCTGCTATATTAACCAATTTCATTTTTAATACTGACATCTAATTTCCTTCTTTAAATAGCAATAAACTGTTTAATATCCTCTTTTTCAATGTTATATCGTATTCCTTCGGTAATAGATATAATATTTCCTATTTCTAGTTCTTTTAAATGTATAAATGATATAATTGCACCAATACTATAACTATGGTTTCTCATATATTTTATATTCAATTTATACATATAATGATTATAATTTTCTTCAAAAGAATCTTGATTATTTTCTAAAAATATATCACTATAACGTGTTTTTTTTGCTAATACTAAAAATTGTTTATCATCTTTACAATCTACAAGATTTCTAATAACTTCTTTAGGTAGCTTAGATTTGTTTTGGAGCATATTATTAAATATTTCTTCTCTATTCATGTTAAAATACTTTTTACTTCTATATATCCATAATAAATTCATTATATCTATTTGTTTTGTTAAGGTTTCATGTACAACTATTTCATCCTCTGCCTTTAACAATTTTTTTTCTTTTTTTAATAATAAAAAGAAATAATATTGATCTAAAGTAGTCTCAATATTAAAAAGATTTAAAAATGTAGTACTATTCTCATAGTCTTTTAAAACATCATAATATACAGTGCCTTTTAAATTGGTTATTAATTGTTTAGAATTTTTACTTTCCATTAACTTAGAAATTCTAATACCTTCATTATCTTTTAAAAAAGTAAATGAATCTTCTTTTAAATTAATGCTTTCTCCAGATTCTAAAATTCTAAATATAACTTTTAAGTTTTCAATTTCATATTTATCGTATATTAATTTGATAAAGCCTTTTACTTTGCCTCTAATATGATGAAATATTTTTTGATAATCATTGATCATTTGATTGATTAAAACTTTTTCTAATTGTCCCCTATGAATCATAGATACATTTACTTTACTTAATAAATCACTATAACTTGTTCTATTTTTTAAATATTCTGCAACTTCATTAACACTCTTTTTTTCAATCAGATTTTTATAGTCTTCTTCTGTGAGTAACTTACTAAACATTCCTTTTATTTTGGTAGATATGCTGCTGTATTTAATTATGTCAATTAACATTGCTATACTCTTTCTATGATGCTTTTATATATTCTGTCTTCCCAAGTTTTCATATTAATACTTGCATCTGCTTTCATTTTATTAAGTTTTTGATTGGTTATTTCATTTAATTTAACGATTTTCTCTTCAGCCTCGGCATGTGCTTTTTGAATTAACTCTTCTTTTTTATGTTCTACCATACTTACTATATTTTCATCAATTTCTTCAATTTGATTTTGTAATTCTTTTTGAATGCTGAGCTTTTCAATTTCTGCTTCTTTTA
>Ga0256913_10001986_pt1 | contig 10418 bp, 9 predicted proteins | sample Axial_MatmetaG_FD_185970 | JGI IMG/M metagenome (GOLD analysis project Ga0256913, IMG submission 185970) | Deep-sea worm associated microbial mat communities from Axial Seamount, Juan de Fuca Ridge, Pacific Ocean - Axial_Mat | ecosystem: Environmental > Aquatic > Marine > Oceanic > Microbial...
AATTTTAAATATCTAAATGGTCGGAGTGAAAGGACTCGAACCTTCGACCCCCTGGTCCCAAACCAGGTGCGCTACCAGACTGCGCTACACTCCGAAACATTACTTTTTAGATAGAGACTATCTGAAAAAGGAATGCAATTATAATCAAAAAAAGTTTTAATGTCAAGGGATTTTAGAAAAAAATTAAAATTTTATCTGCGTAGCTCTCTTTCATCTATTTTTACAAGCTCAATTGTCTCTCTGTTACCATCACTATAGGTAGCCACAATACCCTCATTGAAGCCATAATAGAACTCATCGGTTTTGTTTCCTTTTCTACATACAACTTTTAGTACTCTATAAAATTCTATCCTTTTAATAGTGATGGCACGATAAAAATCATCAAGGGTACAGCGATTGGAAGTGGATTGAAAAATATTACGATCTCCTATTTTTACAAATCTCTGTACTTGTATTTTTGTGCCATCAGACTCTTTTACCTCTATGGCATCTCGTCTTAATCTAAGGCTTATTAGCCCCTCATCGCTGTCTCTCTCCACATGGTTGTCATCAAATACTCTAATAGTTTCAATAATATAATCATCTTTTCTGCCATCTATATAGATATCATATTCAACTTGAAATGACTCTTCAGAGGTCATATAGTCCCACATATCATAGATTGTAGCTCCATCACGATCTGAATTAATCTCCTCTTCAGTTGTTCCACAAGCTAAGAATAGCGTTGATATTGAAATTAATATTAATAGTTGAATACTTCTCATAACTATGCTCCTATATATTTTATTATTTTAATTGTAGGCTATATTTTAACATATTTATTGTGTTAAAGTTGTGTATTATCTTTTTCTATAAGAAAGAGCTTCCAGAATATGCTTTTTTTCTATCTCGTTGGATACCTCTAAATCTGCAATGGTTCTGGCTACTTTTTTGATGCTTCCCAAACTTCGATGAGAGAGTGAAAAACGTTCAATGGCTGAAAAAAGTATCCCCTCTGCCTCTTGGGTCAAGATACAAAATTTCTCAATCTCATGCTCAATAAGCTTTCCATTGAGGTTCTCTTGCCCTCGCTCTTTTTGTAAGACAAATGCTTTATTCACCTCTATTTTCATCTCTTTTGAACTTATCCCTTTTTTGTCCTCGGCTGAAATCTCTTGCATCACCACAAAGAGGTCGATACGGTCTAAAAAAGGGTCAGAGAGTTTGTTTTTATAGCGTTTAATCTCCTGTTCGGAGCATCGACACGCTTTTCTTTTTGAGAGGAGATTCCCACAGGCACAAGGGTTCATGGCAGAGACGAACATTATATCTGCTTCATACTCTACTTTTGAGTGTACCCGTGAGATATTGACTTTTCTGTCTTGTAGTGGCTCACGCAACGCCTCTAAAATATTTTTGGAGAAGTGTGGAAGTTCGTCAAAAAAGAGAATCCCCTTATGTGCCAAAGAGACCTCTCCAATCCGTGCTTGGATAGAACCTCCTCCAAAAATAGAGGCACTGGTTGCTGTATGGTGAGGGGAACGCATGGGACGTTTTGCTAAAAAATCAGGTACTGTTCCATCCAAAAACTGATGTTTCGCAATGGAGAGCATCTCCTCTTCTAATAGAGGTGGCAAAATATCTTTGAGACGCTTGGCAATCATACTTTTACCACATCCTGGGTTTCCCTCCATCATAAAATTGTGCATCCCCGCTGCGGCAATTAAAGATGCCCTTTTGGCAATATTTTGACCTTTTACATCTCTAAAATCATTTTCAATACTTCTCTCATCATAGTAGTTTTTGTCATTAATAACCAAGGTATCTGATTGGTAACTAAACTTTTGAGTAGAGGCTTTATAGGATTTATTTTTGAGTAGAGATATCGCCTCTGCTAAACTATCTACCGCGATAAACTCTACTCCTACAATGTGACTAAGATATTCCATCGCATCTTTGGGGACAATGGCTCGTTTGAGGAGCCTTTGTTCTTTTAGAGAGAGAATAATGGGAAAAAGGGTGGAGCTAGATTTCACACGACCATCAAGTCCTAACTCTCCAAAGACATAAAGCCCTTTCTCCTCTATCTCTTTTTTCTGTAAGGCGATAAGCAGTGCAATGGACAAATCAAAATGGGTTCCCCGTTTTTTAATGTCGCTTGGACTGAGATTAATGGTGATTTTTAGAGGAGGAAACTTAAAATTGTTGGTAAGTAGTGCTGATTTGACACGCTCTTTGGACTCTTGAATATCAGAACTTACCAACCCCACCACTGCAAACCCTGGTAGACCTCTGGTAAAGGTGGCTTCGACCTCTATTTTATTTGCACTTAGACCCACTAGGGTGGCAGAGAGAAGGGAGTTAACAATGGTTTTGGCTTTAGGTTTGGTAGGGGTGGGTGGAAGATTACCACTATAATTGTTTTGGCTCATGGTAATAGTGTAACATAAAAAATTAAATTATGTTAAGAATATGTCAAATTGTCATGTTTTTAAGAAAAATTTTAGTATATTTTTTGATATAAAGGAAAAAAATGAAAAAAGTAGCATGGATAACCGATGATATATATTTAGAACATGACACAGGAGCAGGGCATCCTGAATCACCTGAACGTTTGGAGAGTATTAACTTGAAAATAACAACACTCACAGATGAGCTTATAGCCATTTCGCCACGGTTGGCAACGGTGGAAGAGATTGCCTTGGTACATGATAGTGAGATGATAGAGGATATCAAAGAGAAAGGACGGGTGGGGCAACCTGTGGATGCAGATACCATTCTCTCTAAGCAGTCTTATACTTCTGCACGAAAAGCAGTGGGGGCAGGACTTGTGGCAGTTGATGGAATCAAAGAGCAGAAGTTTGAGAGAGCTTTTTGTGCTGTTCGACCGCCAGGGCATCACGCGACCCCTAGCCAATCCATGGGATTTTGTCTTTTTAATAATATCGCCATTACAGCACGGTATGCCCAGGAAAATGGGTATGAGAAAGTGATGATAGTTGATTTTGATGTGCATCATGGCAATGGTACACAAGATGCATTTTATGATGACGATACGGTGTTCTATTTTAGTACTCATGAAGCCTATGCCTACCCAGGTACGGGAAATTGGGCGCATAAAGGGAGAGATAGAGGAGAGGGATTTACGGCAAACTATCCCCTAATGCCTGAGAGCAAAGATGAAGATATTTTGGTTTTTTATAGAGAAGAGCTATATCAGCATTATGAAATATTTCAGCCTGATATTATTTTGGTCTCAGCAGGGTATGATTTGCATGAGAGTGACCCTTTGGCAGGGTTAGATATCACCACTGAGGGGATACGCCAAATTGTGAGAGCAATTCTTGACCTTGGAGAGAATCCTGTGATTTTTATGTTGGAGGGGGGATATTCGGTGACCGATTTGGGGTGGAATGTGGTGGCTACGGTTGAGGAGATGTTGGAGTAGTAGAGAGTAGCTCTTACTTTTTCAAAGTATTCTATCTAAAATAATAAAATAGTAATTTCTTTTTTTTCTATATTTTTTGGCTAAGGTATTGTATTGTATTGTTATGAGTAGGGGAGGTTAACCCCAATCTTGATTTTTACTGCTGTGTTTATGTTTATCTTTTTTATAAGAGGTGCCATTTTTTAGTTTCTGTAGGCGATTGAGCAGGGTCATGTTGGCATCTCGTATGTCATCTAGTTTAAACTCTACGGCTATCTCTTGAGTTAGACGCTCTATATAAGCTTTCATCTGATGATGATACTCGGAGTTGAGTTGTATGGCAACTTGTTCATTTAACTTTTTTTTAAGTTCATCAAATTTTTTTAGAAACTGCTCTTGTGTTATCTTTTCATCGCGAAACATTTTAAAAAGATTTTTAGTAACTTTTTCAAGAAAAGTAATGTAGCGTTGGCGTTGGTATTTCTCTATCTGTTTGGGTGTGTATCTCATATGGGTATATTATATCATGTCAAGATAAAAATTTATTTTTAAATATATAATTTAAAATATATAATATATTTTAGTTATAGTTTAAATACAAGTTTTTTTTAATACTTTTTTTTGTATAATTTTGTTAAAAATATAACTATAAGGTAATAAAATGACCGATGAATTAATAAGACAGAATTTAATAGATGATACCCCAAATAATACCATACTTAATACACACGATACACACGTTATGAACCCTACACTATTTAAGGAGTATAAAGAGAGCAAAGTAAACGTCTCAACAACTCCTGCATTGATATACTTGGAGTCAGTCAAAGGGTGTCCTTTTGATTGTCTTATGTGTAGTTTGGGCAAAACACCCATCTCTCATGTGCCGATGGAACTCCTTGATAAGTTAGAACCACACTATGATGAGTTGGAGTATCTCTCTATTCATGGGGATGGTGAACCACTGCTTACCAAACATTTGGAGTATTTTGCAGAGAAGTCAAATAAACATAAATTTACACTTCATATGAACACCACAGGAGAGCTACTTACCCAACAGAAATCAGAAAAGTTGGCAAATGCTCATGGTCTTCTTATTCGTTTCTCTATCCACGCAGGAACCCCTGAGGTCTACAAACGAATTATTGGTGGTGACTTTCACAAGACATTGGGAAAAATCAAAGAGTTGGTGGATTTTTGTAAAGATAAAGGCCCCCGTCATGACTTTTGGTTTAGCTTTATTGTGATGAAAGAGACAGTAGACAGTATTGAAGATTTCTTAAGAGAGACCCACAAAGCAGGGGTTAAAAGTGTACGATTCACACGGCTATCTCCTACGGCTCCCATTATTTTTGGTTCTACCAAACGTGACTTTACTTTGAAATATTTTGAGCAGTTTAATAAAGATGTGATTGAAACTTTTATTCGAAATAGACCAAAGTATGATGCCTTGGCAAAAGAGTTGGGCATTAAAATAGAGTATGGAACCATGAGTGAGTATACCAAATATAGTCCAAGTAATATGGAAGAGTTCAAAAAATATAAGCTTAACTCTATTGGTAAAATCACCAATAAGGTGACCGATAGATTAATCAGCAAACGTTTTTTACCGATTGTTCCTCCAAAAGGTGATTGTATTGTACCTTGGTATGGTCAGCTTATTATTAAAAGTGATGGAGATGTTAGACTGTGCTGTTCATCACCTCATGGACTCGGAAATCTCAATGAGAAGAGCCTAGAGGAGATTTGGAACGATACACCAATTCAAGAGGTAAGAGAGAGCTTTGCTCAGGGGAAATATCCAAAAGCATGTGGGTACTGTAAAGGGTTTAGTATTGATACTCCACCAAAAGATGTGTTAGATTTGATACGAAAAACGGGTATTTAAATAAGGGGGATGCTTCCCCTCAAAAAAGAGGGGAATTAGGAGATGAAAAATATGTTAACTAACTAAATAACCAACTAATAATTATTTAGCAGCTTTTGCAGCAGCTAATGCTTCGTCATAATCTGGCTCTTGAGTAATTTCAGGAACAACTTGCTTATAAGCAACTTTACCATCTGTACCAATTACAAAGATAACTCTAGCAGTTACACCAGCCAAAGGACCATCTGCTAAAAGTACACCATATGCGTTTGAGAAATCTTTGTTTCTAAAGTCTGAACATACTGCGATGTTATCAATTCCTGCTGTTGAACAGAAGTTTGCTGCTGAGAATGGTAAATCCATAGATACAGTTTTAACATTAACGTTTTCTAAAGATGCTACTTCTGTGTTAAATCTTCTTGTCTCAGCGTCACATACACCAGTATCTAGTGAAGGAACAACGATTACAAGTTGAACTTGCTCTTGAGCTCCACCAACTTTTTCATTTTGAAGCATTGGGTTACAGTTTACTACTGTTACCTCTGGAGCTGTATCTCCTACGTTTACTTCTGTTCCTGCTAAATTACATACGATGTCATTTTTAAATGTTACTGTTGCCATTTTAATTCCTTGTTTTTTGTTTTGTTGAGGAATTGTAATTTAAATCGGATAAAAATAGTCTTAATTAGAGTAAAAATTTTTTATTTTCTTTATTAATTTTTTTTTATATCTAAAAATTTACTATTTGTAACTTCTTTTATCATTAGTGATGTTTTTTTACCCAATTTAAGATTTATTTTTTACAGTCTGCCATCTGCTTTATCGACAATAGATTTGATATCAAAAAGAATCTGCTCTTTGTTAGTAAAATCTAAATTTCGATACTCATCATGTGAAACAGCTAGAACAATGGCATTGTAGCTATTAATATCAGGATTATCAGTGAGGTCGATTTTGTACTCTCTTTGTACATCCTCTTTATCTGCCCAATAGTCAGATACCTCCACATCACAACCAAAATCTTGAAGCTCTCTAATGACATCAATGACCCGTGAGTTTCTAATATCTGGACAATTCTCTTTAAAAGTAATTCCCAAAATAAGAACTTTTGCCTTGACAACGGTTTGTCCGCTTTTTATCATAAGTTTAATCAGTTGATTGGCGACATAGGTTCCCATATTGTCATTGAGCCGTCTTCCTGCGAGAATAATTTCAGGATTGTATCCCACCTCTTGTGCTTTGTGAGTTAGATAGTATGGGTCAACACCGATACAGTGCCCCCCCACAAGACCTGGTTTAAAGGGTAAAAAGTTCCATTTTGTTCCTGCGGCGGCTAGGACATCATTGGTATTGATATCGAGTCGATTAAATATCATAGATAACTCATTGACAAATGCAATATTAATATCACGTTGAGAGTTCTCTATTACTTTTGCGGCTTCGGCTACTTTGATGGTAGGTGCTAAGTGTGTCCCTGCTGTGATAATACTTGCATAGAGTTCATCTACCTTTTTTCCTATCTCTGGTGTTGAACCTGAGGTAACTTTAAGAATTTTTGTGACAGTATGCTCTTTGTCTCCTGGGTTAATACGTTCAGGGCTATAGCCACAGAAAAAATCTTGGTTATATTTAAATCCTGAAACACGTTCTAATACAGGAACACAATCCTCTTCAGTCGCTCCTGGATAAACGGTTGATTCATAGATAACGATATCATCTTTTTTGAGTACGGAACCGATAGATTCACTGGCTTTAATAAGTGGTGTTAAGTCTGGCTTTTTATGTTTGTCAATGGGAGTGGGTACGGTAACAATATAGATGTTACAGTCACCTATCTCTTCTACTAAATTGGTGAAGGTCATCTTGTTTGCAATCGCTTCATTAACCTGCTCTGTGCTTAGTTCAAGTGTTCTGTCGATTCCCTTTTTAAGTTCGTTGATTCTCCACTGAGCAATATCAAAGCCTACCACCTCATACTTTAATGAAAAAGCATGAGCTAAAGGCAATCCTACGTATCCTAATCCAATTACTGCTATTTTATTCAAAATGTAGCCCCTATGTATATTCGTTTTTAAAAAACTATTTAATCTAAAGTATATCTACTTTTAACTCATCTTCTCTTTAATTCTGTTTCCAAGACTCTGCCCTTTTAACTCTATACATTTATAAGTAAAATTAGAGAGAAGAATAATAGATACTAATGATAAGAGAAGAGCGATATTATTATATAAAATATCACCAAAATCTATTGTTTTTTTGTGGAGTGCCATAAGTGTAAAATGATGATGTAGTATCTTTTCAGATAGGGTTGTTATGGATAGCATTATAAATATAATAGCAGGGTGTGTTAAGTAGATAGAGTAGGATATTTTTCCTAAATGTGTAAAGAGGTTCAGTTTGAGTAGCTTGGATATCACACCCCCCTCAAAGGCAAAAACAAAAACTTGAACAATAAAAAGAATACTTGCAAGAAACGAACGATGTTCTATCTGTTTAAATGAGACAATAAAAATAACCAAAAGAATAAGAATCATCTCTATAATTGTAAAGAGAAGGGGAGAGAGTTTTATATTTTGATGATATTTCTTGTAAATAAGATAGGTTAGTCCACCTGCAAAAAAGCAGGAGATTCCTCGGGTAAAATCTATGCCAAGCTCAACCTCTTGGATAATAAAATAGAAGGTAAAAAAAGAGAGAAATGTCCATGCTACATAACGTAACTTCTGTTTTATGAGTAGCGAAGCATAAAAAATCATATACATATAGTACTCGGTACTGATACTCCATGAGGTGGGGTTCCAACTAAGCGTAATCGTATTGGGTAACCATGACTGTAGTAGCAGTAGGTTAGGAATGAATTCGGAGGGTGACATACTTCCTGTAAAAGGTTGATTATTGAGTGTTATTCCATAATATGATGCGACCAGTTTTCCAACTTCTAGAAAGAGAAAAACAAAGAGCATAGTAACATGAAGTGGAAAAATACGAAAGGTTCGGGAGATGAAAAAATTTTTAAAATCAAGATTTTTTTTAAAGGCATACCCATGGGTCAATACAAATCCACTAAGGACAAAAAAGAACTCAACAAAGAGTCCACTTCCTCTGAAAAAACTCCATTGTGTGGCTGTTCCTAGATAATGAGAGTGGTACATTACCACAAAAATAGCTGCCAATCCTCGAAAGCTGTCCAAAACATAAAATCTTTTATTCATATAAAAAATGTCCTTTAAATAAATATTTTTATTATATAATAAGCTAACTTATAGAAATGTGAAAGATATTATACTTTTTATGTTTTTAATTATACGAAAAACAATATTATATAATCATTTTTTTGTTATAATTTATTAAATATTGTATGATAATTATATGTTAAGTAGTTTTTATATATAATTTTAATTAAAATATTAAAGAAAAAAATAAGGTATTGCCATAATGAAAAAAGAAAATATACTTCTCGCGATACATCATCATATTGCAGACTCCTACTCTCCAAAATGGATAGAGTATTGTAAAAATAATAATATAAGATATAAGCTGGTGAACTGTTACGATAATGATATTATAGAGCAGTTAAAAGAGTTTGATGCCCTCCTTTGGCACTGGTCTCATATTGACTACAAGGCACAACTTTTTGCTCGACAGTTGATTTATGCCTTAGAATTTAAAGGATTTCCTGTCTATCCCAATGCGATAGGCTCTTTTTATTTTGATGATAAGGTGGGAGAGAAGTACCTTTTGGAGAGTATTGATGCTCCTTTGATTCCCTCTTATGTCTTTTATGATAAAAAATCAGCAATTGAATGGATAGAAAAGACTATTTTTCCAAAAGTATTCAAATTAAGAAGTGGAGCAGGGGCACATAATGTAAAGCTTATTAATAGTGTAAGTGAAGCCAAAAAATATGCCTCAAAAGCGTTTGGCAGAGGCTTCTTCTCTACCCATAGAGGGGCAGCAATTAAAAATAGAATATGGCATTTTAAAAGAGATAAAAGTCTAAAGAGTTTTTTCAATATTTCTCGTGGTCTCTATCGCTATGTTATTCCCAATCCCAAAAGTGTAGCACTGCCAATTGAGAAAAATTACCTCTATGCACAAGATTTTATTCCCAACTGTGACCATGATATTAGAGTATTTGTGGTGGGGGACAGAGCAATAAGTAAAAAACGTATGGTACGAGATGGTGATTTTAGAGCCTCAGGGAGTGGAAAGTTTATTTGGGAGATAGATGATAGTCAAAAAGAGTGTGTTAAAATCGCTTTTGAGGTGACCGAAAAATTAGGAATGCAATCCATCGCTTTTGATTTTGTAATGGATGAGAAGGGCGAGGCGAAGATGATAGAGATAAGTTACGCTGTAGGGCTTACGGCATTTTTGGATGGTATTGGCTATTGGAAGAGAGATTTGAGTTGGATAGCGTCTAAAATTGTTATTGAAGATTATATTATTGAAGATGTATTAGCAAACCTTGAGCGTCAAAAGTGATAATGAGATGGAAAAAAAACGAATAATATTTATCATTCATGCACTCTATTCAGGGGGTGCACAAAGGGTGGTGGTTAATGTTTTAAACAGTATTAATCGCGACAAATTTGAGATACATCTTATTGTTTTAAAAGCAGAAGGTATTATGCTAGGAGATATTGCATCTGATGTGATAATACATGACCTAAAAAACAGCTCAATTAGAAAAGTATTTTTCTCTTTTTTAAAAAAAATATATTCAATTAAACCTCATATTGTTTTTTCTGGAATAGGTCATATTAATGGACTTCTCTCTCCCTTTATCCCAATTTTGAGCAGATTGATTTCCAATAAGGTCTATTGGGTAGCACGAGAGACCAGTATAGCAAGTCTCTATATTCAGCATGACAGTAACAGTAGACTCTATGCGTTTCTTTATCGTCACTTTTATAGTAACTTCAATCAGATTATCTGTCAGTCGCTCTATATGAAAAAGGATTTGATTAAATCATTTCATCTTCCACAAGATAAGATGGTGGTAATCAATAACCCTGTAGATATCAATAAAGTTGAGCGTCTCTCTTTGGAGCCAATAAGTAGAAGTTTTGATGCTCATAAAATCAATCTAGTAGCTGTGGGTGCATTGCGAGAGGAGAAACGTTTTGATTTATTACTAGAAGC